>Ga0316197_10000742_pt1 | contig 22881 bp, 21 predicted proteins | sample OudBiesiAoxic_MG_FD_204939 | JGI IMG/M metagenome (GOLD analysis project Ga0316197, IMG submission 204939) | Coastal sediment microbial communities from Oude Bieten Haven, Netherlands - site A oxic | ecosystem: Environmental > Aquatic > Marine > Coastal > Sediment | place: Netherlands... | reverse complement strand
TTCTACACCACCCGCATCCTCGTGCCATACATGAACGAGGCATTCCATCTCCTCGAGGACGGTGCATCGATCCAGGCGATCGACGATGCCGTGACGGCCTGGGGATTCCCGGTCGGCCCCGTGCTGCTGAGCGACGAGGTCGGCATCGATGTCGGAGCACACATCTCGAGCATCATGCTGGAGGCGTTCGGTAAACGGATGGCCGGCCCCACGATGGCGAGCAACCTCGTCGACGATGACCGCATGGGCCGGAAGAACGGCCGCGGGTTCTACCGCTACGACGATAAGGGAAAGCGGGGCGGCGTCGACGAGAGCGTGTACCAGGCGCTCAAGATCGGTCCGCGTCGGGTGATCTCGGAGTCGGAGATCCAGGAACGGATCGCTCTGGCAATGGTCAACGAGGCTGCGCGCTGCCTCGAAGAAGGTGTGCTCCAGTCGGCACTCGACGGCGACATGGGGGCGGTCATGGGACTCGGCTTCCCGCCGTTCCGTGGCGGTCCATTCTGGTGGGTCGACCAGGTCGGTGCTGCCGAGACCGTTGCGAAGCTCGACGCTCTGGCCGAACGTCACGGCATGCGGTTCGAACCAGCCGAGATCCTCCGCACCCACGCAGAGTCCGGGAAGACTTTCCGGTAGGCGCCCGGCGTGTCAGGCGCCTGGCATGCTCTTCATTTGGTCCGCGACACGGCCGGTGGCGAAGAATGGGCGGATCTCAATCGGGTGGTTGGTCGCCTCGGCGACCTTCTTGCCCCAGTCGAGAGCGGCATCGAGATCGTCGGCATTGATGATGTAGAACCCGGCAAGGTACGCGTTCGATTCGGCGAACGGTCCGACCGACGAAGGTGCGTCGGCGTCCGGGGTGAGAACGGTTGCCTCGTCCGAGTCCTGGAGGGCCCCGCCGAAGACGAACGCACCGGCAGCGTCCAGGTCGGCTTCGAGGGCAATGATCCGGTCCATGAACTGCTGCATCTCTTCCGGCGTGCTCGGTGCACCCGGCACCCCGCCCTCAACCGCATACGTCGACAGCAGATACTGGCCCATGAGTGCTCCTCGCGCTGGTGCGGGGTCCCCCGCTCTCGCCGTCCCTCCCACGGGCGGTCTGTCGCAAGAACCCTACGCGAGCCAGGCACCCTGTGGAGCATGATTCTTCCGACAGATGACGCCCTCGGCGCGTAGGATCGCCGAAGAATCCAATCGTGTGGAGAGGGCGAAATGGCGGAGAACAAGACACAGGTCACCGACGTCGATCCAGGCTCGTTTGTGGCGTCGGTCGAGCACGCGACGAGACGTTCCGATGCCGAAACGCTGCTCGGGATGATGACGCGGGTGACGGGCTGCGCACCGAAGATGTGGGGTCCGTCGATCGTCGGATTCGGGCGGTACCACTACGAATACGACAGCGGCCGCGAGGGCGACTTCATGCTGACCGGTTTCTCGCCACGCAAGGCGAATCTGGTCATCTACACGATGCCGGGCTACGAAGACTCGGGCGAGCAACTCGCAGCCTTGGGCAAGCACAAGCTCGGGAAGAGTTGCCTCTACATCAACAAACTCGCCGATGTCGATCTCGATGTTCTCGAAGACATCATCGCCGAGGGTGTCGCCACCATGCGAGCGAACTACGAGACCTGGGACGAGTGATCGGATAGCTCACGTCGATTTCGGCGAACGGAGGCCTCGATAGGCTTCACCGGTGACCGACCGCCTCTTCACCCGACCCTTCGTCTTCGTTTGGCTCGCCAACTTCGGCAGCGGGATGGCGTATTCGCTGTTCCTGCACTTCTCCGGATACCTGTCCGACCTCGGAGCGAGCGACACCCAGATCGGCCTGATCTACGCGGCGACTGCGGTGGCGTCCGTCGCGATGCGCCCGCTCCTCGGAACGGTCATGGACCGCTACGGCCGCCGTCCCGTGATCCTGCTCGGGAACGTCCTCAATATCGCCTTCGTCCTTCTGTATCTCACCGTGACGACGTTGGGGCCGTGGGTCTACGCGGTTCGCATCGGTCACGGTGTGGCCGAGGCCATGCTGTTCAGTGCACTGTTCACGTACGGCACCGACGTCGTTCCGAAGGCCCGGCGGACCGAGGGCATCGCCCTGTTCGGCGTGTCGGGCCTGCTCCCGCTCGGCGTGGCGGGAATCCTTGGCGACTTTGTGCTCTCCATCGCGGGCTTCAGGGAGCTCTTCCTCACCGCAGCGGGCTTCGCCGTCGCCACGCTGATCTTCTCTCTGCCGCTGCCCGAGCGGCGCCCCGTCCTCGCACCCGGAGTGAAGCCCAAGGGCTTCTGGCGCATCGTGGTGACACCGAACCTGATGCCGATCTGGTGGATGCTCGGCTCGTTCTCACTGGTCCTGACCGGGTACTTCGTCTTCATCCGCCGCTACGTCGACGATACGGGGTACGGGAGCGTCGGCCTGTTCTTCTCGGCGTATGTGATCGTCGCCATCCTGGAGCGCCTCTTCCTCGGCTGGCTCCCGGACCGCGTCGGGCGGAAACGGGTCTTGTACCCGTCAATGGGAGCGCTGATCTTCGGGTTCTTCGCTCTCGCGTTCGCCGGATCGTGGGTGGGTGTCGCCATTGCGGGAGCCCTGTGCGGCGCCGGTCACGGCTTCGTGTTCCCGATCCTCACGGCCATGCTCGTGGACCGCGCCCCCGACTCCGATCGCGGCTCCGCCATGTCGTTCTTCACCGCGCTGCTCGACATCGGCACGCTCATCGGCGGTCCGGTTCTCGGCGTGCTCATCGATACGGCAGGGTGGAGTCCGATGTACGTGTTCTCAGGCGTGTTCCTGGCGATCGCAACCGTGATCTTCGCCCGGTGGGATCGGAGGGCGACCGATGACGAGACCGAACCGGAAGCCGCTATCCCCGATCGGGCGTGAACCCGATCATCGGGATCTGTTCCATCATCGCCATCCACGACTCCTGGGTCTCGTCGTGTGAGACGCCCATCATCGACTCGAGCTTCTCGGCGGTCTTCGGGTGCCGCTCTTCGTAGCCCTTCATGACCTCGACAGCGTCCTCGGTTGGGAGGAACCGTGCCGCCGCCGGGTACCGCTTGCTCCCGATCCAGATCACCACCGATGGATCAGCCTGGATGTTGCGATACCAGTCGGCCGTGGTTCCGGTGCCGGATGTCACGACGTACTCGTCGCTCTCAGCGTCGTAGTACGCAACCTCGAGAGGTGTCTGGTAGACCTTCCCGGATTTGCGGCCCTTGTGCACGAGCAGCAAGAACCGCGATCCGAACACGAACCCGAGTCGGGCCCGATACAGCCACTTCGGCGACTGGTAGAACCACTTGGCCATTCCGGACGGCTTCTTGCCGACGCCGCTCGGTTCAGTGGATTCGGTCATCGTTCAGGCCTCCGCAGGATTGGTGCCTGCACGGTAGGCGTCCATCGGTGGGCAGGAGCAGACGAGGTGGCGGTCACCGAAGGCGTTGTCGATCCGACTCACCGGCGGCCAGTACTTGTCGAACCGCAGGCCCTCGACCGGATACGCGGCGGACTCGCGTGAGTAGGGACGGTCCCACCCTTCCGTGAGGAGATCCTCAGCCGGGTGGGGTGCACGTCGCAGCACACTCGTCTCGACGTCGGTTCCCGACGCAACGGCATCGATCTCGGCCTTGATCGCGATCATCGCATCGCAGAAGCGGTCGAGTTCCTGCTTCGATTCCGACTCGGTCGGCTCGATCATCAGCGTTCCCGCCACCGGGAACGACATCGTCGGAGCATGGAACCCGTAGTCGATGAGGCGCTTCGCGATGTCTTCGTTCGTCACCCCGGTCTCGTGCTGAATGCCCCGGATGTCGATGATGCACTCATGGGCGACCAGGCCGTCGTTGCCTGTGTAGAGCACGGGATAGAACGGCGCGAGCCGGGCGGCAACGTAGTTGGCGTTCAAGATGGCGTACTCCGTGGCGAGACGCAGACCGGCCGGCCCCATCAAGGCGATGTAGGCCCATGAGATCGCCAGCACACCCGCCGACCCCCAGGGCGCCGAGGCGACTGCCCCGATACCGTCCTCGTGACCAGGCATGTCCGGCACCAGGGGATGACCGGGGAGGAAGGGGGCGAGATGGCCACGGACGGCGACCGGACCGACGCCAGGACCCCCGCCGCCGTGCGGGATCGCAAACGTCTTGTGCAGGTTCAGGTGCGACACGTCGCTTCCGAACAAGCCGGGTTCGGCGAGGCCGACCATGGCGTTCAGATTCGCTCCATCGAGGTAAACCTGACCGCCCCGCTGGTGGACGATCTCGCACACCTCAACGATGGAGTCCTCGAAAACGCCGTGTGTCGACGGGTACGTCACCATGATCGCCGCGAGATCATCGGCATGTTCCTCGGCCTTGGCCCGCAGGTCGGCCATGTCGATGCTGCCATCTACATCGGTGTCGAGGACCACCACACGCAGGCCGGCCATCGTTGCCGACGCCGGGTTGGTCCCATGCGCCGACGCCGGGATCAGGCACACACTGCGGTGGCCTTCGCCACGGGACTCGTGATAGGCCCTGATGGCGAGCAGACCGGTGAACTCACCCTGGGCGCCCGAGTTGGGTTGCACCGAGACCGCGTCGTAGCCGGTGAGGTCGGCCAGCCACCGCTCCATGTCGGAGATCACCCGGAGGTATCCCGCCACCTGGTCGAGCGGCACGAACGGGTGGATGTCGGCGAACTCGGGCCACGTGATTGCCGCGAGTTCCGCTGCTGCGTTGAGCTTCATCGTGCACGATCCGAGCGGGATCATCGACCGGTCGAGGGCGATGTCCCGGTCCTGGAGGCGCTTGAGATAGCGCATCATCTCGGTCTCGGATCGGTACCTGCTGAAGACCTCGTGGGTCATGAACGGAGTCGTCCGCCCAAGCCGGTCGGGGATTCCGCTCGGCGCCGTGTCGACGAGTTCTTCGGCACGGGCATCGACCTCGAAGATCTCGAAGAGTGCGTCGACGTATGCGGGAGTGATTGTCTCGTCGAGCGTGATCCCGACGGTCGTGGCATCGACCGGACGGAGGTTGATCCGCCGGCCGATGGCCTTCGCCAGTGTCTCGTCGGCGCTGGGAACCTCGACGGTCAGTGTGTCGAACCACGAGTCGTTGCGAACCGTGAGGCCGCCCTCGCTCAATCCCTGAGCGAGGGCGCCGGTGAGGCGGTGGATACGGGTCGCGATTCGGGTGAGCCCGTCGGGCCCGTGATAGACGCCGTACATGCCGGCCATCACCGCCAGCAGCACCTGAGCGGTGCAGATGTTCGACGTTGCCTTCTCTCTTCTGATGTGCTGTTCGCGGGTCTGTAGGGCCAGGCGGAGTGCCGTTCGTCCGTCGGCGTCCTGGGAGACACCGACCATCCGCCCGGGCAGTTGCCGCTTGTGCGCTTCCTGGGTGGTGAGGAAAGCAGCGTGGGGGCCGCCGAACATCATCGGCACACCGAAGCGCTGTGAGGTTCCGACGACGGCGTCCGCCCCGATCTCGCCCGGGGGTGTCAGCAGCGTCATGGCGAGGAGGTCCACAGCGAAGACGGCGAGCGCCCCCGCGTTGTGAATGCGGTCGACCGCTGAGGCATGGTCTCGAACGACACCCGAGGTTCCGGGGTATTGGAGGAGGACACCGAAGACGCCTTCGGGAAGTCCACCATGGGGATCGCCGACGACCACATCGAGGCCCAGCGGGAGTGCCCTCGTCTTGAGGACTTCGATGGTCTGCGGGTGTGCCTGCTCATCGACGAAGAACACCGGCCCGGCGCCTCGATTCACTCGCTTGAACATCGCCATCGCCTCCGCCGCTGCCGTTCCTTCGTCGAGCAGGGAGGAGTTGGAAAGTTCCATGCCGGTGAGGTCCGTCACCATGGTCTGGAAGTTGAGGAGGGCTTCGAGTCGGCCCTGGGAGATCTCCGGCTGATACGGCGTGTATGCCGTGTACCAGCCGGGGTTCTCGAGGATGTTCCGCTGGATCACCTGCGGCACGATGGTGTCCGCGTACCCCATCCCGATGAGTGAGGTATATCGGCCGTTGAGGTTGGCGAGCACGCGCAGTCTCGCCATGACCTCGCGTTCGGACATCGGTCCGGGAACGTCGTGGTCGTGTTCAATCCGGATCGCCGGCGGGACCGCCCGGTCAATGAGATCCCCCATCGAATCCGCACCGGCGACTGAGAGCATCTCGGGGAGTTCGGTGCTTGATGGGCCAATGTGGCGCGACCAGAAGTCGTCGGTCGGCTCGAGATCCCTGAACGGCGTTTCGGTCATCGGTTGCTCCTCGGTCGGCGCGCGATCTGCCTGCGCCCCGTCTGTCGCATGACCTGAGAGATTCACCGCCGTAGCGGCTTTCCCCTTCGGTGAGGGCCGTGACCCTGCTCTCCAGAGGTGCCTCGCCCCACGGTCCCTGTGCCTGTAAGTTTCCCGGGGGGTTGCTCCGTCGGCGCGACCTGTGTCGCTCTCCCGCGGGGGTCGATGGCCCACCGATCGTACCAGCCGGGACCGACTTTCGAGATGCCCCTGGCCTCCTCGCCCATCGTGCGCGACACTGGACGCAGAGGAGGTGTTGCATGGTTAGTCACATCCTGGTGGCGGTTGATGGGTCCACCCATGCGGATCGGGCGCTGGCGTTCGCCGCGGATCTGGCCGTCAAGTACGAGGCCGACCTGACCGTCCTGAACGTTGTGTCGTATGCGTCGACGGTCCCCCTGGCGCTTGGCGCCTATGCGGAACTCGAAGGCCTCTATGCCGAGTCTCGATCCGTCCTCCAGGAGGCCGGGGCGAAGATCGTCGAGAGTGCTGCCGAACAGGCCCACCGTCTCGGGGTCGAGGACGTCAAGACGGTCGTCGAACTCGGCTCACCGGCCCAGTCGATCTGTGATGCAGCGAACGCCAACGGAGTCGATGTGATCGTCATGGGGCGCCGCGGCCTCAGCGACTTCACGGGGTTCTTCCTCGGGAGCATCTCGCACAAGGTTGCGCATTCGGCAGACTGCACGGTTGTAACCGTCAAATAGGGAGCACACATGAGCCCGCTCGCCGAGTCGATCGTCTGTGTCGAGTGCGGTGGGACGGCCCACCTGCTGCAGCGTTTCACGCCCGAGGATCCACCGATGGCAGGTGACATCGTCGCCTACCGCTGTTCGGAGTGCATCGATCGGTTCGATCTCGTTGTCGACGACGCCGACCTGGAAGACGACTGACCCGTCAGGACGCGTCGTTCGGCGGGTGCGGGTCGTGGGGAAGGTCGAGTCGTCCGATGCGGAACATCGCGTACGGTCCGGGGTAGAGCAGGTTCGAGACGCGGGACGTGTAGATGTCTGCGTAGCGTTCGACCTGACGGGCGAGCAGGCTCTTGTCGGCGCCGGCCCGCATCATGAGTCCCCAGGCGGGGCTCCGGAGGTGACCCGCTTCGATGGCCAGCGGGGCGATCACCTCGTCGAGTTCGAGGAGTTCGTTCCTCGTCTCGGTCATGGCCGCCGAGACATCGGGCACGTCGATCATCGGCGTCGCGTGTCCACCGCGCGTTCGGAGGGAAGCCAAACGGAGGGCGCTGAGCCTGGCCTCGAGTGCTTCCTTCTGCTCCATCAACTCGCCGAGGAGGTGCTGATGCGGGAGGAATCCCTCGAGCGCCCGAATCTCCGACTCGAGTTCCTGCAGGATCAGGGCCGTCCTCCACCGAAGGAGCGCCTTCGAGAAATGCACGTCGCCGTAGAGGTGGTCGCCGACGTAGAGGATCTGATCGCCCGAGAGCCCCAGGAACTCCTCCACCAACCGGGCGTTGCCACCGTAGAAGATCCCACCCTTCTCGATGGAGGCGAAATGGGGTTCAAGTAGACCTCGGTCTTCATCCACAACCTTGTAGAGCGGGTTCGACGAGGTGAAGAACCCTGGCTTCGCCGCCGACACGATCACGGTTCCGAAGAGATCCCGCCAGGTCTGGCCGTCCGGGAGGAACGGATCGAACGTATGGGTCATCATCGCGTTGGCGAACGACCATTCAGAGTTTGTGATGAGCATCAGGCGTTTGCCCGCAGCCTGTTGATCGAGGAGGCTCGCGACGATGTCGCCGTCGAGCGAGATGAAGCGCTCGGGATCGGCGAGCACATCGGCTTTGAGCACTCCATCGCGATGCGCACCGTCGACGGCCGTCCGCACCGCGTTGAAGAGTTCCCGGTAGCCGATGCCGCTCGGCAATTCCCTTGCGTCGAGGAGTTCGACGCACTGGGCAAACAGGCTGGCCTCGGACAAGGAGAACAGGGTGTTGAGAAAGACGTAGCGGTCTTCACCGAGGTCGATGAGGGCGCCGGCGTAGGAGCGCCTGAGTTCCTGGTAGTCGAGGAAGCGGGTCCCGTGCATGGCCCGGATCACCCAACCGAACCGGGTCGCTTTGAGGAGGTTCCCCAGTTCGAGGTCCATGACCAAGCCGCGACTGACGATGCCTGCGTCGAACTCCAGGAATTCGACAGGCCACCCGAGCGCGGCGAGGCGGTCTCGGGCGTGTGCGAACGCACGCTCCTCCCATGCCTCGGCGTGGTACTGGGTCAGCGTGTAGTCCATGTCGTACCCGATCGCCTTGATCGAGCGCATATTCAGCGTGCGGTTGGTGAACACCCGCCGCTCGGGCGACGGATCGGGGATGAGGATCGGATCGGTAGGCATGCCAGCCAGTCTACGGACGGCAGCGGTGGTCACGAACGAACGATGGGCCCCCGGTTGGGGGCCCATCTCCGTTCACGCATTAGCGCGCCGCGTACCTCTACATGTCGACGTCGATCCACACGAGTCGGTGATCCGAACTCGGGAACCGATAAACCCCGACCAACGGGAACAGCGGATCCGCCTCCAGCGGCCAGAACACACCAGACCTCACGATCGTCATCGTGCTCCGCGGCAGCACATAGTCAGCCCGGAGGTTGCCCGGTGAGCTATCGGAGAAGTCGGCGGTGTCGAACGCCGGATTGCCAAGGTGGTCTTCGTTGATCCCCTTCTGAAGATCCGTCTGTTCCGCTCCACCGAGGCTCGACGGTGTCATCGTGGCGTTCACCTTCGGATGGTCGAGCAGCAGCTGCGCTGCCCCGGGGTAGCTATCCCCGTCGAACGGATCCGAGTTCAGGTCGCCGGCGATCACGAACCTGGCGTTGCCCTTGAGCCCGCCCGTCGTACCCGCATCGTCGTAGATGTACCGGGCCGTCTTGCCTCCCGATACGTAGTCCGCCCAGAACCGGATCTCGTCGAAGTTCCGACGGCCATTGCGGTCCTCGTCGCCGTCAAACACCGGCGGTGTCGGGTGACTCACGAGGAAGTGCACGGTCTTGCCATCCACCTCGATCGGAACATCGACGTGGTTCTTCGACGAGAGTCGGACCGCGTCCAGTTCGTCATCGGTGAACCACGGGGTGCCCGGCGGGTCCTCGGGCAACAGCGCGCCGGGCATGTCCTTCCAGAGGAAGTTCTGGAAGGTGCGGATATTGGATTCGTCGATGGGATGCATCGAGTAGACCACGAAGGCGTACTGGCCTTCGAAGTAGCCGAATCCGAACGCATCGCCCGGACCGCCGATCAATCCGCTGTTGTCGAGATCGAAGCCGGAGGGAACCCCGGTGTTCGACGCTGCGACGTAGCGATACGGGTAGACAATCGGATCCGCACCGCCCTGCGACACTGCCAGATAGTTGTCCTGGAACAACTCGGCAGCTACCCCGCCGGCGTCGTAGTCGAACTCGTTGACCAGCAGCACTTCCGGCCGGTTGCGCTGAATGATCTCAGCGATCGTTGCCGGTTGGGCGCTACCAGGAGTCGACAGCTCGGCGACGAGATCGCCGGCGTTGAACCGGTTGAGCGACGCGTTGAACGTCGCGAACCGCGCCGGGGCCCTATCGAGAGCCTTGACGGCGAACTCCCAAGCGCGAACGTAGTGCCCAATGGCCCGATCCGGTCGATCCCAGCCGAGGTCGTCCATGGCCTTCGCCATCTGCTTCTCGGCCTTGTCGATGAACTTCTGGTCACCGGCGGCAGCGATCGCATCTGCGATAGCCGTGCTGGCGAGCGTCTCATCGGCCTTGACGAGCGCGACGATCACCGGCTGCACCGCATCAGTCGCTGGACCATCAACATCCATGAGCTTGCTCACAGCCGCCTGCTCATTGTTGAACACCTTCCAGCCCTTGTCGCCAAGGTGGAAGTCGTCGATCCAATACACGGGATCCATGCTGTTCTGGATCTTGGTGATCGCCTTCTCAATGCGCTTGTCGTCTTGGCGGTCGCCGGTCGGCAGGAGCGCGGTGAGCGTCCGCACGGCATGCGCCTTCGCCTGCAATGGCGTGGCGATCAGATCAAGGCCGACGATCACGGGATCGTGGTCCGACGACCGGAAGGCGTTCGCCTCGTACAGGGCGTCCTGTGCGTCCTTCTTGAACGACGTGTCGTAGTCCAGGATGTCTGGCTCATCCGCATTGATGTGCCAGATGGTGGTACCCGTCACCTGCGGCGTTGCCGCCCGGTTGGACATGATGTAGTCCAGGTAGCCCCACTGTCCGCTGAACACGTACGAGTACGCGTCCTCACCAATGTCTCTCAGCGCCAGATCGGTGTAGCCGCGGCCTGCCAGAGCCGCGATCGGATCTTCCTTGCCGTAGGAGTTGAGATCACCAATGATCAGGAAGTCAGCATCGCCGCTCCCCGTGGGATCGGACTGCAACCAGTCAGCCAGCATCTGTGCCGCCAGGGTCCTGGTCAGATTGCAGCTTCCCTGCTCCGGATCATCGTCGCCGGCGCCGCAACCCGAGCCCTTCGACTTCAGGTGATTGACGGCCACGGTGAATACACCACCGTTGGCATTGTCGAGGAACGACTGCGCAAGTGCAGCACGATTCTTGTCGTCGCCCAAGTTGTTCGGGTCGAGGAAGTCGCCCTCCAACACCGCATGCGCGCCATATGGGGTCACACTCGCCGGTTGGTAGATCAGGGCGACCCGAATGGCGTCCGGACCCACCGGTCCGGTGGCGATGTGCTCGTACTTCCCTGGTGCTGTCGCTTCGTTGAGACCCGATACGAGATCGGCCACGGCGACGTCAGCCACGTCGTTCTCGATCTCCATGAGACCGACGACGTCGGCGTTCATCGCACTGATGGCGGAGATGATCTTGTCACGCTGACGCGTGAACTCGTCAGGTTGATCTGCATCGGCGCCGCGGCACCCCTGGTTCGCGAGCGGTCCACACTTGTTGTCCAGAGGGTCACCGGTGGGGTAGTCCAGCGTCGTGAAGTAGTTCAGAACATTGAACGTGGCCACCGTCAAGTCGCCGCCGACCGAGTCGGGAGACGCCGAGCGCGGGTTGACTGCGGCATAGTCGCCACCAGTCGTCGGTTGCACGCGATACAGGCCGAAGGAGTAGTCCATCACCCCGGCCAGATTCGTCATGGTGTCGCCACCGCGGAACGTGTTGGCAAGGTCGAAGACTGAACCGTTGGGGTGCATCGCCGGATCAGCGTTCTGTTCGCCTCTGGCGTCATCGAGAGTGATCCGGCTCCGTGCGTTGAGATCCGCCAGTGCGGCCGCGGCGGCCGAGCCCGGGTCTTCGACGGCGGTCGGCTGCGGAGCACGATCGGTCGTCAACACGATCTCACCAAATCGGTCGAAATTGAAGTACTCGGAGATGACAAGCGACTGCGGAAGCAGAACCGACATCCCTTCGAATGCTTCGAGGTCTCCGATGCTTGTGACCGGGAGCGTCACGGACGCTGGCGTTGGCGCGGTTGCGCCCTTAGCGACAACCTCAACGGACGTCACCGATTCGATCCGGGTGAGTCCGAACGCTTCGGCAACCGTCCCCGTCACCTTCACGACATCGCCTACGTCGACGGCAGTGTCGTTGTCCGCAACGAAGATGCCCTCGGACGTGGAGGCGTCAACGTCAGCGTCAGCATCCTCTTCCTGGACGAAGTAACCGTCGATGTCGGTGTCGTATGCGGAACTTGGGAAGAGGTCACCTTCCTGATAGTCACCAACGACAACGCCTTCAATCGTGACCGGCTGGCCGACAACCGGGCTTGCCGCTCCAGATCCCTGAACTTCATGGATCTTGAGGTCGGTCGGTTCTGGTGGCACACATTCGTTGACGGCACCTGGACTCCCCAGATCGCCATCACCGAACGAGGTACCCGACTGGCACCAGTTGGCACCATCGTTGTTGTCTAGCGCCGGATCGATCAGTGCCATCGAGGCACCGGTGGGGTCCGGGAACGTCGGTCCGCCGTCGTAGACGACGCGGTCGACTTCGTTGGCGTCTCCGTCGATCAACACAACCTCGTCGCCACCGTTGGAGAGGTACCAGGAACCTCCATATGAGTAGTCGACCGCCGCTCCGCCGTTGGTCAGCGAGTCGGTGTTGTTGCCGAGCACGAGGTAGCCACCGGCGGGCACCACGAGCGGCGCTCCATTGCTGATGACGTGGGAGTCGCTGCCATCGTCACCGATGGTCCAGCCTTCGATGTCAACATCAGCAGCGGAAGCGTTGTGGACCTCGAACCACTCTCCACTGTCGTCGCCCACGGCAGCCGGGTTCTGCATGATCTCGTTGATAACGAGATCCGGGGTCACCGGCGGTACTGCGCAATTGGCGAACCGCGGTGTGGCGAGGGCCTGCGTGTATGTGTCGGTGTCCAAAGGAGCACCCGACCCATCGGGACAACGCTGGTTCGATTGATTGTCCTTGTCTCCGCCACCATCTTCATTGATCTGTGCCTGCCCGGCGTTCAGCAGCACCAAGAGCGCTGCTTCGTCGCCGTCATTCGTGTCGTAGACCAGGGCATCCATTACAGGATCTGTGGGCAGCGGGGAGTCGTTTCCGTAGTCGGCGGCGTCACCGACGACGAGGGCCACTGCATCAGCACCGTTCTGCAACCAGCCGCTTCCGCCAGGGTTGACGTCGATGTCGGCTCCGGGAACCGACCCGATGATGAAGTAGCCGTCGGCATCGGTGGAGTATCCGTCGAGGTCGAAGGCGGGCGTGTAGGACAAGTCATCTGACCCGTTGTAGAGCACCACCGACAGGCCGTCGAGTGCGACGTTGCCGATGCCGCCGTCGTAGAGCTCGATGAACTCGGCGGTGTCGGTGCTCGGGGTGTCGGCGTCGACTTCATTGATGAGTATGTCGGGGAGGGCCGGTGGTGGTGTTCCTGCACCGGGCGTCGCTGCCGCCGTTGACCAGGTGTTGCTGGTGTCTTCCGACGTCTCATCGTCGCCGCCGGTTCCGTTGCCTCCGGTTCCCGCTTCGGCACCTTCGGTGAGGTCGTAGCGCTGCCAGGATTGGCCATCGGTGTGAGCGCCTGCTGCAACGATGTCCTGCGCGGAAATCGGTGTCTCGGCCTGGTACTCGGTGGTGTCTGAATCGGCGTCGGGTCCGTCGATCGCAATACCGGTCTTGTCAATCGCCTCGACTTTGTCTCCCCAGACCGCGTAGTCAACATCGGTCACGAGGTCGGAGCTGCCGTCCCAGGTGTACATGACTACGACCTCACCACCGTTGGAGAGCCCGCCTTGGCCATTCACTGAGCCGGTCGTGGCTTCTCGCATGTCGGGCACGCTGTCGGCAGGGCTGTCGTCCTCGAACAGTTCGTAGGTAGGAGGTACGCCCCAGGTGGTAGCGAAAGCTGCCGACCCTGTGAGGGAGATCGTCTGGTACTCGCCCGGAGCGATAGAGGATCCGTCCGGAAAGCGAGAATTGAAGTCGGAGAATCCGCCACCACCGCCATCACCGATCACGGTGTTGTAGTAGTAGGTGGATCCGCCCGCAAAAGTCGCGTCGGTCAGGTAGTAGTTCGAAAGGTCGATCACAGAACTTGTGGGGTTGTGGATCTCGACGAACTCGCCTTCGGTCGGGGTCACGACAATCTCGGTGAGCAACAGATGATCATCCGCAGCGATTGCGGGCGCCACCGCTCCCATTGGTAGCAGTGCGGCCACCATTCCCAATACCAACAACAACGCAAGGCGCGTCCGTTTCATGATGCCCTCCTAGGCGGCCGTCTGCCGTGATCCCCCAACAAGTGACGGTCCCTGCATTCGCACGGGCCGTCGTCGTGGACTGAGGGTGGAACAGAACGGACCATGTGACGATGCGTCAACCGGCCCCCATACTCCGTCAAGACGTGCTCCATCGATGAGCAACGAATTTCCCCTTCACAATCCAGCGCTCTTACGAGCCTAGCCAATACGGAACCACCGTGTGTGGCCTCGTTGCTTCCATCTGAGTTCGCTGATTCGGGCCGGATTCGGCCGCCACAACTCACTTCCGGAGCTGCTCGCGATTTCCGAGACTGAGCCGCGAAATAATCCCCGGGCGTCCCTCTTGAACTGACCTGCCGTCTCGTGATATTCAATTGGTGGGCAGTCGGAATCGGTCGAAAGACGGGGGTCGGATATGGATCCGATGGGGCATCCTGATCTGGTCCGACTCGGTCGCACCCTCCGCAACCGCCTCGATGACACCCTCGACGCAGAACAGGCAGCGGCCCGCGCCGCGGCCCGAAGGCGCCGCACCCTGCGAGACCGTCTCCTCGACTCCGAGGACCGCACGGAGCACGTCGTGCTGACGACATCCGACGGACAGATCCATCGGGGCCTTGTCGAAGCCGTCGGCGTCGACCACGTCGTGGTGATCGACGGACCGACCGAGCGATTCATCGCCATCAACCACATCATCACGGTGGAGGCCCGATCATGACGATCGGGAAGGCACGCTGATGGCCATCGGGGTTCGCTCACGCAGCATCTCGATCCCGAAGCCGGACACGCGCACCCTCATCGGGATCGGGCTCGCCGCAGTGGCGGCACTGCTCGTGCTGTGGATGACCCGGCCGGTCCCGACCACTCCCATCCTGGTTGCCGGGGGCGACCTACCGGCAGGGACACCGATCTCCGAACTCGACCTGTCCGTCCGATACACCCAGGACGCGACCGGCATGGTGACCGGGGACTCGCCTGGCGAACTCTCCGACTGGGTCCTCGTCGCTCCATTGGCTGCAGGCGAACCGCTCATCCCAAGCCTGCTCCGGCCCCCCGAGGTGCAGACGACGCCTGATCTCCTCGCTCTCGAGATCGCTCAGGCCCACGCCGTCCTCGGGCAGATCGACCCGGGAGACCGCGTCGACATCTACGCCTCGACCACGGAGGTGGGACAACCGACCGAGACGCTCCTGATCGCGTCCGACGTCTACGTCGTCGATGCCTCGGTTGCCGAGTCGTCGGTGAACGACGACCGGGTCCAACTCCTCCTCGCCGTGGACGACGAACTCGCAGCGACGCTCACCGCCGCGATGAACAGAGGCGACCTCGATCTGGTCCGGGTGGGCGGATGAGCGTGCGCGTCGCCACCGTCCTCTCCGCCCGTGACTGGGAACCGGGCCTGGTTTCGTACGCACGGGAAACCGCGGAGGTGCTGATCGTGCTGCGGGCATTCCAACCGCACGAGATCGAAGAGCACGCCGAAGACATCGACGTCGTTGTCGCAGGTGGCGAGGTGTCATGGGTGACCCCGGTGCAGATCGCCGCCTGGCAGCGTGCCGGACTGGGCGTGCTTGGCATTCACCCGGAAGAGGACGGACCGGCTGCCTCGATGCTGCGAGCCGCCGGAGTCGATGAACTCCTACCTGACAGCGCCGACGTACGGACCATCGTCACGGCGATCCGGTTCATCTCCCCGGAGGCAGGGCCCGTCGACCGGGCCGGCACCGGAACGGTCACCGCCGTCATCGGTCCGAGGGGTGCCCCCGGGACCACCGAGATTGCGGTCGGTCTCGCCTGGGAGGCCGGCCGTCGGTCGAACACCTTGCTGCTGGATCTCGACCTCGACGCCCCATCGATCGCAATCCGGCTTGGCCTTCCTCCGCGACCCGACATCACCGACGCTGCCGACCAGGTCCGCGCTACCGGAGCGATCGCTGCCGGGGCGATGCAGAAGTTCGGGCGGATCTCCGTGATCACGGGGTCCCACCGCATCGGAGAAGCGCCACTCAGGCCTGCGATGATCGACGATCTGGTTGACGCAGCCACCGTGACGTTCGACCGGGTGGTGGTCGATCTGGGAACCGGCGAACCCGACCATCCCGTGCTGAAGCGATCCGATACGGCGATCCTCGTGGCCGACGCCAGCGCCGTCGGCGTGGTGCGCGCCGCACACCTCGTCGCCATGTGGTCGGGTCCGCCTCCCACGCTGATTCTGAACAAGGCTGCCACCCGCGGAGACGGAGACGTCATTGCCGCGGCGAAGGAGTGGACCGGGATCGAACCGGCGGCCGTGATCCCCGATCGGCCGTCCATCCGGGCAGCGTCGCTCGCAGCGAAGCGCCCCGATGGCCGCCTCCGGAAGCCGCTCGCACCCATCGGGACGGCCCTATGACCGTCACGGGAACGCAGCAACGGTTGGGTTTCCTCGGAGAGTTGCTCGCCGATCCGACCGTCGAAGAGATCATCGTGATCGGTGGACATCGAACGTTCGTCGTCAGGAACGGCATCAAGGAACTTGTGCCCGTGATCGCCGACACCGCCACGCTCCGGCGCTTCGCCGATCAGCTGCTCGCCGGAACCGGTCGTCGGTTGGACCTGTCGTCGCCCATCGTGTCCGCACAACTGGCGGACGGGTCCCGCGTGCACATCACCGGTCCGCCGGTCACCCACACCGACCGCCTCAACATCCAGATCAGGAAATTCGTCGTGTCGGCGACCGGCCTCGACGAACTCGTCGAACGCGCCACCCTGACGCCGGCCTCAGCGTCGCTGCTCCGCCAGGCCATGAGACAGGACCTCTCCGTCCTCGTTGCCGGCGCACCGGGGGCGGGCAAAACGACGTTGGTGAACTGCCTGCTCCGCGAAGTGCCCCCCGACCGACGCGTGGTCACCTGTGAGGAGGTCTTCGAGATCGACGCCGACTTGCCGGACATGACGCAAATGCAGACACGAGAGACGGGCCTCGACGGCGGTGCCGAGATCACGCTCCGGGATCTCGTGCGGGAGGCTCTCCGCCAGCGCCCCGACCGGATCGTGGTCGGCGAGGTTCGGGGAGCCGAAGCGCTCGACATGCTCATGGCGCTGAACGCCGGATGCTCCGGTGTCGCGACGCTCCACGCCAACTCGGCCCGAGATGCGCTCGAGAAGCTGGTCTCCTACAGCGTCCTGGCAGGGCAGAACGTCGCAATCCCATTCGTCAGACGAACCGTCGCTGCCGTCGTCGACCTCGTGGTCTTCCTCCGCCGCAGCGGAAGGACCCGGGCGGTCGAAGAGATCGCATACGTACCCGGGCAACTCTCCGGCGAGGTGTTCACCCTCCAGCCGTTGTTCGACACGGTGACCACGGGTCTGCACTGGACGGGAAGCACGCCGGACGATCCACGGCTCGATTCGGGAGCGTGGGCGTCGTGAGGGGCATTGCCGCCGTCATGGCAGGAGCCGCTGCCTGGATCGTCGTCTCGGGATGGACTCCCGCTATCCGCATCCCGAAGCTGGCCGGTCCCTCCCCCTGGGTGATCCCGGTGTCTCTCGGCGCCGGGATCACCACCGGCCTGTTCTCTCTCGGCCTCCTCGCAGTGCCCGCCGCAGCCGTCGCAATCGGTCTCCTCGCTGCTGCAATCCCGCTTGCCATCGATGCAAGCCGACGGCGGCGCGATCGTGAGGCCGCTGCCGAGGCGTGGCCGGATTTCCTCGCGTTGATGAGCGGCCGCATCTCCGCCGGTGCGACACTCCCGGATGCCTTCATCGCTGCGGCACGCCGAGCACCAGGCCCTCTCACTACAGAGGTCCGCAGCGTCGAGGAGTCGGTGATCTTCGGCGACGGCTTCGTGCCGGCCCTCGAACGGCTCAAGACCCAACTGGACGATCCAACCTCCGACCGAGTCCTCACCACCCTCGAGTTCGCCCATCAGTCGGGCGGTTATCGAGTGGGTGCCGTCGTTGCCTCACTCGGCGCCTCGATCTCCGACGAGATCCGCTTGCGACGAGCACACACCGCTGCCCTGACGGAGCAACGAATGACGGCTGCAGTCGCCCTGGCGGCACCGTGGATCTTGCTCACGTTGACGATCTCGACGAACCCGCAGGCGGCGTCCGCCTACCGGACGGCCACAGGAACCACGGTCATCATCGTCGGGTTCGTCCTCACCACATTGGGATTCGTCGCAGCACGACGCTCGGCCCGGCTCTCGCAGGCGCCGCGGGTGATGCGATGAACGTTGTCGTCGCTCTCGCACTGGCCGCAGGGATCCTCCTGATCGCCACCGCTCGGCGATCCAGCGACCTCAGCACGCGGGTCGGAAGCTACCTCCGTCCGGTGCCGCAGACCGTTCAAGAAGACGACGACGCGAACGGGGGCTCGCCCGTCACCGATGCCGGCTTGAACTGGTCTGGACCTGAACTCCTGCTGCGGCGATCGGCGGCCGCGGCGGCTGGTGCGATCGTCGGGATCCTCGTCGCCCAGGGAGACCTCTTCGTGCAGGGCCCCGGCCGTTCGGTACTGCCGCTCGCCGCGCTGGGTGCAGCAACCGGCTGGCTCGTGTTCGGCATGTGGCTCTCGACCAAGCGTGAACGCCGGGCCCGCCGCCTTCGGTTCGAACTTCCGGTTGTGACCGACGCCATCTCGCTCCACATCATCGCCGGTGAGTCGGTCGCAACCGCCCTCCAGCAGTTCACCGAGCAGTCATCCGGTGTTGCATCAGACGAGATCGAATGCGCTCTCGACGAGGTTGCCTCAGGCCGGGGCATGGCCGAGGCACTCCAACGCAACGTGCATCGCACGGCGGACCCCGAGGCGGGTCGCCTCTACACCCTACTTGCGCACGCACACGACACTGGAGGACGCCTCGCCGAGGCTCTTGGCGATCTCGGGACGGACTATCGAGCGGCCCTCGCAAGGGATGTCACGGCTGAAGGCGGGCGCCGCGCCCTCGCCACATACGGGCCGGTCTTGGCGCTCATGGTGCCCGTCACGCTGATCTTCCTGCTGTATCCAACGCTGGCCGGCCTTCGAAGTCTGGCCGGCGGACCATGAGAGAGGGGGTGAACATGTGGAACGCAGAACGAGGTTCAACCACCGTGGAGTGGTTGGGTCTGGCAACGATTGCGGTGCTGGTGATCGCAATGCTGTTGCCCGCGGTTCGGAGCGCGACGGCCGATGTTTGGACGAGCATCGTGTCGCAGATGACGGGCTTCTTCGCGTAGATCGAGGTTCGACGATCGTCGAGTCGCTCGTGGCAACCGGGGTGATCTTCCTCCTGATCGCCATCGTCACGCAGGTGGCGTTCGTGGTGGTCGCCCGCGAAACGGCGCAGACCGCGGTCGCAGCGGCGGCTCGTCGTGCAGGACGACCGGGCGCCGATCTCGCCGTTGAGCGTTCGCGCCTCGCGGACGAACTCAGTCGCGTCGTGCCGGGGGCGACGGGCGTCGCCGCCAGCCTCGAGTCTGGCGGTGGTTCCGTCACCGCCCGTGCGTCCATTGAGTGGTCGCCTCCGGGTCCCGACCTCATCCCGATCACGCTGCACGCGGAGGCAACAACGCTCGCGGTGGTGCCGCCGTGAGCGATGATCGTGGCGCCGCGCTGATCGGAACACTCGCCATCGCGTTCGTCTTCGTTCTCGTCGTGGTTCAGACGCTCATCACCGTCGGTCGTCTCGGTTCGTCCGCAACCGAAGCAGCTGAGGTCGCGACGTATGCGGCACAGCACGGCGCGCGACACGGGGATCCGGGCGATGCCCGACGTCTGGCCAGCGCCCTGGCCCCCGACGCCATCGTCATAGCCATCGATGACGGCGACCTCCTCTCGGTCGAGGTCCGTATCGATGTTCCACTCGTTGGACCCGAGGGAAGTCCGCTCCACCACACCGTGACTGGACGGGCGAGCGCACCGTACAGCCCGTATCGGAGCCGTCCATGAACGAACGCGGATCGATGCTCCCCTACCTCGGGGCTCTGTTCTTCGTCGGGTTCGTGCTGCTCGGCCTCGCTCTCGATGTTGCCCTCCTCGCTGGGACCTACCGCGAAGCTGCGGTGGCCGCCGACGCCGGAGCCGAGGCCGGCGCCGCCCAGTTGGACGCCACCGCCGTCTACGACGGTGAGATGCGTCTCGACACGGATGCAGCCGTTGCTGCTGCCGAGACGGCCTCGCTGCGGGCACAACCGAGACCTGGCCGCTCCGCGGCCGCTACCACCGACGGCATCGAGGTGTGCGTCGTGGTCACCGACCGGTTCGAACCTCGGATCCTTGGAGGTGTTGGGATCGGCAGCGAGGGCATCGCGGTACGCGCCTGCGCCACACCCCGGCAGGGGTAGTGACTAGGAGGCGACCGGCGGCAGCTCCGACGGCTTCCCGTATTTGCGCCGGAAGAGGAAGTAGGCGACGAAGCCAACCGGGATCGGGAGCCAGAACTGGAACAGGCGGTAGGCGAGGGTGGCGAGGAGCGCGTCGCCGGCCGGGATGCCCGCGATCGTCAACATGCCGACCAGACCGGCCTCGACAAATCCGAGACCACCCGGCGTGATCGGGATCATGCCGAGCACCGCCGCACCGGCGAACGCCAACAGCACGAGGCTTGGGTTCGGCTCTGCGCCGACGGCGATCAGAGCGACCACCAGCGTCGCGTAGTCGAGCAGCCAGTTCGCAATCGCAACGCCGAGCGCCTTGTGCCACCGCTTGCCGAGCGACTCGACCACTTCGTCACGCCGCTGGATGATGTCCTCGGCAGTGAGTGACCAGTCCTTCTTGAAGAGGCGTGCCGCCCAGGCAACCACTCGTTGCGCCACCCACCCGACCATGTAGAGCGGCTTGTCGTACCGCACAACGACCACGGTCACCGTGAACATGGCGATGAACAGAATCGTGCCGGCGATTGCCACAGGAAGCATGCCGTCGGGGATCGGAACGGTGACCAAGGCGATCACCAACGCGACCGTCGGCAGGGCGAGTAAGACGAGGTTCGAGAGGATCCCGACGGCGGCGAGCGCTGCAAGCGCCGTGCCCATGGGGACACCGGATACCGCAAGCATCTGGAAGTAGAACGCGCCGCCGGCAACCACCCCACCCGGGATCACCTTGACGGCGGCGTTCGAGGTGAGCTGCGCTGTTGCGGCCACGAACCAGGAGATACCGGGTGCGGCGATGCGGGTCAGCGCCCACTGGGAGACGAACGCCCCGGACATCAGGGCCCCCATCAGGAAGAACCAGCGCCACTTCACATGTTCGAGTTGTGGCGCGGTAGCAAACAAGTCGAGGATGGTCGGCAGAAAGAAGTACAGCGAGACGCCGCCGACGAGCAGGAACAGGGCCCGAAGTGCGAGCTTGCCCCACGGCGCTGGCTTGTCAGTGGTTTCTTCGGTTGTCTCGGCCATGGTGATTCGTCCCCCAAGCCCTACGAATCTAGCGACCGAAAGGCCGAATCCACCGATCGGTCCAGCTGCCTCGGCTACGAGTCGAGCGCAGCGGCGACCCGGAAGGGCCGGCCCGCCTCGACCATGCGGTCGTCCAGCGACTCGATATCGGCACGACGCGGCCCGGCGAACACCAACAGGCCGAGGGATGCGGCAGAGATGAGATAGAACGCCGTGGTGGTTCCAGCGACGATCACGAACGTAAACGCGAGCAGAGACGGGATCGCGGCGAATGAGCACGCCATCACCATCCGGTGACTGTATGCATCACGGATCTCAGCGTTCGAGTCCGCCGCAAGGACCGCTCCAGCACCGACGCCCCGGATCCAGAACAGCGATCCGAAGTCGATCAGGGCCACCACGCCGGCGATTGCAGCGAACAGGGACACATTGGTGCTCGGTGGGTGTGGTCCGCCGATCGCGACCAGAGCGATCACAACAAGCACCGGCACAGCGAACAGGCCCCAGATGGTTTGGAGCCGATGAGTCCCGCGGTGGGCGAGGTCAGGTAACAACACCCAACCGCCTCCCGACCACCGTGAACGCCGCCGCTCCGTCCTCCAGGTCGCTCTCGCTGTGTGATGCCGAGATCATGACCCGGATGCGGGCCCTGCCACGGGCGACGGTCGGAAAGGAGATCGCCTGGGCGAAGACGGCCTCGTCTTCGAGCAGCATCCGGGAGAAGTCCCGGGCCAGGTGCTCGTCGCCGAGCATGACCGGCGTGATCGGTGTCTCGCTCGACCCGATGTCGAATCCGGCAGCAGCCATCATTGCCTTGAAGGACGCGGCGTTCGACCAGAGCCGGTCGACGAGTTCGGTCGAGGCGTCGAGGATCTCGACGGCCGCGAGGCAAGCGGCCACATCCGGCGGAGGAACCGCTGACGAGAACAGGAACGGCCTTCCCCGCTGTCGCAACCACTCGATCAACTCGGTGGAGCCAGCGACATATCCGCCGACGGCGCCGAAAGCCTTGGACATCGTGCCCACTTCGACGTCGACCCGGCCGTGGAGTCCGAAGTGGTCCACGATGCCGCGGCCGCCGCGGCCAACCACACCTTCGCCGTGAGCGTCGTCGACCATCACCATCGCGTCGAAATCGTCGGCGGCATCGACGATGCGGTCGAGTGGGGCGAGATCTCCATCCATCGAGAACACGCCGTCGGTGATCACGAGGATCCGGTTTGCGCCTTCCGCCCGCGCCTCGGCAAGACGCTCGCGCAGCTCCCCGACGTCGTTGTGGGCGTAGATCTTGCGCCCGGCCTTGCAGAGGCGCACACCGTCCACGATCGAGGCGTGGTTCAACTCGTCGGAGATGATGACGTCGCCGCTACCGACGAGTGCGGGGATGACCGCCAGGTTCGCAGCGAACCCGGACTGGAAGGAGATGGTGGCGTCGACGCCCTTGAACCGGGCGAGGGCATCCTCCAGTTCGGTGTGGATCGTCATCGTCCCCGCGATCGTCCGCACTGCCCCCGGCCCCACGCCGTAGCG
>Ga0316197_10000741_pt1 | contig 22888 bp, 21 predicted proteins | sample OudBiesiAoxic_MG_FD_204939 | JGI IMG/M metagenome (GOLD analysis project Ga0316197, IMG submission 204939) | Coastal sediment microbial communities from Oude Bieten Haven, Netherlands - site A oxic | ecosystem: Environmental > Aquatic > Marine > Coastal > Sediment | place: Netherlands... | reverse complement strand
ATCATTAGTCCCACGATAATAAGTTTGAACCAGTTTGTCTTGTTCATGTTACCTTCGTTAGTTGATATGACATCAATTTTGTTGCAAGTTACCTTTGGTATCAACCGCCATGGTTTCGTTAAGCGGCCATGGCAACCTTGCAATTCCCAATGACTGGTGTAAACCAGCCATAACCTAATTCCCTAAAACCCCCCGCCTGTCCGGAAGCCGCCTCCCCCGAAACCGCCGCCGGATCCGAAACCACCACCGAACCCGCCACCAAATCCACCACTGCCGCCACCAAAACCACCACCAAAATCTATTCCTCGACCACGTCCTCCCCTGGTTCGGGGCAGTTTAAACTGCTGCTCATGCCGGATCCGATCTCTAATCCGGTCGGTGGAAATCCCTCCCCGGAGGAGTTGATCCAGGAGTATACCTAATCCAAATCCGGCAGGGAAACCTGAATATTGGGAATCGTAATTCTGGCGCCGAAACCATTGCCGTAGCTTCTCCATTTCAGTTAGTGAATTCTGGTGGTGCCGTTCGGTTGATTTTAGGGTTTCAATTTCAGCGTATAGCCGTTGCTCTTCGTCGGTTAGCCCTCCCAGTCGGTTAACAAGCACATCGTCTTTTGGGTTGGGGGTAGCCTGGGCGGTCCGGTAGAGGTCGGATAGGGTTTTCTTTTTCAGTTGCCCTACTTGAAGTTCAATGGCCTGACGGGAAAATTCATCTTCGTCGGCCGCAAAGCTTGCGCGGTTATGCAATAATTTGGCATGTCTGTTTTCTTCGGCTTCGATTTCATCATCTATTTTATGCAAATTTTTTTCAGCCACACTCAGGGCGGTCCTGAGTTCGACGACACCGTTTTTTTCGGCTGCTTCGGCTTCCAGGGTTGCCAATGCTTTGTTTTCGTTTTCAACTTTTTGCTTCAGGCTGTCGGCATGTGCGCGGAGGCGAACAGGCAGTTCGGTGAGCATAAAATAATTGGGCCGGGCCTCCTCAAAGTTAATCAGTTTCGCGACCCATCCATCCAGAGAACGAGTCAGCCACCCACCTTCATAATCAGGGGTAAGATATCGCCGTCGCCACAGGTACATAAATAGTGGGTCGTTTTCATAGGGTTTGCCCTTTTCGACCCGATCGGTCTCGGCTAACTTGGCTTTTTCTTCGGCATTTTGTGCCTGTGTTATTGCCGTTTGCCAATTTTCTTTTTGCTGCTGATAGGCGATGACAGTTTCCAGTTGCGCACTCGTTTCGGCAACCTTCTCCTCAACGGTTTCTATGGTCTCATCCCGTTGTTTTTCACGAATGTTTCGCTGGTCATCCAGGATCTTCTGTTGGTTTAGGGAAGTATCAATTTGATTGTTTAGCTCATTTAGGGCCTCGGCCTTTTGGGCTAATAAGCGCAACACGGCCCGATCAGTTCCGTCCAGGCCGTCGATTAATTTTCCCGCCGCAATGTCATCCAGGCGGACGCGGGCCAGTTCCCGAAACTGGACCGCCTTTTCCTGTCTGATCTCGGCAAGGCGCTTCGAAATCTTTTCCAGATGACGATGGATGCCGTTGATTTGGCTCCTGGAATCGTTGATTCGCTGGTTGAAAAGTGTCAGTGAATCTCGGCCGCTTAACATTAACTTATTCTCCTTATCATTAGCACGGCCATTATTGGGTACCTACCATTTGGTAATTGCCCCGCCGGCAATGGGATACTGGTATTCTGGTATTAAAAATCCCCGTCGCTTTATTCCGAAACGATTTTTATCAATAATACCATTATCCATTTTGTCTTGGCGAACCTGGTTGAAGATGCGGTCACTCACGCGAATTCCCCACATTTCCACCGTTTGGGTTTTACCGTCTTCTTCATTGGTAATGGGCAGGGCCATGCGTTTGCCGTCTGAAGTGACAGCCTGTACGATAATATAGTAGTTTCGAGCCTTGGAATTGTTTTGCGGATAACGCCAGACCCCACTGGGGGTATCCGGTTGCGAGACGACCTGGAGTATATATTCCGCTTTGAGTTGACGGTGGAGTGCTTGCAGGGATCGAGTAGCGTTTTGGGCCGACGGGACGTCTCCCCGATCAAGTGCGGCCATGGCATCCTGATAGAGGCGGTCTGTTTTTGCAGTAGCGGCCTTTTCCCTCGACTCCTTTAGTATCCCGGATCGCAACGTGGCCAGTTGATCCGGCATCTGTGCCAGAGAAGTCAGTTGTGAAATTACACTGGATACGCCATCTGATTTTCCTGCTTCCAGATCTCGCTTGGCCTGTTGATACAGTCTGTCTCCGGCTCTGGTCAGTTTTTCGGATTTTTTGGTCGCTTGAAATTGTTGCCAGACCTCGTTTAGTTGTTGGGTTTGCCGTTTTGTCTCCCGTTCCACGGGTCCCACAACGGCGAATTGATACACAAGCCACACCGCCAGCAGCAGGGCGACAAAGATTCCACCCACCTTGGTCCATCGCCCCCGGTTGACGTAGATCCGGGCCAAGGCAATCTTGAAATTCCACTTGGGCGCGGTGTAGGCAAACCGGTTCTCACGTAAGGCCGCCACCCCTCGGTCGATAGTTTCATCGGAAACCTCAAGCCCCTGACCGGCATAGATTTTTCGAACTTTTTCAATCAGGGCTTGATCATACGCCTCGGTGTTGAGCTCGCGGTCCACTAAGGATTGTTGATGACGTAGGGTATCGACCACGTCCATGGCGAGCATGATATCGGGCAGCTCGACTTTTTTGGTTTTCGTTTCTTCAGCCATTGATTAAAACTTGCCCGCTATTGGCCAGTTGGGCCATCCGCCGCTTACCGTCTTCAACTGCTTCCCTAATTTCCGCTTCATTACGCGTGCTTAACTCCCGCATCTCGGCAATCAGGCTGATTGATTTTTCCTGGAAAGACACCACGGAATCGACAAGTTTTTTAACTGATTCGGCCTTCAAGGTCGGGCCATATCCAGTTTTGAGGGCCTCCTCCTGCACCTTGCCTCCTACCTCGGCCAGTGTTTCCAAACTTTTATTGACCCCCTCTTTCATCGCTTCCAGGGTTTGGGTACTCTCGTGGAGTCCCTGCATGCTGGTAAAAGAGGCATTCAGGGCTGTAAATACGCTTTCATTGGTGCCGAAAAATGTTACGGACTGGGAATAGACCCGTTCTTTTAACGCGGTGGCTTGCATCAGGCGTGCCATGATAACTTCGGTGGTGTTGTAACTGACCGAGAGATTTTCGGAGAGGTCCTTGGCGATCTGATAGCGCTTGTCCTCGTCCTGGAGATCGCGTAACCGCTGGTCACGGGTCATTTCCAGGCGGGCGATGTGCTCCCTATCTTCATTGGTATTGGTTTCAATTGCCTTGACGGCCTCATCCAGGTTCAACTTGGCTTCGTTCAGCACCGCCTCTGATTTTTTTAACAGCTGAAACGCCATTACCTCGGATTCTTTCAACGCCCCGCGAAAATCTTTATATGCTTCAAGGATCTTATTCTCCCTGTCGATTTGATCCTTGGTATCTTCGGTTACCTCCAGATAGGTCGTTTTGATTTTACGAAAACGGCTGGGTATATCTCCCCGGGTGACCTTCATCCAAACATTTTGTATCTTTTCCATGGTATCGATCTTGCCGTCGTCAAGCTGGGTGACCATGCCTTTAGCGTCATCACGAATACTATTGAAAGCGTTGGTAATATCCTCATAGCGTTCACCCACATTCATGGCAACAATCTGCTCCCGCACCACTTCATTGAATACTGACGTATGGCTCAGGGTTCGAGCAATGGCTACGGCTTTTTCTTCATCCAGGTCGCTGATCTGGTTGATTAATGTTATGATCGGCGCTTCATCGGGTTTGGCAGGCATCAACCCAAGATCACGCAGGGCATTTACAGCTCTATCAAGCTGCTTCAGTGGACTTTGAATCAGATCTTTTACTCCCATAATTTTCACCTCTCTGTACAATTATATTGGGTTCAAAGTAGACAACCAGTCTTTGATCAGCGCCATACCGATCTAATTTTTGATCGCTTTGTAATTTTTTTAATTGATTTTAGTCTTGTAAGTGTCCGATAGAATTTTCAATTGCTTGTGGATATAATGGCACAGATTTTTTAATTGTCAACCAGCTTTACCAAACCGGTTTTTCTCGCTTGAACCGCCTTCGTGCATCCCGTACTTTGGGGACATCACTTTCCAGCCCGGCGCTTCGGTTAACAATTGCAATCCCATTTTGCATTCCAGGTCATCGATACACATGATCGCATCTAGATTTGGTCACATGATGGATCCAGGTGACGTGTTTGTCGCCGATACCCTGGATGTCGTGGCCGCCGTAGCCGTTCCAGTATAAAGTGGAACACCGGATTGGTTCCAGGCCGATGATTTTGTGATCTTCCGGCCAGGCTTGTTTTAGTCGATCTCCGGCGGCAATGGTCCCCCCCGATTCCATGGCCGACACAAAAGCCGATACCTTCTCCTGACCGATCCCTTGGATTTTTTAGAATTTCGGCAAGTTTGATGATAGTGTTACCGGTGATACATTCAGATAGCGCAGCCTTTCAGGTATAAAAGAGACCCCATCAGGTGGCGCCCTTTATGGGATCCTGTAATATTTTGAGCCTGACGCCGAATTTGAGTGAAAGGGGTGTTTTTGGAAGATCGCACAGGGCAACAGATATATTTACGTGATCGTGAATGTTGGCCGAGTCATTTTTAATAGTCTGCGAAATGGATAAGGCCTATATTTACTTGACAAAACAATAATAGAGGAATAAGGTTGGTCGAAAATATAATAGACTCAGGTCTTAAATTTAGAGCCGACACCTTGACAGTTCAACGACTAATGCACAGGAGAAAGTTACCCATGACACTGACAAAAGCCAAGATCATCAACGATGTGCACGAAAAAATTGGATATCCGAAAAAGGAAGCCGGGCAGGTGGTCGAAACATTGCTGGAAATTATGAAGTCGAGCCTGGAAGATGGAGAGGATATTCTGATCAGTGGTTTTGGTAAATTTTGCGTCAAGGATAAAAACGAGCGTAAAGGCAGAAATCCGGCTACAGGTGACTCGATGATGCTGGATAAACGCCGGGTCATCACCTTCAGATGTTCGGCCACGTTGCGAAATAAGATCAACCATAAATAAAACGTCGGCCATCCCGCCACTTTTAAAAAATTTAACTTAACCTATGGCAGTTTCGACGTCAAAAAGACGATAGCGGGGGTGCCTTTGAAGGGCAGTTGTACCGTGAGCCCGAAGGCGACGCCGTCTACCAGATACCCATTCAAATTAGCCAACAAATTGCCGTCCCCTAAGGGAAATGCTCTCACAGGAGGAAAAAACAAAGGCAATAACTAGTGGGCTTAACCGGTTTGGCTTTTCTTCCAGAAAGGTGACATTTGCCTGAGCCTTTTAATAATGGGGGGCAGATGTTCAATGATATAATCGATATGTTCTTCAGTATTATATCTGCTTAAACTAAAACGGATGGAACCGTGGGCCGACGTAAAGGGTACGCCCATGGCCCTCAGTACGTGGGAGGGTTCCAGCGAGCCAGATGTGCAGGCAGAACCCGAGGACGCACAAATACCGTATTGATCCAATAGCAGCAAAATGCCTTCACCTTCCACGGAGTCAAAGCCGATACTGGTCGTATTCGGTAAGCGCCTAGTGGGGTCTCCGTTGATGGATGCTTTTTCAATGCGGGCCAGAAGTTCATTTTCCAGCTTGTCCCTAAGCCGTTTGATACGCGTATTTTCATCATCGATATGCTGACCGGCCAGTTCGCATGCTTTTCCCAGGGCGATGATGGATGCGGTGTTTTCGGTGCCGCCTCGGCGACCGCGCTCCTGGTGTCCACCGATCAAAAATGGCGAAAATTTGGTACCTTTGCGCACGTATAAAGCCCCCACACCTTTGGGTGCATGAAGCTTGTGTCCGGACAACGAGAGCATATCGACTGGCAGGGTAGACAGGTTAATCGGAATTTTTCCCACCGCCTGGACGGCATCAGTATGGAACACAATCCCCCGGTCCTGAAGGGTTTCGGCAATTTTGGAAATGGGAAAAATCACGCCGGATTCGTTATTGGCCCACATGATACTAACCACGGCGGTGTCATCGGAAAGATGATCGAAAAAATAATCAAGGTCCAGATTACCCTGATTGTCTACGGGAACGAAGGTGACCCGGTAGCCGCGTTTGGCCAGGTCCTCACAAAGACTTTTAACAGCCGGATGTTCGACCCGGGTGGTGATGACATGACGTTTGTCCGGGCTGGAACGCAAGGCTGCATGAATACCGGTACTATCGCTTTCCGTTCCACAACTCGTAAGGACAATTTCCTCCGGTGATGCACCGATAAGGTCGGCCACTTTTCCACGGGCTTCCCTGATTTTATCTCCCACCTGGCCCGCAAAGGTATACATGCTTGAAGGATTACCGTAGTATTCAGTGAGGTAAGGCGCCATCTCTTCAAATACTTCGGGAGCCACTTGGGTGGTAGCGTTGTTGTCCACGTAGACCATTTTCATGGGTGCACCTCCTCCACCACCAGCTCGGGTGTCACCAGCTCTCTGAGTTTGGTCTGGACATATTCGGAAAGGGTTACTTCGGATAATCGACAAGTGGCGCATGTGCCGCGTAGCTGCACATAAACCGCATCACCATCCACATCAATCAATTCGATATCTCCGCCATCTTTTTCGAGGGCCGGCCTAATTTCCCGCTCCAGAGTCTCTTCAATCAGTTTGATTTTCTGGATATTGGTCAGCCTGGTTTTCTTTTTTTTCGCTCGGGGTTCTTTACCCGACACAGAATCAATAATTTCCTGAATTTGGTCATGACAATTTTCACAGCCGCCACCGGCCTTGATATAGCTGGTAACATCTTCGATGGTCGTCAACTGATTTTCCTTGACTACCCGCTCAATTTGGCGATCGGTGATACCAAAACATTCACAAACAATCTCACCTTCTGCTTCTTTTACACGGGTGCCTTCGAAATTGGCAATCGCTGCCTCCAGAGCTTCCCGCCCCATGACTGAGCAATGCATCTTTTCTTTGGGCAAACCACCCAAATAGTCGGCGATATCATCATTTGATATTTTTTTAGCCTCATCCAGGGTTATTCCTTTAAGCATTTCCGTCAGGGCCGATGACGAAGCAATGGCGCTGGCGCATCCGAACGTCTGAAATTTCACATCGGCAATCCGACCGTCGTCGCCCAGTTTAAAATACAAGGTTAATGCATCCCCGCAAGCCAGGGAACCCACTTCACCCACCCCATCAGCGTCTTCAATCGTTCCCACATTTAGTGGATTTAAAAAATGTTCTTTTACCTTATCGGTATATTCCCACATAATAAGCCTCCTAGATAAAGTATAACACCGCACAATTAAATCACGATTTTATTTTACAATAATCACGGATTGAAAAAAGAAAACCCGGCTGTATATTTTTTCTCCGAAACGGCCGAACGGAATAATTGTGGTTTTTTTTACATAAGGCTGTGACCTTTTTACCATAAAAGCAGAGACGGGATTCCAGGTTTTTTTCGTGACTTCACCGTAACTACCTATTATATTTGTTAAATTAAATATATGGGCGGGTTGGTATGTTTTTTGCTGTCTATATATACAAACAATTTAAAATGAAGTGCCACCCAACTTCAACACCAATATAAAAACCATGTGGCCGTTTTGAGCTGCTATCGGTTATTCTAAAAAAGGGAGGTTTGCGGTGGCACTTTCTCTTTTATATACGGGTGGAGCCTTATGAGAGCAAGTAACATCGGTTTTGTTTCAACCCGTTTTGCCGGAACTGACGGTGTCTCCCTGGAAGCCAACAAATGGGCGGAGGTTTTTGAAAAAAACGGGAATCGCTGCTTCTGGTTGGCCGGAGAACTGGATAAAGCACCGCAAATCAGTTTCCGGATACCGGAGGCCCATTTTAACCATGACCAGAATCGATGGATCAATCACCATGTTTTTGGAAAAAAAAGACGGGATCCAGATGTTACCGAACAGATTCATACCTTACGTTCATATTTAAAAACGAAGCTTCACCAATTCATCGAGCGGTTCGATCTGGATGTATTAATTGCCGAAAACGCACTCACGATCCCGATGCATATCCCTTTAGGGCTTGCGTTGGCTGAAACCATCGCCGAAACCCAGATTCCCACCGTCGCGCATCATCACGATTTTTACTGGGAAAGAGTTCGGTTTTCGGCCAATGCCGTGGGGGATTATCTCCGCATGGCATTTCCGCCCAATCTTCCCCAAATCGAGCATGTCGTCATAAATTCCATTGCCCGGGAAGAACTTGCCCACCGCGTGGGGATTTCGGCCACCATGATCCCCAATGTCATCGACTATGACCATCGACCTGAAATGAACAAAGAACGTTGCCGCGCATTTCGGGCATCCCTCGGATTAAAGCCCGGTGAGAAGATCGTTATGCAACCGACCCGGATTGTCAAAAGAAAGGGGATTGAGCATGCCATTGAGTTGGTTCAGGCGCTCAAGGATGAGCGCTTAAAACTGGTAGTATCCCATGAAGCCGGTGACGAAGGATTTGAATACGCCGACAGGGTGAAGGAATACGCCTCCAGTCACAACGTCGATCTTCGTTTTGTTGAAACCGAACGGAAAGTTGCCTGGGCGTGCGATCAAAACAGCCCAACATGTTATTCACTGGGGGATGCGTACATGTCTGCCGATTTTGTTACCTATCCTAGCTTGAATGAGGGCTTCGGCAATGCGTTCCTCGAGGCGATCTATTTTAAAAAACCGATTTTAATTAATCGTTATGAGATTTTTGCGAAGGATATCGAACCCAAAGGCTTTGATCTGGTGGTGATGGATGGATTTTTGACCAAAAAAATAATTAAAGAGGTGGAAGAAATCCTCCAATCACCTCTCCGCAAAGAGAAAATGGTCAACCATAATTATCGGATTGCCACCCGACATTATTCTTATCATCTCCTCGAGGAGCAGCTGGTTCCCCTATTAAACCGCTTTCCCGATACATTTGATCGACGGCCTGCGGATGAGCCACAAATCGAAAAGCCCTGCAACATCAGGCCACTGGTGGATTCGCAGGTTATTCAAGTAGCGGTTTAAATTACGAGACTTCTTCTATACTGTTTTTAAAACCTCGGATCAGGGTAAAAAACAAATCATACGTTGTTGAAAAAATACATTCTTATAGTGGTTGTCATAAATATTTTCCGAATGACTTCTGCCCCATCGGTCTTCATGCCGGATCTTCTGGATTCCGGCGTCCGCCGGAATGACGGTGGTGTTTTTTTATTGTCCCACTCGGGGAATGGATGAAAAGCCCTCGCCTTTAGACGAAGACTTTAGTTTATTTGTTGATGCTGCCGAAAGGATTCAAGTAAAGGTTTGGATTGTCTTTTCACTTGACCCCTGGAACCCTTGGATCCTTTGACCCCAAGCCTTCGGCTTTAGCCGAAGGTAGTTGACTTCAACCGTGGATTAACCGAGCATAAACTAATCGGAACATAATTCTGACAATCGCTCTAATATGGAAGGATGAGCATTTTAAAAAGGCGTGTAACCTAACGGTCGGGCCTTAGACGGGGGTTTTAAAACCGCTTTCTAATCGATATACCCGATTGAATCCATCAGCAGGCTGGTCAGTTTACGCTGTAGTACGGCGTAAGAGTAGTGACGGCGGGCGACTTCATAATTATGCGCCACTATCTGGTTGCGCAAGTTAAAATCGGTCAAAACCTTTCGTGTCAGGTCAACGGCTTCGTCAGTGACATGCCCATCGATCTCTATGACTGAGAACCCTTTCGGCTTGATGTCGATGGCATAAATGGAGTAGGTATTGACCAAAATCGGCACCCGGTAATAAATGGCTTCCAAAAAAGCATTGCCGAAGCCTTCGAAATTGCTGGGATAGGTGACCAGATCGGCAATAGGGTAAATATCACCTAACGTATATATCTTGTTACCCGTGGCGGTGGCACCTCTCTGGTCATTAATGATTTCGGACACAAAAACGGTATTGACCTTCATCAACTTGGAATATTCCCGGACCCGCTGCTCATACGCGTACCCTTCATCGCCGGAAGCATGGGAGATTACCAGCTTGGCTTTCATACCCATCCGGCTTACCAGTTCGATGGCATGTTCGATTCCTTTTCGCTGAACCACCCGGGTGGGTTGTAGGACAAATAGCTCGTCATCTTCGATTCCCAGGTCCTTACGAATATCCATGGCATAATCATCGATTGGCGGAGACGGATGCTCAAAGTCCATGACATTGGGGATCATGGTGGCCGAAATACCGGTTCGCAGGCTCAATTGATCGTCGGCGGAAGAATTTATTACCACATGCTGAATAGATGGCAAATGGGGGGGGAACGCCATGTTGAGAAATTCCCATACGGCGTTGGTAAGAAATTGCTTCCTTTCCCAGAAAAAATCGTGGTGGTGGGCGATGGCCGGCATCCCCGTTTCGGAGATGACTTCAGTGATGGCGATACCCAAAGGGATATTCAACGGTATCGTCAACGCATTTTCCGGGACCAATAGATCGATATCGAATTGACGGATAAAGGCGTACAGGTCTTCTTTTAATTCCTGTTTGATTGAATAGATTTTATCCGTAGTGCGGCGATGACGTTTGGAAGTGCCGAAACAGGTTTGAAATAATTCCCTGATTTCGGGGTGTTTAAAATGGGCTTTTTTTGAAAGGTAGGAACATCGTCGCGGACGATCGAGCTCGCCGGCGAAATAATAACAACTAAACCCAATTTTTTCAAACACTTCGGCCCATTTGGCCGTTTCCAGGGAGACGCCGTCGGTACCTTCAAGCCGTGTTGAAACAAACCCGATATGACATTTCTTTTGATTCGGTAGGCACTCAATCATTTGGGGCAAAGCTGTGGTATTTATCATAACTTAGTAAACCTGAGCATAAATCAAAATATCATCTCGTCAGATATGTCAACCCTTTTGTTTGAATCCGGATTCAGGTATAGTAAAACAATAATAATCGATAATTTAAAAGATTAACGAGATGAGGCAACTGCTCAGGCAAATATACGGCCAAAAAGAGGGTGATTCGGCCTATCATCGAATACTTTCCATCATCGGGAGCGCTCCCGAAAAACGGCAGGATGGTAAACCCCATTTTTCCCAAAAAGATATTTTTTTGATCACCTACGGCGATTCCTTGCAGTCTTTGAAAGAAACGCCACTGAAGACACTCCATCGATTCGCCGACCAATTCCTGAAAGGAGTGTTTTCCACCATTCACTTTCTGCCGTTTTTTCCATACTCTTCCGATGACGGTTTTTCCGTGATCGATTTTTTTTCGATTAATCCGGATCTGGGAACCTGGCAGGATGTCCGGGATTTTCATCCCGATTTTGGATTGATGTTTGATTATGTGGTAAACCATATTTCCGCTCAAAGTCCTTGGTTCAAAAAATATCTCGGTGGTAAGAAAAGCTATGAAACCCTGGCCATCGAAATGGACCCCTCAACGGATTTATCGCAGGTGACCCGTCCCCGGTCGTTACCTTTGTTGACCGAATTCAAAAAACAAACGGGAGATCGCGTTCACCTCTGGACCACTTTTAGTGCCGATCAGGTCGATTTAAATTTCGCCAGTATCGATGTGTTGGAAAAGATGATCAAAGTCCTCCTTTTTTACGTGGCTCAGGGAGCAACCGTTTTACGACTCGATGCCGTTGCCTACTTATGGAAAGCCGTGGGCACCGCTTGTATCCATTTAAGCCAGACCCATGATATGGTTCGACTATTTCGCAAGGTACTGGATCGGGTAGCGCCGGAGGTCATGCTGATCACTGAAACGAATGTTCCCCACCCGGAGAATATCAGCTATTTTGGAGACGGCACGAACGAGGCTCAGATGGTCTATAATTTTACCCTGCCGCCCTTACTCCTGTATACATTTGCCAAATCGGATGCAACGGCGCTGTCAAGATGGGCCCAGGGGCTTGAGGTGCCATCCAATAAAAATACATTTTTTAACTTCACCGCATCGCATGACGGAATCGGGGTGCGTCCCCTGGAAGGGATCTTGCCAAAAAATGAGGTGGATGAACTGATTCTAATTGTGGAACAAAATGGCGGGTCCGTCTCATACAAGCACAACCCGGACGGTACCCGGAGCCCTTACGAGCTGAACATTACTTATATCGATGCGCTTTTGGATCCGAAGGAAGAAAAAGATCCGCTCCACATCAATCGAATTCTTGTCTCCCAGGCGATTCAGTATGCCCTGCCGGGAGTTCCCGCTACCTATATTCACAGCTTGCTCGGATCTAGAAACTGGCAAGAAGGCGTTCAACAAACCGGGCAGCCACGGAGCATCAATCGGGAAAAATTGAACCTTGATCAACTGGAGACGGAGCTGGAGGATCCGGGATCGTTTCGATCAAAAGTTTTTTTTCCTTATCTTGAAATGATCAAAACAAGGAAAAAACAACCGGCCTTTCACCCGAAGAGCCCTTTCGAGATCATGCCGATCAACCCGAAGATATTTGCCATTATTCGATCTTGTCGGGAACAAACGATTTATGCCCTGAACAATATTTCACCGGAGTGGGTATCGATTTCCTTGTCGCTTCGTCATCTACCGGAAAACATGAAAGACCTGATTTCCGGTCAAATGATCTCTATCGATTCCTTTCAGATGATGCCATATGAGGTACTCTGGCTGGAAGATAAGGCAGAATCTCGTTATGGAAGAATAGACCCGACATGAAGATCGTCCTGATGCATTACCATCTCAAACCCGGAGGGGTGTCAACGGTGTTAAAGCAGCAGGCGAAGGCGATCAGTAAATCCGGTGAAGTACTGGTGATTACCGGAGAGCCGCCTGATTCGTCGTTTGCCTTTGATACGGTTTGTATCCCCGGCCTGGGCTACGATGGCGTAGGAAGAGGTAAGATCGATAGGCCCCGTCAAGTGGCCCACGCGATTGAAGATGCGATTTATTCTAAATGGAAAGCCGGTTGCGACGTGCTTCATGTACACAACCCAATTTTAAAAAAAAACCGGAATTTTTTAAGAATCCTTAAGCATTTACAAAAACAGGGCCAGAATCTTTTTTTGCAAATACACGATTTTGCCGAAGACGGCCGGCCACGAGCGTATTTTGACGATGAATATCCAACTAACTGTCATTATGGGGTAATCAATAGTCGGGATGAAAAAATATTACTTCGGGCGGGTCTGAAAAAAAAAGGGCTTCACCGAATTTTCAATACCATCCATTTTTTTGATTTAAAAGATCAATCGCCGCAAGAAGAGCCCCTAATCCTCTACCCAATTCGGGCTATCCGAAGGAAAAATATCGGCGAAGCACTTTTATTATCCTTGTTTTTCAAGGATCGCGAAGCGCTCCATATCACCTTGCCGCCCAATACTCCGGCCGATATCAAATTTTACCGGAAATGGAAGGATTTCGTAAAAAGGAGGGACATCAAGGTGGTATTCGATGCCGGGTTATCCGCGGATTTTCCAAACCTGGTGTGCTTGGCGAAATTCATGATCACTACAAGTATCACCGAAGGGTTTGGCTTTTGTTTTTTGGAACCCTGGACGGCCCATAAGCTCTTATGGGGCCGAAAACTCCCTGACATTTGCCGTGATTTTGAAGCCAACGGAATAAGACTCGATCATCTTTATGAAAATCTGTGGGTCCCGCTTGCCTGGCTCGGTAAGGAGAACGTCTACGAAAAATGGGCTGCTGCTATCATGACATCCAGTCGTCTTCTCGGCCTTCATCCGGGCAAGGAAACGATATCAAATGCATTTGAACAGATTACCGAGGGTCAGATGATCGATTTCGGCCTGCTCGATGAAGCTTTTCAAGAAAAGATCATTACCCGCATCTTGTTCGAAAAAAAAGATAAACAAACCCTTATCCGGTTAAACCCGTATCTGGCCCATCCTGGAGTGATATCAAATCAAAAACCCGTGATTGAAAGAAACCACCAGGCGATTACGAAAGCCTACAATCCGCAGATGTATCAAAAAAAGCTGATGAAGATTTATGCGCGGGTAAGGACAGAACCGGTGCATCATTGCATCGATAAACAGGTGGTTCTGAACTGCTTTTCTGATTTAAGATCATTCAGCCTGCTTAAATGGGGATCGAATGACGTATAATCATCTGATCGCCGAGCACATGCGCCCCATGAAGGCCCTACCGACCGCACTGACTTGCACCGGTGCGCTAACAAATAAGATCGAATGCATCCTTTTTGATGTATACGGTACGCTGTTTATCAGTGGGTCCGGCGACATTCATAAGGCTCAAAAAGGACCCCGTGATAATCATCGTCTGAAAAAATTACTGGATAAATATAAAATTAATCAAAAACCACGTATGGTTTGGGCCAATTTTTTCGGCCAAATCGAGTTGGAACACCAGGCCATGCGAGAAAAGGGAATAGATGTTCCGGAAATAATCATCGAAAAGACCTGGCAAGATGTGCTCGGCATAGATCTTCAAACAGCCCGGGCGTTTGCCGTTGAAATCGAATGGATTCAAAATCCGGTTTATCCCATGCCACGTCTAAAACAGATGCTGCAGGATTGCCGGAAGTTAAAGCTTCTAATGGGCCTCATTTCCAATGCCCAGTTTTTTACACCGTATCTGTTCGATTGGTTTTTGGAATCGAAACTTGAGGACCTTGGCTTTAGCCCAGATATCACCCTTTTTTCATATCAAGTCGGTTATGCTAAGCCGTCACCTTATCTTTTTCAGTTGGCCGCTGAACGGCTAAAACAAAAAAAAATCCCGGCGCAGACCGTGCTGTTTCTCGGAAATGATATGTTAAATGATATATACCCCGCACAAAAGGTCGGATTTAATACGGCGTTGTTTGCCGGAGACGCAAGATCGTTGCGAATTCGAAAAGATCACCCGCAATGCAAAGACCTTTCGGCCGACCTTGTTATCACCCGTCTCGATCAACTTCCGGGTTTTTTAACCTGAATGCTACCCCTTTTGCCGTGATGATATTACTCGTGGGCTTGTAATTTATCTCAAAGTATGGTATAAAATCTGTAAAAATGGTGCCATTTTTATAGCTAGGCCCAAAGCCTGGGAAATACAGTCAGCATGGAATCTTTTTGACGCTAGTCACCCGCCAGTGGAAATTATTATATCTAATCCATAACATCGGATCCATGTTGCATCGCCCGATATTTCAGGCAAATTAACCACCGCATAATTGAGAAATGATCGGGGTAATGACCCTGGAAAAATATCTGGGGGGATTGGCGGTCGAGATAGTTTGTATTCAAACGGATTATTCCAGCAGAACCTTTTTATAATACTTGAAGTTTGGCCAACTTTGGACCCACTTTCGGATTCATCTGGATCACCATGGAAGATTACCTTGAAAAAGTGCCCGGCTTTGTTGAGCGGATAAAAGCGATCCAGGAAGTTATCCTGACCAATATCGTCTTGATTGGGCAGATACCCGCGCCGACATACAAAGAGAGAAAGCGAGCCGAATTTTTCCTGGATCGGCTCAGCGAATTCCAGGTGGACGAATGCTCTTCCGATGAATACCACAATCCCATCGGGATTATTCGGGGGACCGACAATGACACCCCACCCATATTCGTCGTCGCCCATCTGGACACCTTTTTTAAAGAAGATATTGCCTACCACTACACCCTCAAAAAAAATTATCTTAGTGGTCCGGGGCTTTTAGATAATTCAGTGGGAGTTGGGGTTCTGGTCTCTTTGCCGGAAATATTTCGAGCACTTGATCTCAGGTTTAAATCAGATATCGTCCTGGCCGGTGTGGTTCAATCCATTGGAAGAGGCAATCTGCGCGGCATGCGAAGCCTTTTAAAAACATGGCCCGGCCCCATCAGGGGGGGCGTCTGTATTGAAGGCTTTGAATTGGGTCGGCTCAACTATTTTTCAGATGGGATGATCCGTTGCGAGATTGATTGCGTGGTGGGTCTATACGATGACACTAAAGAAAAACGCCGCGCCAATGCCATCCTGATATTAAACGAAGTCATTAACCAGACCCTTCAATTAAGCCTGCCCCAACGGCCCCGGACAAAAATTGTGATCGGTAAAATATCCGGGGGGTTCAACCACGGAAAAATTGCCCCCAGGGCCAAACTCGGATTCGAAGTCCGAAGCGATTCTGATGATATGCTAAAATCGGTTTTCGGCGAAATAAAGGACATCGTCGATGGAATTGATCATGAACATGATGTTAGCTTGAAGCTTAAAACTGTCAGCAACTTGCGAGCCACAAGACTTCAATTCAATCATCCCCTGGTGAAAAGCGCCGCCGGCGTGATTAAAAACCTGGGGATCAAACCGGTCGGCCAGCCGACCGAGTCGGAGCTGTCCATTTTCCTGTCCCATGGCATTCCCGCGGTTACCCTGGGTGTTTCCCGGGGTAAATACATGCTGATGGAAAATGCCACCATGGAGATTGAACCGATGTTTAAAGGGATCGCCCAGATTATCGGCGTGATCATGGCCATCGACAGCGGAGTGTGCGATGGATAATACTTGGCTTACCACCAACACCTTTCATCACTCTGATTTCAGAGACCTTGACCATTTGGTTAAGATAAAAAGGAGAAGGAACATATCCATATCGTTGTGTTTTCCCACCCTCAATGAAGAAAAAACAATCGCCAAAGAGATCATTATTATGAAGTCGGAATTGATGACGCGATATCCGTTACTGGATGAGATCGTTGTGATCGATTCCGGCTCAGTGGACAGAACCGTGGAGATCGCCAGAAATTACGGTGCGGATGTCTATCTGGCGGCGGATATTCTGCCACGGCTGGAGCCATTTAAGGGCAAGGGTGAAAATCTCTGGAAGGCCCTTTATATTACCAAAGGAGACATCATTGTATATCTGGATGCGGATATAAAAAATATTCATCACCGCTTCGCCTATGGACTCATCGGACCGCTGTTGATTCACGATCATATCAAGTACAGCAAAGCCTTTTATGAAAGACCTATCGCCGGGGGAGAAAGGAAATTTCGACCGAGCGGGGGCGGTCGTGTCACCGAACTCGTTGTCAGGCCGCTGTTTTCCCTTTTTTTCCCGGATCTCACTCAGATTATTCAACCCATTTCCGGTGAATACGCCGGATACCGGGAAATTTTTGAAAAGATCTCTTTTCCTATCGGATATGGGATCGAAACAAGTATGATTTTCGATATTTATGAAAAATGGGGCTTGAACACCATTGCCCAGGTCGACTTGGACCGGCGGGTTCACCGGAACCAGAGCACCAAGGCCCTGGGAAGAATGGCTTTCGTTATTTTAAAGACATTTTGCAGCCGGATGGAGTCTTGCGGCATCATCGACATGCATAATCCCACCTTCAAAGAGATGATCCAGTATAATATCCTCTCGAATGTGTACCAGCCTCATATCACCCAAATCGATGGCCATGAGCGCCCCCCCATGATAGAAATCCCGGAATATCGCAACAAGCTGAAAAAAAGATGGCTCGCAAACAACTGAGACCTTTGAGCTATTTTAGTGGGCGGCTCCCGCCGGCTTCACGAATTTGAATATTCTGCTCTTTGTTAACCAACTCCCCGGCTCTTAGCGCGATTGTCAGAATAATGTTCCGATTAGTTTATAATCTGTTATACTGATTTTCAAAAAACTGTTCCGAAAGGTATCGGGATCTAAATTGCTATCGAAATCGGTATCGAAGCATTTGTAGGATGTAGTGGTGGCCATTCATGGCTCCCGATACCGATTTCGATCCCGATGGTTTATTCAATCGGAACGTTTTTTGTGAAAGTTGCTATAATTCACGATTGAGATAAAATAGGTTCATCCGGCTAAAGCATACTTTTCCAGATTTATCAGATATCAGACACCTATTTTGGTTGGTTGGACAAAGGATTCAAGGGGTCGAGGGGCCAAGGAATTGATAAAACCAAATTTATTGGAAATGCTATCAACAACCCATGCCGGAATGAATCGTTTTCATACTCGTTGCAATGTAATCGGTTGAAATCCATCACTTGAACCCTTAAACCCTTGACCCCTCGAACCCTTTCCAAATGGAACGCTGGTGATTCTTTGGTTACCGACTCATCTATCAATGAAAGACCGCTTAAACCGGATGAACCATAAAAAACACCACCGTCATTCCGGCGGACGGTGGAATTTAGAAGATCCGGCATGACGACAGATAGGGCAGAAGTCATTCGGAACATATTTATGACAACCACTATAAACGGCCTTTTAGTCATGTTAGTCATTAAACCCACCCGCCCGGGCTGATTTATCCGGTTCACCGAGAATTGCTGAGCAGGCCTGTTTTCGCTTGACCGTTGCAATATTCATTGGTAATTTTAACCTTTTAGATAATGATTCACTATTTAAAAAATATTCATGGCCCTTGTGAATTTACGGATAGGCCGGATAAACATTGGACCGATGAATGATGTGGTTGGCAGATTGCGATGATTGTAGACGGTAAAGATATCAAACCCATCTGGCTCGATGAGGCTTCAAAAACGGTTAAAGTAATCGATCAGCGTGAACTCCCCCACCGATTGGTCATTCTTGATTTGAATACCGTGGAAAAAGTCGTCACGGCTATCAAAGAGATGGTCGTGCGTGGCGCTCCGCTTCTGGGTGTCACGGCTGCCTACGGTATCTATGTGGCATTGGCCAGTCAATCAAAGGATACCAGGGGAGAGGATTTCTTGCGATCGTCCTGCCGAACCATCCGGGCAGCACGGCCCACGGCGGTCAACCTTTCGTATGCGGTTGACAAGGTCCTGGCCGAGGTCTCGGGTGTATCTAACCTTGACGAACGGATCGTTGCAGCACAGCGTATGGCTGGTGAGCTTGCCAGAACAGAGACGGAAAATTGCAAAATGATCGGCCAGCATGGGGTGGGGTTGATCGAATCAATCAGTCGAAAAAATAAAGGTCGACCAGTCAATATTCTGACCCATTGTAATGCCGGATGGCTGGCCTGTATCGAATACGGTACAGCCACGGCTCCTATTTATAAAGCCTATGAAAAAGGCATCGATGTCCATGTTTGGGTGGATGAGACACGGCCGTTAAACCAAGGCGCCCGGCTGACGGCCTGGGAACTTGGCAAGCACGGCATCCGGCACACCGTTATCACCGACAATACCGGCGGGCACCTGATGCAACACGGCCTGGTCGACATGGTTATCGTGGGTACGGATCGGACCACCCGTAACGGTGATGTGGCCAATAAAATCGGGACATATCTCAAAGCCCTGGCGGCGCGAGACAACCACATCCCCTTTTACGTGGCCCTACCGTCAAGCACTTTCGACTGGACCTTGGGCGACGGATTGGCCCAAATTCCCATCGAAACCCGGGATCCTGATGAGATTCGCTACGTCCAGGGACTTTTTGAAAATCGTATTGTTCGGGTCCTTGTTCCACCGGCGAATAGCCCTGTGGCGAATTACGCTTTTGACGTCACACCGGCCCGATTGGTTACCGGGTTGATCACCGAAAGGGGAATTTGCAAGGCCGAGCAAGCAGACATCCGGCGCTTGTTTCATGACAAAGGGGCGATATAAGGTTCAAAACAGGATCCGGTCGCTTGACTTTTGGCGCGGTTCATTTTTTAATCGTCATATGCTAACCCAACTGGAAAAAAAAGTAATCGCATCCATCCAAGGCGATATTTCCATTACACGATCTCCTTACCGGGATCTGGCTGAAAAGCTGGAGATTTCGGAAGAGGAATTTTTACGGATTTTAAAAGATCTTTGCAAACAAGGCGTCATTCGTCGATTTGGTGCCACCCTGCGGCATCAGAAGACCGGGTTTGCGGCCAATGCCATGACCGCCTGGAAGGTGGATGAAATGCGGATTGATGACGTTGGCGAAAAGATGGCCGGCCATCCGGCGGTATCCCATTGTTACCGTCGTGACCCTGTCGATGACTGGCCCTATAATCTGTACACCATGATTCATGCCACCGATGTTGAAGCCTGCCGTCGAATTGCCCGCCAGTTGTCGGCCACGACCAAAGTGAAGGAATACCAACAACTTTTCAGCCGCCGGGAGTTGAAAAAAACGTCCATGGTCTATTTTCCGGACGAATAACCATTTGTCCGTGAAGCCCGATCACCCACATATCCTTTTAATCAATCCGTGGATTCACGATTTCGCGGCTTATGATTTCTGGGCCAAACCCTTAGGATTACTAATCCTGGCAGCAATTTTACGCCGGCAAGGCTTAAGGGTATCCTACATCGACTGCCTGGACCGCTTTCATCCGAAGGCACACTCTCAGGACCCAACAGCTCGGTATGGCCGGGGACCTTATTTAAAAACGACGATTTCCAAACCTTTCGGTCTGGAAAACATCCCGAGGCGGTTTTCCCGTTACGGTATTAAACCGGAGTGGTTGAAGGCGGATCTGGTCAGTCTACCCCGGCCGGAAATAGTGCTGGTCACATCCTTGATGACCTATTGGTACCCTGGCGTGAAAGAAACCATCGCTGCCGTAAGGGCGGTTTTTCCAGATTCAACGATCATTCTCGGTGGCATTTATGCGACCCTTTGCAGGGATCATGCCATTAAAACCGTCGGGGCAGACCAGGTCATTGCCGGGCCGGGTGAATCGCAAATAATGGAAATCGTTGCGGCACATACTGGGTATCGGGCGCATTTACAACCGATGGATGATCCTGATACCTGGCCACGACCGGCATTTGATCTACAACACCGAATTACTTATATTCCTTTGTTGACCGCCATCGGATGTCCATATCAGTGTGCCTATTGTGCATCCCATTATTTAAATCCCACCTTTAAGCGTCGATCTCCCCAGGCCGTGGTGGATGAAATCCAATTTTGGTATCGCCGGTATGGGGTAATCGATTTTGTTTTTTATGACGATGCCCTGCTGATCGATCCTGAAAGCCACGCGCTGCCTATCTTCGAAAGTATTATCCGATCCGATCTCAATGTGCGCCTGCATACCCCTAACGGAATGCATATCCGGGAAATAAATGATAAGGTTGCCCGACTGATGCACCGGGCTGGGATGACGACCCTGCGCCTGGGACTTGAAACGTCGAGTTTTCACACTCGGGATCAAATGGACCGGAAAGTTAATCAGGCCGAGTTCGATCAAGCCGCGGATTGTCTGAAACGGGCTGGGTTTAGACGGGAACAGATTGGTGCTTATTTACTGGTGGGGCTGCCCGATCAGTTGGTGGCGTCGGTCGAGGCATCCATCCAGGTCGTAAAAAAAAATGGACTGACGCCGGTATTGGCCCATTACACCCCCATCCCCCACACAACCATGTGGGAAGCGGCCTGTGCAGCCTCTCCCTACAACTTGGCGGCTGATCCGATTTTTTCCAATAATGCAGTTTTCCCCTGCCGGCGGGAAGGGTTTTCATGGAAGGCTTACAGTCGTCTAAAACGACTGGTGGCGGTATGACTCAACCGATCCGACCATTACGGGTCGGCTGGCCAGTCGGTCAATCAGCAAACCGTCAGATAGGCAGACGGGCTAAACCAAATTTGAGATAATCGTTTTATCTGATTTTAAAAAATTAAGCCATATCAACAGATAATAAATCGGCATCGTCAAAAAACAACTCCACCGAACCATCCTCGGAGGATTTGTATAATGTCTTGACTGATTCGGCGATTTTGATGGCATAGGGTTCGATGGGAAATATATTGTGGGTCCGAAGGATTGCAATCAAGGCCTTCATTCCTTTGGAGATGGAACGCACGATGATCTCACTTTCATAGGTCTCTTCGCACAGAAATGAAAAATTTCCCTTTTGCAGCATCGAAGAGGCCACTTTTTTCAGATTTTTCTCGATGACGGCATATTCCCTGATTTTGAGTTTACTTTTAGGCCCATCTCGAGAAATCACATATTTTTGACGCATATCCTTTCTCCTTTTCATCCGGTTTCTATGCTTGCGGATACTCTCCTTCACTTAAAGAATGATCTGGATTTTCTTCTGATTCTATCGTGTTTTTATCCAGTTTACGTTGTCTCTTTTGCTCTTTCTTTTTCTTTCTTGCTATTTCTTTTTGGCGTTTATTAAATTGATAATTTGATCTTGCCAATTTGTTGCCTCCTAGGCTGTTATTGTTGCTAATGACAACAGGAAAAGGATCGATGAACGAACTTTTTTAAGGGCTAAGGTCTGATGGTGGCGAATCGTGAAGATAACTATTTAAACTGAACAAAAGGGCATCCCCTCAATATCTGGGAGGAATGCCCTTTTTACTCAAAACATCAGGTTAGATCACAGTGACATTTGCAGCGGCAGGGCCTTTTTGTCCTTGCTCTATATCAAAGGATACCCGGTCGCCTTCATTGAGGGATTTAAAACCGTCTGCATTGATTGCTGAGTGATGGACAAACACATCCGATCCGTCTTCCTGCTCAATGAAGCCGAATCCTTTTCGGTCGTTAAACCATTTAACAGTTCCATTGGTCATGATAACATCCTCCTTTCTTAAAAAATTTCAACGTCGCAAACTGGAGGGTGCCACTTTGACAAATGGATTATTCCTTCAGAGAGAAACCGTCCCAAAGATTAAAAAAGGACTTAATTGATTAAGCATATCATAATATTTATTTGGTAGGAAAGCAAGCTAATTATTTGTTTTTTTTAAAAAAATGAAGAAATAGCGTTAAAGCCTGCAAAAACCTTATGTTACGCTCGTTTCCATCCATAAATAAAGATATCCTGCCCAACCCTATGTATTCGCCTCGTTTTTAACCAGGATATCGATTATCCGGGAAATGTATTCATCCGCTTTGCTTTCATGGAAGGTGCACGACCCGGCGCCCGAATGGCCGCCGCCTTCGAATTGGCTGAGCATATGGCCCACATT
>Ga0316197_10000740_pt1 | contig 22888 bp, 13 predicted proteins | sample OudBiesiAoxic_MG_FD_204939 | JGI IMG/M metagenome (GOLD analysis project Ga0316197, IMG submission 204939) | Coastal sediment microbial communities from Oude Bieten Haven, Netherlands - site A oxic | ecosystem: Environmental > Aquatic > Marine > Coastal > Sediment | place: Netherlands... | reverse complement strand
GCCTACCATGCTCATCAAACCCAAGATTCGCGGCTTCATCTGCACCACGGCACACCCGGAAGGGTGCGCGGCCCACGTCCAATCCCAGATCGACTATGTCAGGGCGCAGCCGCCATTGGCGAACGCGCCAAAGAACGTGCTGGTGCTCGGATCCTCGACCGGCTATGGGCTCGCATCGCGCATCGTGCCTGCCTTCGGCGGGGGGGCGGCCACCCTCGGTGTCTTCTTCGAGAAGGCCGGCCAGGAGAACCGTACTGGCAGCGCCGGTTGGTACAACTCGACCGCCTTCGAAGCCGCGGCGGCCAGGGCCGGCCTTTACGCACGCAGCCTAAATGGCGATGCCTTTTCCGATGAACTCAAGGCGCAGGCGATCGAAAAGATCCGCGCCGAGATGGGGCCGATCGATCTAGTCATCTACAGTCTGGCGTCGCCGCGCCGCACCGATCCCAAGACAGGCGAAGCCTACCGCTCGTGCCTGAAGCCCATCGGGCAGTCGTACACTAACAAGAACATCAATACCGACAAGCGAGAGATTAACGAGATCACGATCGATCCGGCCGACCAGAGCGAGATCGACCAGACGGTCAAGGTCATGGGGGGTGAAGACTGGGAGATGTGGATGGATGCGCTCGCTGGGGCGGGCGTGCTGGCAGACGCCTGCACGGCGGTGGCTTACTCCTACATCGGTCCAGAGCTGACCTGGCCTATCTACAAAGATGGCACCATCGGTCGGGCGAAAATCGATCTAGAGGAAGCCTGTGGGCGCATCGGCAGCAAGCTCGGTGAGACTGGCGGACGCGCCTTCGTCTCGGTGAACAAGGCGGTCGTTACCCAGGCGAGCTCGGCGATCCCGGTCGTGCCGCTCTACATCTCCCTCCTTATCAAAGTGATGAAGGAAGCCGGCACCCACGAGGACTGCATCGAGCAGGTGCAACGCCTGTTCGCCGACCGGCTCTACGGCGGCGAGCTTGGGCTCGATGAGAAGGGGCGCATCCGCATCGACGACTGGGAGATGCGGCCGGAGATCCAGCAGGCGGTCGCCGCTGCTTGGGATAAAGTCACGACCGAGAACCTCGGCGAACTCGGAGACTTCGATAGCTATCAGGAAAATTTCTTACGCCTCTTCGGGTTCGGGCTGGATGGGGTCGACTACGAGACCGATACCGATCCGGTGCGCGAGCTAGCGGGCTAGGAGCCGGGTGTCCGATGGGCAAATTCCTGACATCGTTCAAATTTGCCTGGCGCGGGATCCTTGCGCATTTTGGCTCACAGACCAACGCTAGGGTGCAGCTGGGCGTCGCGCTGCTGGTGGTGGTGGCTGGATTCGTGTGCCAGGTCGAGGCACTCGAGTGGTGCGCCCTGATCCTCTGTATCGCCATCGTGTTTACTGCCGAGGGGCTGAACACAGCGCTCGAGACCCTCGCGGACGCGCTGCACCCAGAACAGGATCCGCTGGTCGGCCGGGCGAAGGACCTGGCTGCCGGGGCGGTGTTGATCTCCGCGATCGCCGCAGTTCTCGTCGGCGCGATCATTTTTCTCCCCTATCTGGGACTCGGGCTATGATGGATCTGAAGGAGAAATTATCCACGCTGATCGGGGACGAGAAAGTTTCGGTTTCCGAGGAGGATCTCGACCAGCACAGCATCGACAAGTGGTTCCACCGCCATGCGCCAGAGGTGGTCGTATTTGCCGAATCTACGGACGACGTCTCGGCGGTGTTGGGATTCGCCCAAAGACACAGCATCCCCGTGACACCCCGTGGCGCCGGCGTCGGCTATGTCGGTGGCGCCGTCCCTGTGAGGGGTGGCATCTCACTCTCGGTGGCGCGGATGACCCAGATCAAAGAGATCAGCGCGGCTGATGGGATCGCCGTGGTCGAGCCCGGCGTGATCACCGGTGACCTGCTCGCGGCCGCACGGGAAGTGGGCTTCTTCTACCCACCGGATCCGGCAAGTCTCAAGGAATGCAGCATCGGGGGCAATGTCGCAACCAACGCGGGTGGACCACGCTGTCTCAAATACGGGGTCACCCGCCACTACATCCTGGGTCTCGAGGTAGTCCTGGCGGATGGCACGGTCGCGAAGCTCGGGGGGCGCTGCCACAAGAACAAGACCGGCTTCGATCTGATCGGTATGTTTGTTGGGTCTGAGGGGATGTTAGGAATCATCACCGAGATCACGACACGGCTGATCCCAAACCCACCGGCGCGCGCCATGCTATCGGCGGGCTTCGCGGAGTTCTCCCAGGCGGCGGCGGCGGTCGACGGGGTGCTCGGTGCCGGATTCCTCCCGGCGGCGCTGGAGATCTCGGACAAATTCACTCTGGCGGCGGCCCGCGCGCATGTCGGTGGCGAGTTGGTGCCACGCGGGGAGGCCCACGTGCTCGTCGAACTCGACGGGCAGCCGGACTCGGTCTTGCTCGACTGCCGAGCGCTCGAGCGGAAATTGGGCGAGCTCGGCGCGCTCGGCGTGAGTACCGCCGATACCGAGGATGGCTGCGAGGCCCTCTGGGACATCCGCCGCGCCTTCTCCTACAGCCTGCGGGCGACCGGTCTGACAAAACTCAACGAGGACATCGTCGTCCCGCGCGGAAAGCTGACCGAGCTGGTGGACTTCTGCGAGGGGCTGCAGGATGAATGCGGGTTCCCGATCGCCTGCTTCGGGCACGCTGGGGATGGCAACATCCACGTCAACATCATGGTCGATGACATCGACGACCCCGCGGTGCGCGCGCGCTCCGAGGAGGCGCTCGATCAGTTGTTCCGTGAGGTCCTGCGGCTCGGAGGCACCATCAGCGGTGAGCACGGGATCGGCGTGGCCAAGAAGCGCTGGTTCGCCGACGCCGTCGACGATGGCGCGATCGATCTCCACCACCGCCTGAAGAAAGCGCTCGATCCGAGCGGGATCTTGAACCCTGGAAAATTCCTCGACTAGCCCGGCCGCTGGCCCACCCGACCAGGCGCTATTCGATCACCCAGCCGGTCTGGACGAAGCCGTCGATGCGCACGCGGTCATCGAGCTGGGACGCCGGGTCGGACGAAGCTCGGATGATGAGCTTGCGCCCCTTGTCCCACTCGAGCAGTTCGGTCATCGTCTTTGCCAGCTCGCTATCTTTCGGCAGCGTCGCGTAATAGCTGGCGACGCTGTCCTGCCAGAGGCGGATGCCGATCGCCTCGTCGCGCTCGATGCCGGCGTCCTCGAAGTAGCGGTCGAGGAGCGACGAGCGGGAGGCGACCACGCGGACGGTCTGGGCCTCGGCGGGACGCGTCTCGAGGAATCTCTTCCAGCTGAATCCCGCAAAGTTGAAGCTGAGTTCCCAATCGAGTTTCGGGCCCTCCTTGCGATCTTCGACGACGAGCATGCCGACCCGGCCGCTGGAGTCGGTGACTTTCATCTCGTGGAGCGAGAGCTCGCCGACGCTGACCACGACCGGGGCGTGGAATCCGGTGAGCTCGGTCGGCTTGTAAGGCAGCTCCGAGTAGTACTCGCGCATCAGCGGCTCGACCCTCTCCGGGTCACGCACGTAGGGCAACAGTCCCTCCCAGTCCGGGCTAGCGAGAGCCTCCTGTGCCACCGCGAACGAACCCTGGAAGCGGGAACTCCGCTGCTTCTGCGCAGCCTGGATCTCGACCAACTGCTGGCCGTCGAACACTTCGCCTGAGCGGCTCGCCTCGCGCACGACGAGGATCACGATCCCGACCATCACGCCCACTGCGATACTCAGTGCGATCCAGAACCCATTCTTGTCCTGGCGGCTCTCACCGAAGGTGCGGCGCGCGGCGGCGAGGGGCTCCCAGTCGTTGTCGCTCGAGCCGAATACCTGGTCCGCGATCACCTCCTGGCGGCGGAATGCACGGCCCAGCCGCTCCGGGTCGAGCGCCTTGACGGCACGGATCCGTTCGGCAGGGGCGGCCGATTCCTGTCTCGCGAGGGAGTGGTTCGGATCGAGATCGAGATCCGTGTCGTCGTCCCCTCCAGTTTCGAAGACGCCTACTGAATCCTCGTGCGGGTCTGATGGCAGTCGCTGGTCACCGGCGGGGGCGACCCGGCCGATCGAACCAAGTTTGCCTTCACTCGCGCGCGACAGGCGTGCGCCGCGCCCGATCGCTGGATCCGGCGCGATGAGTTCCAGGCCGCAATGGGCACAGTCGACGAGCCCTCCTGCATCCTCCGCAATCAGCCGCATCGGTCGCACGCAATGGGGGCATTCGAATTGCAGCCACCTTCCCCTGACAGTAAATTTCGCTTCCCCCCCTGGGGAAGATGGTTCAGGTTCGAAGGGATCTGGGCTGATCGGATGACCGACCGGGGTTGGTTCGTCTGTCGCGCCTTCGAGAGCAGAGAACTCGATGACCGGTGCGGCAGTCGAGCAGTGCGGGCAGCGGACGAGACTCGAGAGCTCGGTCTTCGGTGAGGAAAAAATTCCGTGGCAATGGCGGCACTGCAATGTGAGGGAAGGGGACGACATTAATCAGGCTAGAGTTCATCAGTCGCAGGTTTCCGATCCGGAGCGAAACCTTGCAAAGCCATAACTCTAATAGTGACTAAATTGTTGTAAAGCCCTAATGCGCTGCGGATCTTCGATCCGATGAAAGGACGTCTGCCCAGCGCTGATCTCGCAGATCTTGCTGATGGATCCGTTGGCTCTGCTCTCCTGTCCTCCAGTGAACTGGTAGACCCGAGCGCTCCCAGCAGAAGATTCTCCTTGGCACGTGGAGAAATTGGCTTACTGGTTGGTTGTTCAAGAAAGAGGGAGGCGCGGCAATTCGCCGGCGTATTTCTCAGGAAGTTGACCCCCTTCATCTCAAGATTGATCGGCGAGTCGTTTCTGCTCAAGATCGGAATGGTTCCGTTCTCTTTCGATAACGAAAAAACCCAACACCCCAGATTTTTACATCCATGAAAGCCAAAGAAGAGCTCCGTAAGAAGGTGCTCAAGCACCTCAAGGGAGCCAACTACGAACCCGAAAATAAATCCGAACTCGCGCGCGCACTCGAAGTCCCCTCGAAGGAGCGCAAACTGCTGCGCGCTGTCCTGACCGAACTCGAGGACGACGGTCGAGTCAAACAGCTGAAGAAGGGACTTTTCGTCCTGAGCAAGAAGGCGGTCGCCTCCGAGAGCGGGGGCGAAATCGTCGGGACGATCCGCTTCCAAGAGCAGGGTCATGCCTTCGTCGCCGACGAGAGCCAGGGCCAGAATGCGCGCTGGATCCTGATCCCTGCCAAACACACCGGGACCGCGATGGACCGCGACCGGGTCAGCATCGCGCTCGACAGGGCCCCGGAGGAGAAACCGTGGCTGAAGCATATCAAAGATCCGGAGCGCCGCAAGCGGGCCGCTGGGAGCGGCCGGGACCGCCAACAGGGCCGCGTCGTGAAAGTCTTGGAGCGGAGGAACGCCACCGTGGTCGGGATCTTTCGCCAGCGCAAGAAGTTCAGCTATGTCCAGCCAGATGGGATGGCTCTTCCCACTAGCATTGAATTAAAACGCGAAGAACTCCCCGATCCGCCGCCGCGCGACGGCGAGAAAGTCGTCGCCTCCGTCGACAGCTGGGAGTCGCGCGATGCCAGTCCGCGCGGGCGCGTCTTGCGCGTGCTCGGGCCGCCGGACGCGCCGGGGGTGGACATCCTATCGATCATCCACAAGCACAACCTGCCGCTCGAGTTCCCGGAGGGCGTGCTGGCAGAGGTCGAGGGTGTGTCCGACACCGTCAGCAAGGCAGATATCGAAGGGCGGGAGGACTGGCGCGATAGACCGGTCTTCACGATCGACCCGAAAGATGCCAAAGATTTCGACGATGCGATCCTGGTCGAGAAGCTCGATGGCGGAGGCTGGGAGCTGGCGGTGCACATCGCTGATGTGTCCTACTACGTCGAGCCGCGCAGTGAGCTCGACCGCGAGGCGCAGGTCCGTGGCAACAGCGTGTATCTGGTGGACCGGGTCATCCCGATGCTGCCAGAGAAGCTTAGCAACGGCCTGTGTAGCCTGAAGCCAGATGTCGACCGCCTGACCCGCGCGGTGATCATTCGCTTCGACAAGCACGGCACTCAGACCGACGTGCGATTCGTATCGGCGGTGATCCGCAGCCAGAAGCGTCTCACCTATGAGGAGGCTTTCGCCCTGATCAAGACTACCGGGAATGATCCAGTGGCGGTGCGTGTCCGCACCGCCTGGGAGCTCGCCTCGCTGCTGCGCACGCGCCGCTTCCAGAATGGTGGACTCGACCTCGACTTCCCAGAGGTGAAGGTCGAGCTCGACGATAGGGGCCGGCCGGTCGACCTCGTCCGTGTCGACTACGACGAATCGCACCAGCTGATCGAGGAGTTCATGCTGATCGCGAACGAGGCGGTCGCGAAGGCGACCAAAGATCGCCTGGCGCCGTCGGTCTACCGCATCCACGAAGATCCGGATCCAGATAAACTCAACGAGTTGCGCGAGACCGCCGCGACCTACGGCATCCGCGTCGGCGACTTGAGCAACCGCGACGAGATTCAGAAACTCCTGGCCCAGGCGGATGGGATGCACGAGGAGCACGCGATCAAAATCGCGCTGCTGCGCAGCCTGAAACGTGCCGCCTACAGCGAGCTGCCGGTCGGCCACTACGGACTGGCGAAGGTGAACTACACGCACTTCACCAGCCCGATCCGGCGCTACGCTGACCTCCTCGTCCACCGCGTCCTCGGGCGGCTGATGGAGCCGGCATCGGATGGCAAGAAGTTCAAGACGCCGAAGCTGGCGAAGATCAAGGAGATCGCCGCGCGCCTCTCGGTGACGGAGAGGACCGCAGCGGAGGCTGAAAAGGAGACGCGCCGCCTGAAGGAGCTCGAATACTTCGCGGCACTCGTCGGCAACAAGGGCAAGCAGCGGACGTTCCGGGCCACCGTGATCGATGTCCGCCGCATGGGCGTGTTCGTAGAGCTGAGCGACTACTACATCGGTGGGCTGGTGCGCGTCGCCCAGATGCCGGACAGCGACGGGGGCGCGCGATTCGACCCCGGGGAGAACGCGTTCTATGGCCGCAGCCCGAAGTGGCGCATCGGTGTCGGTGACGAGCTAGAGGTCACGGTCGCCCGCGTCGACATCGACCAGCAGTTCCTCGACTTCAAGGTGGTGGGATCCTCCGGCCAAAGCCGCCCGGCGCGAAAGCGTAGTGGCGGGGGCGGCACCGCCTCCCCGAAACCCCGCTCGAAACGCGGTGGAGCTTCTCGGAAGAAAACCTACAACGGCGCGTCGGAACAGCCGGAGACGTCGGCTCGCAAGCGGCCTTCCAGGAGGAAGCGCAGCCAGCGCAAGCGTTCCGGGAACAGGTAGGTGCCGCGCAGAAAATTGCTCGTGGAGTTCACTCGCGGGAGGCCGTAGTGTCCCCCCAGTATGCAGAAGGGTGAAACTGTTGGCACCGATTGGGTATCTGCTGGCCTCCGTCGGCAGGTGCGGATCAACGCGCTGATCTGCGCGCTGTGTGCGGCGGCCTTGATCCTTCCGATCCAGATCAAAGACCAGCAGCTGCAGAGTGCTGAACTGTACCTTGCCGATAGCCTTACCGAGCAGCGCGGCGGCGGAACGGCGGATAGCAGAATGGTCCTTATCGGGATCGATGATGCCTCACTGAATGTCCTCGATATCCTCGACGAGGATGTCGTCGAGGCACACCCGCAGCTCGACGCGATGAGTTTTGGTTTTCCGTTTCCTCGTTCGGTGTATGCCGCGATGGCCCAGAAGCTGCTCGATGCGGGAGCGCGCCTCATCGTATTCGATATGCTGTTCACTGGTGCCGGTAAGGGGGATGCGGAGTTCAAGGCGGTGATCGATGCCAACCCGGGTCGAATTGTCCTCGGCTGTGACTATGTCGATGAGGAGATCGCGGAGACCAACACCCGGGCCAGCAAGGCGAGGTTTTCCCTGCCTACTGATACGCTCCTGCAATCGGATGACCCGCTCGATCCACGCATCGGTTTCGTCAACTTCTTCCCAGACCCCGACCGGAAAGTTCGGGCGATGCATCCGATGATCAGAGCCTACCCGCACGAGGAATCACCGGCCCGGCATTCGCTGGTGCTCGCAGCCCTGAAGCAGCTCGGGCAAGAGTCCAGGATCGAGCGCCCTTTCGAGGAATATCACGCACGGTTTCCGGAGATGGTGGTGGACTCGGAAAAGACCTATGCCCCTCTACCTTTCTACTCGATCTTCATGGACCAGGACTGGAGGAAGAACTATCGGGGGGGTGAGGTATTCCGGGATAAGATAGTGTTTGTCGGCGGATCCTCAATCGTCGGATTCCACGACGAGGTGGCGATCCCGGAGGGGATCGTACTCGGCGTGCAGCTACAGATGGCAGTGCTCGCCGCCTCCCTCGATGGCGATTTCTACGAGCTGTTCGGCAAGCGCTTGCACATCGTTTCGATCATCCTGATGGCGCTGGTGGCGTTTGGGATCGCCTTTGTCCTCAAGCATCCGCTGCTCGGATTCTTGATCCTGGTTGGCTGCGCGGCGGGCTACATGGCTGTCGTCCGCTGGTTGTATTTTGATTATGACGCCCTGCTACCATCCGCCGCGCCTCTTCTTACTCTCGTGCTCGCTGGCCTCGGGTGTTTCGGTAGCCGCTTCGCGCTCGAGCTCGTCGAGAAAGCGCGCCTGCGCCGCACTTTGGAGCGGCAGGTGTCGAAGGAGTTGGCAGACCACATCCTGAGCATGCCGGAGGACTACTTCCAGTCGCTGCCAGGCGTGCGCAAGCCGGTCACCGTCCTGTTCTCGGACATCCGCTCGTTCACTGCCCGGTCGGAGAAAGACGACCCGGTAGCTCTCGTGTCGCAGTTGAAGGAGTACCTCGACGCGATGGGCGAGATCGTGTTCGATCACGGTGGCGTGGTGGACAAGTTCATCGGCGATGCGGTGATGGCGGTGTGGGGGAACCTGCGCAGCCAGGGGCCGGAGGCGGACACGCGCAATGCGGTGGCAGCGGCGGTGGAGATGCGGCACAGGCTTATGGAATTGAACGAGAAGTGGCGCGCCTCGGGGCGCGAGCCGTTTGAGATTGGCATCGGCCTCAACCATGGTGAAGCGATCTTCGGCATGATGGGATCCGAGCAGAAGCAGGAGATGACGGTGATCGGCGACCCGGTCAACCAGGCAGCGCGGCTCGAGAGCCTGACGAAGAAGTTCGGGCTGGGTATCATCGTCGGGGCGCGGGTGATCGATTACCTGGAGGGTCGCTTCGTGCTGCGGTCTTTGGGCAAGGTTCGGACAATGGGCAAGGAGGAGGCGGAAGAGCTCGCCGGCGTGCTCGGGGAGGCCGGGGAACTACTCGCGGAGGATGATCAGGAGTGGCTGGAGGAATATAGTCAGGCGCTCGCCGCTTTCCAGGCTGGAGATCTGGAGACGGCGGAACGCCTGTTCCGTAGCTGTGCGGGGCGGCGTTCCGACGATCCGGCCTGCCAGATGTACCTCGATTCGATCGCGCGTGGGGATCGCGGTGGCGTCCTGGTGATGACCGGGAAGTAGGGCTACTCGGCTACCGCCGGCCGGACGATGAAGTAAGCTTGCTGGGCAGGCGGGTTGACGTCCGTCCAACTGGTAAGCTCGCCGGTGGCGGGGATCCCCGTTCCGACCAGCAGCCAGTGTATGAGGTCGCTGCTGCAGAATACGTCGTAGACTTCCCCATCCTCCGATTCCCAGGTGACGGTGGCTTCAGGGCCGGCGGAGACTTCGCAGGAGACCATCTTCGGTAGCAGCGGGGCTAGCTCGAAGGCACCGATATCGACCGTGCCCGAGACGATGCGAAGGAAGCCGCTTCCCCGTTGGTCGTTGATCAGGAGGGATCCCGAGGTGTCGAGTGCTGATGCGTTGTCACCGGCATCGACTGCCAGGCTGGCGGCTGCGAGGGCGTGTGTGGCTGTCGGGCCACCGTTGTCGGCGAGCGGCGAGACGATCTCGTCCAGCGGGCGCTGGCCGCTACCATCGAGTCCGACAAGGTTGTTGTTCGCGGAGTCGGTCAGCCCCCCAGAGGAGGTAGCATCGCCAATGAGATTGGAGTTGCTGGATGGGTCGAGAACGACGAACGCGTTGTTCCCAGTGCCGACGTCCGACGGTGTCCCACCCCCCTCTGTATTACCAGCGACGATGCTGTTGTGCAACACGGTGTTCCCCGCCGGAGCGTTGCTGCTGGCGACGATGCCGCCGCCGTATGAGAGGGCGACATTCTCGGCGATCGTCGATTGAACGATTGTCAGGCTGCTCGCCTCGTTGAACAGTCCTGCGCCGAAACCTGCCATGTTCCCGGAGACGGTGAGGTTGCTGGCCGAGGTCATCGCGGTGAAGGAGTCGATGCCGCCACCGCTCGACATCGCCTCGTTGCCGGCGATCGTCGAAGACTCGATCCGTAGCATCCCGCCGGTGCTGTTCTCGAGGCCGCCGCCGAAGTTGGCGGAGTTGCCACTGATGGTCGAGTGGTGGATGACGGCGATCCCGCCGAAGTTGTCGATGCCGCCGCCATACACGGCCGCGCCGTTCATGGTGACGAGGCAGCCGTCCATGGTCAACTCGCCCTCGTTGGTGATTCCTCCACCGTTCTCAGCCAGGCAGCCGCTGATGACACAATCCTCGAGGGTGAGGATCTCCGAGTTGAAGATGCCACCGCCATTGCGGATGCTTAGACCGTCCGCGATGCCCAGCCCGGAAATCCGGTAGCTGCGCACCCCGTTCGGATCGTAGGCCACGAACACGCGCGAGTTCTGGTTGGCGCTGACGCCGATGACACTAGCCCCCGGACCGCTGATCGAAAAATCGGCGGTGTCGAGTTCGAGGGCCCCTCCGGTGAGGGGGATGGTGCCGAGCAGCGCTGGATCAAAGGTGATGTCGGCCGGCTGGGGCGCCATCTGTGGAAGCGCCAAGCCTGCTTTGGCGTTGTCCACCGCACGGCGCAGGGTTCCCTCACCGCCATCCGGCTCGGAGATCGAATTGAAATCACCGAGGTTCGTGACCCCATAGTCGTTCTGAGCAATCACCTGCACCAGCTCACCTGCGCCGACATTGTAGCCGATCTGTGGGCTGATCGCGAGGTAGATGATCTCGTCCGCCTCCGCGGCAGCGTCGTCGACCGCATCGATCAGCAAGTCGATCGATGGCTCGTCGTCCGGGATCGTGATCGTCGCACTCAGAGGGGCACCGGAAAAATTGACCGCGGTCGGATTGCCGGCGATGCGCACCACAAAGTCGCTGCCATACGCGGCCTGCGAGGTATTCTCGATCCGGAGGGTCACCGGGATGTCGCCCCCGAGCGGGTCGCTGCGGCCCAACTGGAAGCTCGCCGCCGGAGGGGCGGCCGGGGGCGCTTTCGAGTAGCTGTCCGGTTCGTGCACCGGCGCACCGCTGATCACGCTAAGCGAAATGACCGGTAGCGAACTCTGGGTGACCTGGATGTTGAAGTTCTGGCTATCGGAGAGGGTAGGGTCGCCATCGTCGCTCACGGAGACCGTGACCGGGTAGATCGCGGGCGCCTGCGCGCTGGCGGGCGTCCATTGGAAGACGCCGCTTGCGGGATCGATGGTCATCCCGAGCCCCAGCGAAACGGCGTCGAGTCGAAAGGTGAGAGTGTTCGCCGGGTCGTCCGGATCAGAAGCCGAGGCGGTGAAGGTGAGCAGCGAGAGCGCCCCGACCGTCTGGTCTGGAATCGGGCCGAGCGTCGGCTGCTCGTTGAGCTCTAGGACCTCGATGAAAATTCTCTCGCTGGTGGTCGAGTTCGGGTCGTCATCACGTGAGACGACGAGGTCGAATTCGAAAAATCCCGGCCCATCTGACTCGTCGGGTGTCCATTCGAATTCGCCGCTAATCGGGTCGATGGAGGCTCCTGCTGGGACAGCACCAAGGAATCCGTCCTCGAGCGAGAAGAGCGGTTCCGCGAGTCCGTCGGGCACGGTGGCGGTCGCGGTGAACCTGAGGAGTTCTAGCTCGAACATCGGCGGGATGTCGCCGATCGGATCGAGGATCGGGGCCTCACTCTGAACCTCCACCGAGCCGATGTCCACGATGCCAACGATGCGCGGGAGGTCGCGCTGGTCAAACGGCAGCTCGGAGCCACCGCTCGAGTAGACGGCGCTGGCGTTGTCGCCACTGTCGATCACAGGGCTGTCCTCGATCGGGTGGTAGGTCTGGGTCAAGCCGCCATTGAAGTCGAGTGGTTCCAGGATATTGCTCAGGGGCACAGTGCCGGCGCCGCCGAAGCCGACGAAGTTGCCATTGGTGCCGTCGGTGAGTCCGCCGGCGCTCGCGGCGTCGGAGATGAAGTTCGAGAACGAGGTCGCCGCGATGCCGATCCCGCCGATGTCGCTCGGGACCGGGGAGGCGCCGCCAGCGGTGTTCGCTGCGACGATGGTGTTGTCTAGATCGACGGACGGGGTCGAGAGCGAGCCGCTGAGATCGATGCCGCCGCCGGACGTGTCGCTCGTGGCCAGGTTTTCGGCGATGGTCGAATTGGTGATCTGGACATCGCCCTCCGTGTAGTAGAGCCCACCTCCCTCGGTGGCGTTGTTGCTGGAGAAGGTGCTGTTGAAGATCCGGATCAGGCCTCCCTGAGCGAAGATGGCACCACCTTGCGCCGCCATGTTCTGAAGGAAGGTGGAGGAGTAGGAATAGAACGTCCCACCACCGAACATCTGCCCGGCATAGATGGCGCCGCCTTCCCCAAACGCCTCGTTGCCTTCGAGGGTGACCCGGTCGAGGATGACGGTCGCCGTGCTGAAGATGGCTCCTCCGCGCTGGGCGGCGTTGTTGCGGAATTCCACGTCGAAGATTTCCAGGACGCCCTCGGCGATCAGGATCGCGCCACCGTCGCCTGGCACGTCGGTTATCTGGGGGCTACCTGTATCGAGGGTCATCCCCCACAGCCTGCTGCGCGGCGGCTCCTCGAAGGACCCATTCCCAGGGAAATGGAAAATCCGCGTGTCACCGAAATTCGAGTCGCCAGAGGAGTCGATGTCGCCGCTGAGAGTGAGGAAGCCTGCCCCGGGACCATCGATCTCGACCCCGTCGGTGACCAGGAATTCTCCGAGTTCTGCGGTGATCGTCTTCGGGTTGGCAAAGTCGTAGAAATCCGTCGTGTTGTTGAAGCCGCGGGAGAAGACGATGAGGTCATCACCAGGCTTCTGGTTGCTCAGCGCGATGGCTTCGCGGAGGGAGGTATCTGGACTGGGATCGACGATCGGGTCGTTCTCGTCGGCGGTGGTCGTGACCAGGATCGGGTCGAACTCGATCGCCCCGATATCGACGACTCCGGGATCGGGCTGGAAGCTGGGGAAGCCGGAGCGGGAGCGGGGGAACCCGTCTCCGCGCTGATCGAGGCCTGACGGGCTGACGAGGAGATCGTTGCCGGCATCGACGGCCGGACTGTACTGCGTGAGGCGCACCGTCATCGTTGGACCACCGTTGTCGGCTAGCCCGGGAGAGTTCCTATCAAAACGGTCGGTTTGCACGACCTGCCAGAGCTGCAGGAAAGAGCCGTTCTGGCCGATGATGTTGCCGAGAACCCCATCGCTCAGCCCCCCGGAGGTCGCTGGGTCACTGATGAGATTGTTCGCGGATTCGGGCGAGAGGATGCCCGAGACATCGGTCAGGAGTCGGTCCAGGGGCGCGCGGGAGTTGCCGGCGATCAGGCTGTTGCTCGCGAGGCAGGGGACGCCACTGGCAACCCATAGGCCGCCACCGGTTTCGCCGGGGCCGAAATTGGAATCTTCGTCGGCGTGGTTACCGACGATAGTCGTGTTGGTGATCTCCGCCATCCCGGCGTTGACCAGGATCGCGCCGGCACGACCGTTGCTGAAGTTCGAAGCGAAGGTGCTGTCGGTGATCCGCAGCAGGTCCCCGTTGTCGAAGGTGAGCGCGCCGCCTTCCTGAAGTGCCTGGTTGCCTTCGAACACGCAGCGCTCGATCAGCAGGGTTCCCCCGCTATTGTCGAACGCGAGACCCGCGCCCGCGCCCGAACTGTTACCGGAGAAAGCGCACTCGGTGAGGGTGAGATCGAGCCCGCCACCACCAGGTCCGTCCTCGACGAAGATGGCGCCACCCCTCGAGGCGGGGAGTGGACTGAATCCTCCAGCGAGGACGAAGCTGATCCCGCCGATCGTCGTCTTGGATACCCCCTGGGCATCGCTGATGCGAAAGATACGTGGCGCGTTGATGCCCTCGATCGTAAGCAGCTTGGCGCCAGGTCCGGCGATCGTGAGACCGCGACGGATAATGATCTCACCACCAGTGATCGAAATCGTATCACCGTCATCGTCGAAGAACGGGTCATCGCTGAAGGTCACGGTCTGGGGGGGGGCGGCGGCGTTGGCGTTCTCGATCGCCTGGCGCAGCGTGCCCTCGCGCTCGGCGGCGCTCGCGACGGCAGCGAAGTCGTCGGGGTTGGTGACGACGAAATCGTTGGCGCTGATCGTCACCGTCGCGCGGTTGTTGACCCCGATGGCGTAACCGGGGCTCGGGAGGAGCTCGAGGCTCAGCGCTTCGTCGGCCTCGGCTGCGACGTCGTCGATCGCGGTGACGGTGATCGTGACGAAGGGCGGATCTTCAGGGATGACAATGTTGGCGAACGGCCGATCCAGCGAGTAGTCGCCCGGAAAGACATCGGTCGCGGGGTCGACAATGCCGAGGTTGATCACGATGTCGCCGCTACCACCGGTGCGTCGGAGTTCGAAGGTGGCGGTGTCGGCGGCCCCTTCGTTGGCTATGGCGTCAATAGCGACGAGCTCGACGACGGCCTGGGCAGAGGAATCCGTGGCAGAACCGATCGCGAACGCGAGGCTGCAGATCAGAGTGAGTAGCTTCTTCATGTCTCTCGGGTTGGCGGAGGCTAGGTCTTAGTCCGGGGCGCCGCCTGGAGGGATGCGATCGGGGCGTGCTGGCAGCACGATGTTCTCGGGTGGCTCTACGCCGCCTGGAGGTGTGGGTGGGCTGCTGTCGTTGTTTGCGGGCGGGCGCACCCTCGGCGGGCGGGCGGTCTGGCCGCTTGCGACCGCGCGACCCTTGAGCACGTCGCGGGCGTGGCTGATCACATTGCCCGGCAAGAAGCGCGATAGGAAGCGCCGCCGGTGGGTGTCGGCATTGTCCGATGCTAGCAGTTCTCCCCCGCGCTTCTCCCCGTCCTGCGTGACGATCTCGTCGTCGATCAGTTGGAGATCTGGGAGTTGCCCAAGGCCACCATCGATCAGCAGCGAGGTGCGGGTGAGCTGATCGATATCGATCTTGAACTTCTGGGGCAGCTCCTCGGCGTCCTCCGAGAACGCGACCATGTCGCCAGCGAACAGCTTGAGCACCTTGTCCGGCGCGCGCTTGAGTGAGAGCTCGAGCGATCCCTCGATGACGATGAGCTTGATCCTCGCCGCTTTGATCATCTCGCCGCGCCGGTCGACGACTGGTGGCACCCGTTCGCAGAGGATCGTCGTGCCGGTGATCGCCGCAGAGATCGCCGCGGTCCGGACCTTCGTGCGCCCGAGCGACTTCGGCACCTGCATCAGCAGCGTGCCCTGCTCCAGGTCGACCTCGCGCTTCCCCGTCAGGAAGCTGAACACGCTGTTGGAGCCAAGCCGGACGACCGACTCGTCAGGAAATTGCAACTCGGTGCGCGATTTCTGTCCGGTGCGGACCGCGTTCGATCCGCTGACGACCGTGCCGCGCGAGGCTGGCCGCGAGGTAGCGGTCCCGGTCAGTAGCCTGACGTCGTTCACCACCTTCGTGACCTCTGCGCGTTCGAATTTCTCAGCCCTCACATGTGGAGTGAGGGGGAGCGCGGCGGCGGCCAGCAGGGCGATTGCGTACCGCCCGGTTCTAGAGTGGGTCCGTTTCATGTCCTCGGGTTGCTTCGGTTCTTGGTGGTCGTCCGTTCAGGTGTCCTCAAAAGTCGATGTTGAGACTGAGGATGGCTCCGGCGTCTCCGGCCTCGTAATCGCGCCCGCGCTCGTTTGAGTCGTTCCAGGAGTAGCTCGCGGAGAGCACCAGATCGATGTTGTCGGTCAGATGTGTCGTCAGGGCGATCCCCAAGTCCTGCAGCACGTCGTCGCGACCGCCCTCGCGGTAGTCGTGGAGGAAAATCTGGTAGTAGCTGGCGAGCGAGATGCGGTCGATCGGTTTGTATTCGTGACCCACTGTAATCCCGTGTTCGTTGCGGCTGGCGTAACCGGGGTTGCCGTCCAGGCTGAACTCGGAGCGGTAGCTGCCGAAGGCGAGGTGGCGTGGGCCGAGGGAGATCGGGAAGTAGAGGCCGAGCTGCAACGAGTGGTCAGTGAACAGCTCGGAGTGGTCGCGGGCCGTCAGCAGGCGGGTGTAGTTGTAGCGCAGCCAGAACGAGAGGTCACTCAGATCGCGGAAGACATGGATCAGGCCGAGAGATGCCTCGAGATCGTCGAAGTCGAGGGTACTGTAGTCAGCGTAGCGGTAAAACGAATATCCGGCACTGATCTCGCCATAGGTGTTGGCGGCGATCAGTGGGACGTAGCTCAGCCGCAGCCCGGTATTGGAGTAGAAATCCGATAGCTCCGCATTCTCGGTGAGGGCGGCATTGTCCGTCCATACCGCTTGCTCGGTCAGCAGAAAGTTGAACGGCTGGTAGTCCTCCAGCGTGGTGAGCACGCGCTGCTCGCCCAGATCCGCATCGCCCGGGCTGAGAGGAGCGTACGGCCCACGCGGAGGACCATCCCACGGATCGAACCGCTTCCCGATCAGCGAGGTCGCATTGTTGGTGCGCACGGAATCGAGCAAGGACTGCGCCGGGGCGCCGCTCAGGAGGGTGAGACCGATCAGAACGGTGAGTCGCCAAATTCCCATATTAACGTGTGCTTGTCTCCTCCAGCGAATTCCCAGAGCTTGCGCCATCATAACTACTTTGCCAAGGAAATCACCAATTTTTAAATCATTGGTGATCAGCGACTTAGGGGATTTCGATGGCTCGAGGCCGGTGGTTCGGTGGCCTGGATGGTCGCCTGTGGGCGAATTTTTGGGATGGATTAATAGTCGGCTCGGTAGCTATCCGTATGGCGCTGGTCTGCTTCGCGCAGCGAGCGTTCGGTATCGCGTCGGATCCGGCCACAGAGAACTCTTGCCAAAGCCCTCATGACTTTGTAACCCGCTGAGGTGTCTGATTCTAGGAAGGCATCGAACGCTTGCGGCGAGATCTGCCACAGGCGCGTCTCCTCATTGGTGCGCACATTCGCGCTCGCCGGGCGCGGGTCGATCGTCGCCATCTCGCCGATGCTCTCGCCCGCCCCGAGCTTCGCCAACTCGACCGTGTCGCCGTGGGCGTGGCTCTTCACAGAGACCGAACCGGACATGATGAAAGAGAGGGTCTTCGGCATCTCCCCCTGGATTGCCAGGTACTTTCCCTCCGGGAGGGTGACGAAATTCCCCGCGGCCGTGAGGCGGCGGCGGATCGTCTCGTCCAAATCGGCCAAGACCCCGTTGGGCGGCAGAATCTCCTGTGGCTGGCTCTCATCTTGCATACACCATACCGTCCCGCAAGGGAACCGATCCCGCAAGCACAACACTCCCGCCGCCCGCGCATTGACATTCGACACGATTCCCAGACAATGTAGTGGCAATATCTGCCCATTTTCTACCCACTGCCCCATCGCCTCATGTCCAACGAACTCACCACACCCGAACTGCCAGCCATCGGCTTCGCCTCCCAACTCGCCGATTCCGATCGCCGGATCCTGAGTGCCTTCGGGGATTTTCTACCCGGTCACCCCGACCAGCCGATCATCCATGAGGGCGCGGAGCAGTCATCACTCTACTTCGTCATCTCCGGCAAGCTGCACGCCCAGACCGAGACCGATGGGCGCAGGGTTCTGCTCGGGCGCCTCGGGGCCGGGGACATCATCGGCGAGGTCAATATCTTCGACCCCGGCACCGCTAGTGCCACGGTCGTGCCGACCGAGTTCTCCCAATTGTGGCGGCTCGACCGCTTCATGTTCGACGATATCGTCGACAAGGAGCCTGCTGTGGCGGTCAAATTGCTCACCAGCATTGCCACGCAGCTCAGCCACCGCCTCCGCGAGACCAACGAAAAAGTCACCTACGTGAAGAAAGCGCTCTTCGACCCGAGCTTCCTCTCCTGATCCCGATCCATCCCACCCCGAATGGATCTCATCTCTATCGCGACCCTCGAGCTCGTCAACCCGGCTGGCGGATCGGCGGAGCTTGGGGCAGCCCTCCTGTTCGCCTTCCTCATCGGCCACGCCCTCGCCGACTTCCCCCTCCAGGGCAGCTTCCTGGCGATCGGCAAGGAGCGCCACGGCGACTTGGAGAAACTGACCGGCACCGTCTGGCCCCGCGGCATCTGGCTCTACTGCCTCACCATGCACTCGCTGATCCACGGCGGCGCCGTCTGGCTGATCAGCGCCAGCCCGGCCCTGGGATTCGTCGAGTTCGTCCTCCACTGGCTGATCGACTTCGCCAAATCCTCGCGCTGGACGAATTTCTACGGCGACCAGGCCCTCCACCTCGTCTGCAAGGTCGGCTACGTCGCCTACTTGATCTCCTAGCCAGATCGGGCCAGCAGCGGGGGGGCGGTTCCCTGAAAGCTGCAATTGACAGGAAACCCTTCTCTGCTAGGGTTCCGTCCCCGTTTTCCAATTCTGGAGCTTCGGACATCCCACAAGATTACACCACCCAACGAGATCCACTAACATTACCACATAATGGCCAAGAAAGCAGCAAAGAAGAAGGCGGCCAAGCGCAGAGTCGCCGCCCCAAAAAAGAACCAGAACGTCTACTTCTTCGGTGGTGGCAAGTCGGACGGGGACGGCTCCCAGAAAGCGCTCCTCGGCGGCAAGGGTGCGAACCTCGCCGAGATGTCGAACATCGGTCTCCCGGTCCCGGCCGGCATGACGATCACGACCGAGGTCTGCACCTACTACTACGACCACAAGAAGACCTACCCGAAGACGCTCGACGCCGAGATCAAGGCGAACATCGCCAAGATCGAGAAGGTGATGGGCAAGAAGTTCGGTGACCTCGACAACCCGCTGCTCCTCTCGGTCCGCTCTGGCGCCCGCGAGTCGATGCCCGGCATGATGGACACCGTCCTCAACCTCGGCATCAACGACACCGTCGTCGAGGCGCTCGCCAAGAAGACTGGCAACCCGAAGTTTGCCTGGGATAGCTACCGCCGCTTCCTGCAGATGTATGGATCGGTCGTCATGGGCGTCGAAGCCCACGCCGGCGAGCACCACGACCCCTACGAGGTCATCCTCGACAAGGCGAAGGCGAAGGCGAAGGTCGAGGACGATTCCGGCCTCGAGGAGAAAGATCTGCGCTGGGTCATCGGCGAGTTCAAGAAGCTCATCAAGAAGCGCAGCGGCAAGAATTTCCCCGAGGACCCGATGGAGCAGCTCTACGGCTCGGTGAACGCGGTCTTCAACTCCTGGAACAACGACCGCGCCAAAGTCTACCGTGCTAAGTATGGCATCCCGGCCGAGTGGGGCACCGCCGTCAACGTGCAGGCGATGGTCTTCGGCAACACTGGCAAGCAGTCTGGCACCGGTGTCGCCTTCACCCGCGACCCAGCCACTGGAGAGAACGTGTTCTACGGTGAGTATCTCATCGACGCCCAGGGCGAGGACGTCGTCGCGGGTGTCCGCACCCCGAAGCAGGTCGCGCAGATGGCGAAAGACTTGCCGAAGTCACACAAGGAACTCCTCAAGGTGCGCACGATCCTCGAGAAGCACTTCCGCGATGTCCAGGATGTCGAGTTCACGATTGAGAGCGGCAAGCTCTGGATGCTCCAGACCCGCAACGGAAAGCGCACTGGATTCGCTGCGGTGAACATTGCCCTCGACATGGTGAAAGAGAAGCTCATCACCAAGAACGAGGCGATCCTGCGTATCCCTGCGGAAGACCTGAGCCACCTGCTCGCACCGATCTTCGACTCCGCCACCGAGCGCAAGGCGAAGGTCATCGGCGCAGGCCTCCCTGCCGGTCCAGGGGCTGCCTCAGGCCGCATCTACTTCACTGCGGAGGCTGCCGTTGCTGCCGCGGCGAAAGGTCAGAAAGTCATCCTTACCCGTCAGGAAACTTCTCCGGAAGACCTGCGCGGCATGATCGCTGCGGAAGGTATCCTCACCACCCGTGGTGGTGCTTCGTCACACGCCGCACTGGTCGCCCGTCAGATGGGCAAGATCTGCGTCTGCGGTGCCCACGACATGGACATCGATTACAACAAGGGCACTCTCACCGGTCACGGCGTCACCTTGAAAGAAGGCGACTGGCTTTCGCTCAACGGTTTCGAAGGCAAGATCTACGCCGGCGAGCTAAAGACCGCCCCATCGCAGGTTATCCAAGGGCTCATCGAGAACAAGGCTGCTGCCAAGAAGACAGCGACCTACCAGAAGTTCGTCGAGCTCATGAGCTGGAGCGACAAACTCCGCAAGCTCGGCGTGCGCACCAACTCCGACACGCCTGACCAGGTCAAGACTGCCCTCAAGTTCGGCGCAGAGGGCATCGGCCTGACCCGCACCGAGCACATGTTCTTCGAAGGCAACCGCATCGACGCCGTGCGTGAGATGATCCTCGCCGACGATGACGCAGGCAAGGCCAAGGCGCTGAAGAAGCTCCTGCCCTACCAGAAGAAGGACTTCATCGGCATCTTCAAAGCGCTCGAAGGCCGCCCGGCTACGATCCGCCTGCTGGACCCGCCGCTGCACGAGTTCATCGGCACGATGACCCCGGCGCAGATCAAAGACCTCGCCAAGAAGCTAAAGGTGAAACCAGCTGCGATCAGCGCGCGCATCAACGCTCTCCACGAAGAGAACCCGATGCTCGGCCACCGCGGCTGCCGCCTCGGCATCGTCTACCCGGAGATCACCAAGATGCAGGCGACCGCGATCCTCGAAGCCGCCTACGAGGTGCAGAAGAAGGGCGTCAAAGTTCTCCCAGAGATCATGGTGCCACTGGTCAGCTACGCCAAGGAGCTCGAGTTGCAGAAGGCCGTCATCGACGAGGCTGCCGCAGAGGTGCGCAAGAAGCACGGCCTCAAGGCGAGCCAGCTGAAGTACAGCGTCGGCACGATGATCGAGATCCCACGCGCTGCGCTCACCGCAGACGAGGTCGCGAAGCACGCCGAGTTCTTCAGCTTCGGCACCAACGACCTCACGCAGACCTGCCTCGGCCTCAGCCGCGACGACTCGAGCAGCTTCCTCCCGGCCTACCAGGACGCTGAGGTGGTCGCAGTCAACCCCTTCGCCAGCCTAGACCAGAGCGGCGTCGGCCAACTGGTCGAGATGGGTGTCGAGCGCGGTCGCAAGACCAAACCAAGGCTCAAGATCGGCATTTGCGGCGAGCACGGAGGCGACCCATCGTCGGTCAAGTTCTGCCACCGCAGTGGCTTGAACTACGTCAGCTGCAGCCCGTTCCGCATCCCGATCGCCAAGCTGGCTGCCGCCCAGGCAGCCCTCGAGGAAAAGGGGCAGGCCCGCGCCGAGATCAGCTAGAGAAAGTAGTGGTGACTTTCAGTCGCCAAAAAATCACACAGATCCCTAAGCGCGCCCGCCGCCAACCCGGCGGGCACGTTTGACCTCAAAGAACCCCGGTAACGCCCAGCGCTGCCGGGGTTCTTTTTCGTCGCTGCACGACCCTGGGGAGGTCGAGGAGTAGAACGTGAGGAACCGTGGCGGATTGCATCCGCAGTGCCGATCCATGATGCGGGGCTATCCGTCCTAAACCTTCGCAAGCGCAGAGATCCCGCCTAGCCCTCGAGGAACTCGAGCAGGCTCGCCCACGAGTGGAGATCGGCTTTCTCATTATAGACAGTGCCGAACCCGGGATCGTTCGCGGCTGGATTGGTGAAGGCGTGCATCGTATTGCCGTAAATATGCGCCTGCCAGTCGGCGCCGGCAGCCGTTAGCTCATCCTGCAGCGCGACCAGATCGGACATCGGCACCATCGGATCATCGGCACCATGCATCACGAGCACGCGGGCGCGGATCGGCACGGCTGGGATGTCCGGCGGGGTGAGCAATCCGTGAAAACTCACGACCGCTTCAAGCGACTCGCCGCTGCGCGCGAGGTCGAGGACACATAGCCCGCCAAAGCAGTACCCGATGGCGCTGATGTGCCGGACGTCGATGTGTTCGAGCTGCCGGACGGTACTGAGCGCATTCTGCATGCGCGATTTGAGCAGGTGCCGGTCGTCGAGGAATGGCTGCATCAGAGCGGCGTTCTCTTCCTTGGAGCCGCCGCACTTTCCGTCACCGTAGAGATCGATGGCGAAGGCGGCGAAACCGAGCCTGGCCAGCTGGTGGGCCCGGCGCACTTCGTTCTCGCCGCGGCCAGCCCAGGCATGGGCGATCATCACCGTGTGGTGCGGGTCCCGCTGCGCGTCGTCCCAGACGAGTAGCCCGTGTAGCTCAGCTCCGTCGTGGTGGTGAATAATGCTCTCGGATCGGATGGCCATAAGGTTTAGTCTGGCGTCGTGGTGAGTGCTGCTTTGCGCAACTGCGACCAATCGCCCCATTTCGTTCGAGGTTCAAGAGGGGCAATTGGATTGCCGGGATCGTCCTAGTTTGCCCAAGGGGCGGGAGCGTCCCACTCCCGGCAGAACTTTGCAACCGAGGGCATTGCCTGGTTGCCAGGTGGAATACGGTCGCCCTATGCTGTGATCCGCCATGAGAACTCGTTTGATCGCCCTCGTCCTCGCCTTCGTCTTCGCTTTCGCCGATCCTTCCTCCGCAGCCGATCCGCTGTCGACGATCGACATCTGGCCAGGACAGCCGCCCGGTCTCGCCCGCCAACTGCCTGCCGAATCGGATCAGACGAAGCCAGATGATAAGCTCATCGCTGGGCGCCGCATCATCAAGCTCGGCCATGTGGCGACTCCGGAAATCGCCGTCTACAAACCGCCAGCCGACAAG
>Ga0316197_10000739_pt1 | contig 22915 bp, 14 predicted proteins | sample OudBiesiAoxic_MG_FD_204939 | JGI IMG/M metagenome (GOLD analysis project Ga0316197, IMG submission 204939) | Coastal sediment microbial communities from Oude Bieten Haven, Netherlands - site A oxic | ecosystem: Environmental > Aquatic > Marine > Coastal > Sediment | place: Netherlands... | reverse complement strand
AACTCGGAGAGCAGCCCGGCGAACCCGAAGCCGTGGAACAACCCGAACCCGAAGGCCATCACCCATTCCTTGTTTGCCCAGATCGGTCTGATGTTGTGGAGGGCCGCGATGGCGATCGAGATCGCGATGATCGACTCGACGAGACGCGGCGAGAGATCGACGATCTCGAAGCCGCCGATCGCGAGGGTGATCGAGTGGGCGACCGTGAACATGGTGACGATCTTGAGGATCCGCCACAGCGAACTCGTGAAGCTCGGCGACGGCTCCCAGGAGCCGCGCTCGTCGCCGCGGCGCACGAACACCATCGCTGCTGGCAAGACGAGGGCGAAGATGAACAGGATGTGGTCGGTGCCGATGCGGATGTGTTCGGCACCGAGGCCGATCGTGCCGCGGACGCCCTTCCAGAAGGACGATTCGTCGAGGTCGACGGTCTGGACGGTGGAGCCCGAGGTGAAGCGCAGGAACGTGCCCGCCTCGTTGTTGAACGTCCCGCTGCCGAAGTCGGTTTCGATGATCAGGAAGGCATCACGCTCGGAGTCGGCCTCGATGATCCCGTCATAGTCCATCTGGAACGTGCGCGGCGTGGGGTCGAACCGCTCGTTGATCTCGAAGTCGAGGATCGCATAGCCGCCGTTCGACGCCTCGATCGTCGACATCTCGCCGTAGGTGAACGTCCAGTCGCCCCGCTGCCCGTCGACGGGATACAGCGAGAAGTGCTCGGCGGTGTAGGCCTCGAGCGACGGTCGTTCTGCTTCGATGTCGACGAGCGCCTGGTCGACGTCGTCCTCGGCGATGTCGTAGCCGAGCAGTCGGTTCAGATCGCCGATCGGATACTCGACGCGTCCGAAGATCGCGTCGTCGAAGATCTGCAGGTAGACGTAGCTCTGGGTCCCGGTGTGCGCATGTGCCGTCGGAGCGCTCCCGAAGGGGAGCCCGATGATCATGACGATCAATGTCAGCATGGCGCCGACCGTGAGGTGGGATCTGGTGGAGGTCACGACGAGGTCCTTCAGCCGAGCCCGAGGAGTCGGGCGACGATGTTGCGTTGTATGTCCGAGGTTCCCGAGTAGACCAGCCCGCCAACCGCATCTCGCAGGTCTCGCTCGATTTCGTACTCGGAAACATAGCCGCGAGCTCCGTGGATTGAGGCGGCATCGAGGGCGGATTCGATGCCGACATCGCACGCGGCGATCTTCGCGAGCGCGGAGGCCAGCGACGGCTGTTTCCCGGTCACCGCCGCGATGGCGGCCTTGTAGACGAACAGCCGAGCCGTCTCGTGGCGTTGTTTCATGTCGACGATGCGGTGGGCGATCGTCTGGTGGCGACTGATCGGGCCACCGCCCTGCACCCGGGAGTTCGCGAAGGCGATCGTGTCGTCGATCTGGCGCTCCATCGCGCCGACCTGCGTGATGAACACGTAGCTGCGTTCCACCTCGAGTACGGCGTTGAAGATGCTCGCGCCCGAGCCGGGTCGCCCGAGCACGGCCTCAGGCGGGACGACGACGTCGGTGAAGGTCATGTCGCCGAAGGGGGTCGTGCGCATTCCCATCTTGTCCCGGTTGCCGACACGGACGACGCCCGGAAGCTCGGCGGGGACGACGAACGCGGTGATTCCCCACTGGCCTGCGCTCGGATTGGTCGATGCGAAGACGATCGCCATGTCGAATCGCGACGCGAAGGTGATGTACGCCTTGTGGCCGTTGATCCGGTACGACCCGTCGTCGAGCTCTTCCGCGGTTGCGGTGAGCGCGTAGGCATCCGAGCCCGATTCGGGCTCGGTCATCCCGAAGGCGACGAAGGCATCGCCGTTGATGAGCGGTGTCAGCCAGCGGGTGCGCTGTTCGTCGGAGCCGAAGCGCTCGAGTGCGATCTGTGTGCTCAGGATCTGGCTGACGAGTGCGTAGTTCAGGCCGTTGTCCCGGCAGCCGTATCCCAGACCTTCGAGGGTGAGGAGCGCGGTTGCCAGGTCGACGCCCGAGCCGCCGTGCTCGGGGGCGACGAGCAGCTTCATCAACCCGCGGTCGGCGAGGCGTCGCCAATCCTCGAGCGCGAATCGGCTCTGGAGGTCGGCTTCGACGCGATCGTGCTGGGCGAGTGCGGCTGCCGCCCAGGCTGCGGTGTCGGTCTTGACCGGGTGGTCCGGATCGGCGATTGCGTGCGCCAGCGCGAGCAGTTCGGCGTCGACGTGTTCGCTCATGTGCCCGTCACCTGGGGTGGATTCGCGGACGGTTCCTCGTGGAGGACGAGGCGGCCACGTTCGTCGACGTCCTTCCATTCGTCCTGGAAGTCGCGATTGTTCCAGTGGCCGAGGCCCGGATAGAAGACGCGCGACCCACCGTGTCCCTCGATCCGCTCGCCGTTCCATCGTGGATCGGCCGGCTCGTCGATGCGCTGGTACCTACTGTCGGACGACAGACGGCAGCGACCGGTTGGGGACGCATTGTCGATGGCGCCGTGCAGCGTGTGCATCCCGAAGCACAACACGTCGCCGGGCTCGAAGTCGGTGGTCAGCCAACGGTCGCCGTACTTCTCCTGCGTCGCGACCGGGTCGGCGTCGAGCCACTCGAGGCCGTCGATGTCGGCGTCGGCATCGAGATAGCCGTTGTGCAAACGCTCGGAACGGTGGCTGTTCTCCAGCAGCACGAGTGCGCCCTCCTCGCGGCGAACCCGTCCCAGCGGGATCCAACTCGACACGATGCGGCTGGTCCCGCGATTCATGTACGGGCCGTCGCAGTGAAAACCGCATCCCTCCGTCGGTCGGACGAAACGCGGCCACCGGAAGTCGAAACTCTTGACGGCGCCGCCGAGCAGTGCCTCGTGGACGGCAAGCAACTCGTCGGCGTCGGTGACCGACCGGTAGTGGTGACCGGAGCGCACGCTGTCGGAGAACGCCCGAAGATTGGCGTGTGGGACACCGTGTCCCTCGGCGGCGATCGCATCGTCGATCGGGTGGCGATCGTCGATCTCACCGAGGATCGCGTACTTGGTGAGGATTTCGTGCCGCGCCGCCGCAATCACGGCCGGGTCGAGCAGGCCGCGGAAGAAGAGGTGTCCGTGTTCGGCGAGCGCAGCCCGCAACGCAGCAGCGTCACCGAGGAGGCGGGTCGAATCGACGAGCTCCCCGAACCGATCGGGGGCTGTGTCGAGTGGATGTCCATTGGTGGTGAGCTGCATGGCGAAAGAACGGGGAACTGCCCCACAAGAAGGTATCCGGAGCCACGGCCGGTTGCGGATGGGAGCGCGTACGATTTTCTCGTGCCCCTCGACGTCCGGATCCTGCCCGAGTTGCTGGCGTTGGTCGACCGGGGCATTCCGCCGACCGCGTCCGCGTTGAGTGACGGCACCGATGCGCTCGACTACGGGGAGCTGGCCGCCGAAGCGGGCCGCCTTGCGTCCGCGTTGCGGACACTGGGTGTCGAGCGTGGCGACCGGGTCGGCGTCCACTTGCGCAAGTCGGTGTGGTCGTTCGTGGCCGTCCACGGGGTGCTGCGGGCCGGAGCCGTGATGGTTCCGCTCGATCCGCTCGCGCCGGTCGAGCACGTGACGTCGGTGCTCGAGGACGCTGGGGTCGAGGTGCTGGTGACCGATGCCCGCGCTGCGACGGTCGCTGCCGTCGCCGCCGAGGTGCCATTGACGGGAGCGATCGTTCGATTCGGAAGCAGCGCGGCCGGCGCGGTCGAGTCGGAGGGGTTCACGGTCGTGCCGTGGTCGTCACTCGCCGGGCTCGAGGTGGCATCGATTCCCGACGTCGTTGAGGTCGACCCGGACGACGACGCCTACATCATCTACACGTCGGGGTCGACGGGTCGTCCCAAGGGCATCGTGCACACGCACCGCAGTGCGTTGTCCTACGTGCGCCTCGCCGCTGCGGCCTACGAACTGGTGCCGTCCGACCGGCTGGCGAACATCGCCGGGCTGCACTTCGACCAGTCGACCTTCGAGCTGTACGTTGCGCCGTTCGCTGGCGCAGCGGTGACCGTCGTCCCCGATGCCGTGCTGCGCTTCCCGGCGTCGGTGAGCGAACTGGTCGAACGTGAACGGGTGACGGTCTGGTACTCCGTGCCGTACGTGCTGCGCCAGCTCGTCACCCGAGGTGCACTCGAGGCGCGTGATCTGAGCTCGATTCGATGGATTCTCTACGGAGGTGAGTCGTATCCCCCCGACGAACTCGGGGACCTGATGCGGGCGCTCCCGGCTGCGACCGTCTCGAACGTCTACGGACCGGCCGAGGTCAACCAGTGCATGCGCTACGACCTGGCCGGCCCGCCGAGTCCGCCGATCGACGTGCCGATCGGCCGGGCATGGGGCGAGACCGAACTGGTCGTGGTCGACGGCGACACACCGGTGGCTGCTGGTTCCGGTGAGCTGCTCGTCGCCAGCACGACGATGATGGACCGCTACTGGAATCGCCCAGACCTCACCGCGGCAGCGATCATCGAGCGCACATTCCCCGGGAGCACCGCGACACGTTGGTATCGCACTGGAGATCTGGTCGAGTCCGATGCGGACGGCGACCTCGTGTTCCTCGGTCGGGCCGACAACCAGGTGAAGATCCGTGGGCAGCGTCTCGAACTCGAAGCGATCGACGCCACCATCCGCCAGTTGGACGGCGTGGCCGAGGTGGCGTCCGTGGTGTTCGCCGACGAGGCCGGTGAACGCGGTGTCGTGGCAGTGATCGAAGCCGTGCCCGGGAGCTCGGTGTCGTTGCGGGAGGTTCAACGCCACGTCGCCTCGAGGCATCCTCGGGTGGCGGTTCCGGTCGACGTCGTGACACTCGACGTACTCGCTCGCACCGGCACCGGAAAAGTCGACCGAAACACCGCGCTCGAGCAAGTTCGTGCGCCGGGTCGACGGTAGGTTGCAACGCCGGTGGCGGACCGCCGATCCGAAGGCAGTGAGATGCAGACCCAGCAGACAACCGACCAGTTCAGGGAACTCCTGACGACCTTCATCATCGACGAGGTTGCAACCACCGACGAGCCCGTCGAGGGGAGCACCGACCTGCTGCTCTCGGGCCTCGTCGATTCGCTCGGCGTGGTGATGGTGTCCGACTGGATCCAGGATCAGCTCGAGATCCAGATCGATCCTGTCGACATCGTGCTCGAGAACTTCCAGACCGTCGACGCCATGGTCGCCTACGTCGAGTCGCGCGGCGCCGTCACGAGTCCGTGACCACCCAGCAGGTCGCCGTCTCCGCACGCGTCGAACGGCGCTATGAACTCACGCGGCTTCAGGCCGAGGTCTGGTCGAGCCAGCGCCTCTACCCGAACGCCCCTGTCGCCAACATGGCGACGGCGCATCGAATCAGTGGTCCGATCGATCCCGACCGATTCGTCGAGGCGTTCGACCTCGTCGTGCGCACCTGCGACGTGCTGCGGACCGTCATCGGAGGCGGCGCGAACGCGATCGAGGCGACCGTTCTCGCAGCACCGCCCTCGAGGACCGAGGTGATCGACCTCGATCCGGTCGAGGTCGATGGCTGGTGCGCGTCGCGCGTCGCTCGGCCGGTTGATGCCACTGCGTGCTGCTACGACTCGGTCCTCCTCCGCCATGCCGACGACGATTGGACCTGGTGGCTCGACCTGCATCACCTCGTCACCGACGCGACGAGCCAGGCGCTGGTCCATCGCCTGACGTCGCTCGCCTACGAGGGTGCCGAGGTCAGCGCTGCGTCGTACGCCGATTTCGCCGCCGAGCAGGCGGCCGATGCCCGCGTTGTCGGCGCGCCGACGACCGTCGACGCGCCCGAACCCCCACTCCGGCCGTTCGGCGCCCGCGGCGCGACGACCACCGCAAGTGCGCGGCGACCCCTGAGTCTCGATGATGTCGACGCGGCTGAACTCCCTGCGCTGGTGGCAGCGGCGTATCCGTCGATTTCGCCCGATCTGAGCCTCGCAGCTGTGTCCGCGGCCGCGCTTGCCTGCACCATGCAGCGCCTCGACGGTCGCTCGGAGTTCACCATCGGACTCCCGGTCGGCAACCGTTCCGATCGTCGCCGCCGGGACCTCGTCGGCCCGCTGATGGAACTGCATCCCGTCCGGGTGACGATCGATCCGGACGACACGTTTGCGTCGCTCGTCGACCGGACGCTGGGATCTCTGATCGCCATGCTGCGTGCAACGCGGCGGGATCCGGACGCCCGTCGTGGCGACTTCGAGATGGTCGTCAACGTGTTCCGCGGCGATTTCGGAACGTTCGCATCACACCCGGTCACGGTGTCCTGGATCCGCGCCGCCCACGTCGACCCGACCCACTCGATCCGCCTCCACGCCTTCGACTGGGGCAACGACCTCGAAATCGAACTCGATGTGAACGACGCACTCGGCGGCGACGGGACGCCGGCCCGACTCGCCCGCTACGTGGCCCGAGTCATCGACGAGATGTTGGCCGATCCGAGCCGGTCCATCGACTCGTTCTCGATCACGACCGACGATGATCTCGACGAACTCGCGGCGCTTGTTCCCGCCCCACCCGCCCGTGCCGATCTTCGGCCGGTCCACGAGAGAATCGCGGAGCGGTTGTCGTCCGACCCTGCGCGGGTCGTGGCCGAAGACCGCCACGGCTCCGCGACCGCGGACGACTTCGACCGGCGTGTCGAGCGGTGCCGAGCGTGGCTGCGGGCTGCCGGCGTCGTGGTCGGCGATCGCGTGGGGCTGCGGATGGCACGCAGCGTCGACGTCCTCGTCGCGATCCAGGCTGTGCTCCGATCGGGGGCGGCGTTCGTCATGCTCGACCCCGCCGACCCAGAATCGCGGCATGCGGCGATTTCCGCCGATGCCGGGCTCCGCACCATCGTCGACGACCTCTCCGAGGCCGAGGCCGGCGACGACATGGTGTCGGGAGGTGTCGAGCCCGTGGCGGTCGGACTCGACGACATCGCGTACGTCCTCTACACGTCGGGATCGACCGGGCTGCCGAAGGGCGTGCCCATCTCGCATCGCGGGCTCGCTGACTACCTCGAATTCGCCGTCGACGCCTACTGCTCCGACGGCGAACCGCCGGTGGTGGCGCTGCACTCCGCACTGATCTTCGATCTCACCATCACCAGCCTGTTCCTCGCGTTCGTCACGGGTGGCAGCGTGGTCGTGTTCGACGGGGACCCCGTGGTGTCGCTCGGGCGGATCGCCGCCGACGACCGCGTCACGTTCTTCAAGGCGACGCCGTCGCAGCTCGAAATCTTCGCTCGCATGGTCGACTCGCCGCGGCCGATCCGAACCGTCGTCGTCGGCGGTGAGGCGTTCCGCCGGCCGGTTGCCGCAGCCACGGCGCTCGTCTGTCATCCCGGGGTGAGGATCTTCAACGAGTACGGGCCCACCGAGGCCGTGGTCGGTTGCATGATCCACGAGTGGGATCCTGCAGTCGACACTGCTCCGGACGTTCCGATCGGCCACGCGGCGCCCGGGTGTGAGATCACACTGCTCGACCAGTTCGGTCACCCGAACGCCAGCGGCGCGTGGGGTGAGCTCTACGTCCGCCGCCCTGGGATGGCCACCGCGTACCTCAATCGGCCTGAGTTGACCGCCGAACGCTTCGTCCACCTGATCGACGTGCCCGGCCAACTCGGCGGCGCGGAGCGCGGGCCGTGGTATCGAACCGGCGACCGAGTGCGAATCGCCCGTCACGGAGTCACCGTCTACGGCGGTCGTCTCGACGATCAGATGAAGGTCAACGGGGTACGACTCGAACCCGCCGAGGTCGAGGTGGCACTCGTGGAGCATCCGCGGATCGCGAGCGCGCTCGTCCGGTTGTGGACGCCCGCAGATCGCGCGTCCGACCATCGATGTGTTCGATGCGGACTCGGCACCGACGTTCCCGGGCTCGTGATCGACGACGCGGGTGTCTGTTCGGTGTGCCGGTCGTTCGACGAGGTGGCCCCGCAGACCGAAGCGTGGTTCAAGACCGAGGCCGATCTCGACGAGCGCCTCGCCGCCGCCCGTGCCCGCAGCACCGGCGACTACGACTGCCTGCACCTCCTGTCAGGGGGCAAGGACTCGTCGTACGCGCTCTATCAACTCGTCGAGCGGGGTTGGCGGGTGCACGCGCTGACGCTTGACAACGGCTTCATCTCCGAGGGGGCGAAGGAGAACATCCGCAGCAGCATCGATGCGCTCGGGATCACGCACGAGTTCGCCACGACCGAGGCGATGAACGAGATCTTCCGCGACAGCCTCGATCGCTACTCCAACGTCTGCCAGGGATGCTACAAGACGATCTACACGATGGCCGTCGCCCGCGCCGACCAACTCGGGATCCCGGTGATCGTCACCGGATTGTCCCGCGGTCAGTTCTTCGAGACTCGACTCATTCCCGCACAGTTCGAGTCGGGCCGGTTCGACCCCGACGCGATCGACGCGACGGTGCTCGAAGCGCGCAAGGTGTATCACCACATGGCCGACGCCGTCACCGAACTGCTTCCCGAGCAGCAGGTGTTCGACGACGATTCGGTGTTCGACCGCATCGAGTTCGTCGACTTCTATCGCTATGTCGACGTCGACCTCACCGAGCTGTACCGGTACCTGGAGGAGAACGCCCCGTGGGTTCGCCCGGCTGACACGGGCCGCTCGACCAATTGCCTCATCAACGTGGCGGGGATCCAGGTCCACCAGACCGAGCGGGGCTACCACAACTATGCGGAGCCCTACAGCTGGGACGTCCGGCTCGGCCACAAGACCCGCGACGAGGCGTTGGAGGAACTCGACGACCAGGTCGCCGGGGGCGTCGACGACCCCGAGGTGCGGGAGCTCCTCGACACCGTCGGCTATCGCCCGAAGCAGGTCGAGATCCTGACCGCCTGGTACCAGACCGTCGACGGGCAGGATCTCGATCCCGACGAGCTGCGCCGCCACGTGCGCCAGCGCGTTGCGTCGTCGGCCGTGCCGTCCGCGTTCGTGCGCATCGACGCGATGCCGCTCGCCGCGAGCGCAAAGGCCGACGCGTCAGCGTTGCCCGCCCCGACTCGTGTCCACCGCCAGGGGCTCGCACTCGTCGAGCCCGGCTCCGACATCGAGCGATCCCTGTGTGAGATCTGGGCCGAGGTGTTGCGTCTCGAGCAGGTCGGTGTCACCGACGACTTCTTCGAATTGGGTGGCGATTCGCTCGCAGCGCTCGAAGTGGTCGCAACGGTGGCCGACACAATGGGCGCGGTACTCGATGATGCCGCCGTGTTCCACGCCCGAACGGTCCGCGAGTTGGCGCTGCTGATCGACGGGTCGATCGACCCGCTCGGCGGACGGTCCCGTTCCGACGTGGGGATCCCTGCAGTCGATGGTGCGCCGCTGTCGGCGGGTGAGGAGGCGATGCTCTTCGACCATCGGCGTGATCCCGGCGACACCCGCTACAACGTCACTCGGTGGTACCGACTCCCGCCCGACATCGACCTCAACCGGCTGGAGGGGGCGATTCGGGATGTTGCCATGCTGCACGGACCGTTGCACCTGTCGTTCGCTGCCGATCGCCACGATCTTGGACGTGAGGCCGCGGTGTCGTTCGAACAGGTCGAGGCCGCGACCGTCGATGATTTCCGGGTGTTGTCCGATCGGCTGCGCACCGTGCCGTTCGACCTCGACTCGGGTCCGCTGGTTCGAGTTCAGGCCGCGATGACCGCCGAAACGTCGGGTCCGCCGGTCACGTCGGTCCTCATCGGAATGCACCACATCTCCGTCGACGCCGGCGCGTTCGACGTGTTCTGGGATCAGGTCGCAGCCGCGTACGCCGGTCGTCCACTCGTGGAGCCGATGGTGTCGTACGCCGCGCATGCCGAGTGGCAACGGCGCGAGGTGCACCCGATGCACGCCGAGTTCTGGGCGACGGAACGAGCCGCTGCCGATGGGTTGCCCAACCCTGGTCGAATCGGCCTGGCGAGCCCGGTTCCGTCCGAACCCGATGGCTACCTCTCGAAGCCGCTCGCCGTAACGGCTGGTGAGCTCCGGCGCGGTCCGGGCCGAACACCGTTCGTCGCGTCGCTCGCTGCTGCGTCGGCAACCATCGCCCGCTATGCCGGCGATCCCCATGTCGAGATCGGGATCACCGCGTCGGTGAAGGATCATCCTGCGGCGACGCCGCTCGTGGGATATCACCTCAACACGCTGCCGATCCGCGTTGATGCGTCCCCTGAGGCGACGTTCACCGAGCTCTGTGTGCGGGTCGGGGACGTCGTCGCCGATGCCGTCGAACATCGCACCTACCCGTTCGCATCGATCGTGCGCGATGCCCGAGCGGCCGGAGTGCGCCCACCGGACGTATCGATGATGCTGGCCTACGAGCGGCTCGCTCCGGCGCAACTCGATGGCGTGGTCGTGTCACACGAGATCCTCGCGTCGGGCACTGCCGTCGCCGATGCGACCCTCTTCGTCCAAGAGCGCGGCGAGGACCTCGCGGTGGGGATCGAGTACTCGGGCGCGCTCGTCTCCTCCGCCGACGCTCAGCGGATGCTCGACTCGTTCGCACGGCTTCTCGATGGGGCTGTGGTCGCCCCCGACACGCCGATCGGTGAGATGTTTCCGGCAGACGATGCCGGACGTGATCTCGTCGGACCAGACCTACCCCGGTCCGGGGCGACCGTCTTGCACGACATCGTCGACTGGTGTGAGCGGACACCCGATGCGGTGGCTGTCGTCGACTCCACGGGTCGCTCGGCGACCTACCACGACCTCCTGGCGCGAGCGCTCGTCACCGCCGACGGCTTGGCTGGCCCGGGTGTCCTGGTCGGCGTGTGCGTGGGTCGGTCGATCGACATCGTCGTCGCAATGCTTGCCGCTCAGCTCGCGGGCGGGGCCTACGTGCCGCTCGATCCGATGTCGCCCGAGGACCGGCTCGACTCGATTCTCGACTCGGTCGAGTTGTCCGGTGTACTGACCGACGACGACAACCGTTCCCGCTTTGCCTCACCCGTTCCGATCGCGACGGGATCGTCATTCGGTCCGGACGAGACCGTCGCCGTTGCGCGCGAGCGGCTCCGCCGAGTGGCGGCGCACGACGACGCCTACGTGATCTTCACGTCGGGATCCACTGGGCGTCCGCGCGGCGTCGCGGTGTCCCATGCGAGCCTCGCCGCGAGCACTGCGGCGCGGCGGGTCACCTACGCCGAACCACCGAGTCGATTCCTGCTCACGTCGAGCATCGGGTTCGACAGTTCGATCGTGGGCCTGTTCTGGCCGCTGGTCTCGGGCGGCACGATCGTGCTTCCCGGCGAGGATGACGTGCACGACGTCGACCGGCTGGCGGATGTCATAGCGCGCCACGGCGTGACCCACCTGCTGATGGTGCCGAGCCTGTACCGGGCACTGCTCACCCGCTCGTCTGAACGCCTCGGGTCACTGCGTACCGCGATCGTCGCGGGTGAGGCGTGTGCACCTGATGTGGCGGCATTGCACCGGTCAGCCCTCGCATCGACGCCGCTGTTCGACGAGTACGGCCCGACCGAGGCCACGGTCTGGTCGAGCGTGCATCACATCACCGACGCCGACCGAGCGTCGATCCCGATCGGCCGACCGGTCGCTGGTGTGACGCTGCGGGTAGCCGACGCGGCGGGAGCGCAAGCTCCGGTTGGTGTCGCCGGCGAACTGCTCGTGTCCGGCCCGACGGTGACGAACGGCTACCTCAACGACGTCGAGGCGACCGCCGAGCGATTCGTCGAGATCGACGATCGTCGGTGGTATCGCACGGGCGACCTGGTCCGAGTCGACGACCGCGGGTTGATCGAGTTCGTCGGACGGGTCGACGACCAGCTGAACGTCGGCGGGGTGCGGCTCGAGCCGGGTGAGGTCGAGGCGGTGCTGAAAGCGAGGCCGGAGATCGCCGACGCCGTCGTCGTCGCATCGGCGAACGCCCGCGGGCGGTTGGTGGCCCACGTCGAAGCCAATCACCTGGACGAAGCCGCGCTGCGCCGTGATCTCGCCGGGTTGCTCCCGTCGACGCACGTGCCGAATCGGATCGTGGCGCACGATCGCCTCCCGCGGACGAGCCACGGCAAGCTCGATCGGGCGGCAGCTGCGCAACTCGCCGTCGACCCGCCGCCGCAGTCGGCGCCGGCCGGTCCGGCCGACGGCCTCGCCGACGAACTCGTCGCGATCTGGCAGCGGGTGCTCGGGCGCGCCGACATCGACCTCGAAACCGACTACTTCGAGGCGGGCGGCGATTCGCTCGCAGCGGTTGAGATCGTCAGTGCGACCGAGGACCTCGTCGGACGCCGCCTCACGATCGGGATGCTGCTCGACGGTCGCACGCCGGCAGGCATTGTCGCCCTCCTGGCGCCGGATGCTCCGGCAACCGGCGCGTCGGCCTCGGGCGGCGCGCGTCTCGTCACCATGCAGACGGGAGATGCCGACGGGCCGCTCGTCGTGCTGACGCCGGCCTGGGACGACGTGTTCGGGTATCGGGCGCTCAGCGACCGGCTCCCGGATGAGGTCCGTGTGGTCGCACTCTCGGCCGCCGAGGCGTCACACGACGAACTCCTCACGACCATCGATGCCTTGGGTGAGGCGTTCGAAACGTTGCTGCTCGATGAAGCAGCCGACGACCTCGAACGCCCGATCACGGTGCTCGGATGGTCGACCGGTGGCGTCGTCGCCTACGACCTCGGCGCACGATTGCGGGCCCGTGGGCTCGACGTCGAACGGGTGGCGATGGTCGACACCTTCTTCCCCGGTGCCGAACAGCACCTCTGGTCGAATCGGTGGTGGAAGTACAAGTCGCTCGCAACGCCGGGCGCACTCGCCGACGAGGTGTCGAGCACTGCGAAACGCCGTGCGAAGAAGTACGCCTCTTCGATCGGCAAACGGCTCCTGACGTTCGCCGGCACTCCCGTTCCCGACGCGCCGGAGCGGACGTCGACCGGTGGCGTCCCGCTCGAAGCGTTCTCCTACCGACCGACGTCCGACGACATCCCCGTGGTCATGTACGCGGCGACGACGACCAATCCCGACCGGACCTACAACGGCTGGCGCGACGTCGCCGACGTCGAGGTCGTCTCGGTCGAAGGACGCCATCGCGGCTATCAGTCGGTGATGGACGCCGACCGGGTGCACCACATCGCATCTGACCTCGCCTCGCGGCTCGGGGCCCACTCGACCTCCTGAGGCCTCTCAATGGGGTGCAGGTCGTCGCGCCGCTCGCAAGGCGGGGTGATCGGAGTTGATCGTCACCGAGTCCAGATGTGGGCGACGGTCACCGCATCGGGTGCGATCACGGCGTGCGACGAGTCGGGTCGGGGGGACATCGAGTCGGGAAGCGGTGTCTGCTCGTGCACGATCAGTCGTGCCCCGACAGGGAGCTGTTCCAACGTCTCGGCGACGAGTTCGACGACGACGTGCATCGGGAGGAACATGAATGCCACCGTGACGGTCGAGAGATCTGCGTGCCGGGCGTCCCCGTGCTGGATCGTCACGCGGTCGGCCACGCCGTTGGCGGTCGCGGCATTTCGGGCCCGCGCGGCGAGGTCGGCATCGTGCTCGACACCGACAGCGCGGCAGCCAACCTCCTGTGCAGCGGCGATGGCAAGTCGGCCGTCACCGCAACCGATGTCGAGCAGCATGTCGTCAGCGCCGAGCTGCGCCAACGCGAACAGCGGGTCGATCAGCGATTGCGGCGTCGACAGGAACGGGCCGAGTCCGGCGGCGTGGGGATCACGCCGACCGACCCGTTCGAGCACGAGCCGCCCGGGGCGCACGAGGGAGTAGGCCCGCCACAATGGTTGCGGAAGCTGCACCATCGTCCAGTCGCCCTCGGTGGGGCGGAACACCGACCGGAGCAGCCGTCGGGCCCGGCCGCCTCCCGGTTTGGCTCGCCAGCGCAGGCGGAGCACGAAGCTGTGGCCTTCGGTCCGGGCCACGGTGATCTGTTCGGCATGGGCGCGAAACGACCGGGCAGCGGCGCCGGTCCACCCATCCCACCGCTCGAAGCCCCGCCCGCCGAGCAGGGTCGCCACCGCGTCGGCTTCGTCGAACGACGAAACCTCGATGCGCACGTCGTGGCGTTGACGAGGCCGCGGCTCGGTGTCGACCGTGACGACATGGCCCTGCGACGCGAGCCACGCGGCCACGTCGGCTGCATCGTTGGCCACTTGCTGGCCGATCGTGCGACAGGTCGATGCAGCAGCGGTCGCGATGTCGGATTCCCCGCTTGCCGACCATGTCGGCAAGCGCTGTCCGGTGACAGCGGCGACCACGTCGGGATCGGCCGTCGTGACGGCGGCGGTCACCGCTGAGTGGTCCGCGGCTGTACGAACTTGCTGTCGAAGATCTCCATTGCCGGCATGAGGAACCCCGGGTCGAGGTACTCGCGCACACTCGTCGTGAACCGGAACGGCATGCTGATGTTCGCTTCCAGCGCTTCGATCTCGTGTGACCAGTACGGCGGGATGAACAGGACCTCGCCGGCCCCGAGCTGGCCCTCGTATGGCGTTGCATGTGCGAAGCGCGGGAACTGGTCAAGATCGGTGTCGGACGATCGGCCTGGCAGCCGACTCCAGACCGCGTTCGGTTGGCGTGGTGAGCTGAAGTACAGGTTCGCCCGGTCCCCCGGCGAGAACATGCGGATCCGCTTGGCCCCGTGGAACTGGAACAGCAGGCCGGTCCAGGCATCGTGATGGAGCGGGGTGACGACACCTCGCGACCCGATCCAGAGCCCGCTCGCCTGCCGGTCTGGGGTTGCGTCGGTGCGTTCGGCAAGACGATCCGAGATCTCGTCGACGATGCCGCCGACGCGACCACCGAGATCGGCGACGCTGAACAATCGATAGGTGCACGTGCCGGGCGCTTGTTCGGCGTCGAACATGAACCGGACGAACTCGTCGAGTTCCATCTCGCTGGTGTGGTCGAGTTCGGCGCCGTAGTCGCCGCGGTAGAGGAAGTACGGCGAGTGGTCGCGGTGTGTCTTGACCCGGAACGGCTCCAGCCCATCGTCGGCCAGACGGTGGAGCCCGTCGAGGTCAGGCAGGAGATCGAGGTCGAGCGACGCGGTCAGGCCGCTGATGATCACCGGAGTCCGGTGTCGCATCACGGTCTGCAGGTCGGTGTCGGCGATGTCGACGCGAGGAATGTCGACCGGTGTCGAGGTGTGGCGGGCTGTCCGCAGCCGAGAGATCGCCATCTGTACCGCCCACAACGGCCAGAGCAACGCGATCAGGCCGGTGAGCCCGATGGCCATGAGGATCGCACGGGGAGAAGACGGGAGGTTCAGTCGCATCGGGCCGGTGCCGGCGAGACAGAGCCGGCCGTGCCCACGCTACAACCCGGCCGAGTCGGATCGGCGGGTCGTCAGGTCGCCCCGGCGTTGCGCCTGGCTGCGACCGCGGCGGCGGCGAGGACCAGGGCGATCCCGGCCATCTGGAGGCGGTTGAGATCGTCGCCGAGGAACAACCAGCCGATGACGACGGCGACAGCGAATTCGGCACTGCCGATCATTGCGGATGCGCGTTCACCGGCGCGTGCTGCACCCCAGGAGACGAGCACTGCGGGAATCGCGAAGGTGCACGCCGTCAACAGCGCGAGTGAGGTGATGGCGCCCGAGGTGAGCGGGACGATGTGCCACCCCGAGGTGACCAGCACGATCGGCAACAGAACGACGGATCCTCCACAGGTTCCCGCGAACACCTTCGGCAGCGTCGGCATTGCCGCGGCAGGCCCGCTGAGTACGAGGAGGTACACGCCCCACCCGATCGGAGCAGCGAACGCCGGCGCGAGTGCCAGGATCAGCGCGCCCGACATCGAGATCGGCCCGACCGCGAATGCGACGCCGATGATCACGGCAGCGCACATGGCGATCTCCCAGACCTGCATCCGTCGCCGCCACACGATCGAGGAGAGCACGAGCACCACGACGGGATATGTGTAGTAGACGACCGTGGCGGCCGCCACCGGAGCCCGATCGAGCGCGACGAAGAACCCGGCGAACCCGAGCATGCTGATCGCCCCGCCTGCGCCGACGATCCACGCCTGTCGCCCCCATCGAGCCGCCCGAGGCGCGCACGGCGACAGGACCAACATCAGGACCGTCACGCGTACGAACGCCGCGGAGACCGGTGCGACACCGTGAGCGAAGGTGCGGGTCGCGAGCAGCGGGCTCAGCCCGAACCCGATCGCTGCGAGCGCGACTGCAACGTTCCCCCACCGCTGGAAGTCGAGCTGCGCTCGTGGCCTGCTGGCGGAGGCTCGAAGTTCAACGGTGCGGGCCACAGGTGCAGTATCGGCTCAGCGTTCTGTTTCGTCCAGCGCGTCTTGCTGCCGTAATTGATGCAGACTGTGCAGATGTCGCTGGATCGGTCACACCTGCAACTTCTTGCGGCGTTGCGGGAGTTCGGCCGCCTCGGCGACGCGGCTCGGTCGCTGCACCTGAGCCCGTCGGCGGCGAGCCATCGACTCGCCGAGGCCGAGCGGCGGGCGGGCATCGCCCTGACCGAATCTTTCGGGCGCACACTGCGGCTCACCCCGGCAGGCGAACACCTGGCCGAACGAGCTGGTGACATCGAGCGTGACATCGAGCGGGCGATGCTCACGACGCGGTGGATCGGCAGCGGCGAGCCGAGTCGGATCCGCGTGGCCGTTGGGTTCTACGACACGGCCGGGTGGCTGCTCGACACCTTCACCCCGGTCTCGGGGTCACCGCGCATCGAGCTGCTCCGTTTCAGCGATGCGGATCTGCTCGATGCCGTCCGCAACCGCGCTGCCGACATCGCCATCGCACCGTGGCCGAAGCGGCCGACCGGGCTGCAGCACACGGCTCTCGCATCCGATGTGCTCGTCGCTGCCGTGCCCGCCGGAAGCGCGCTGGCCGATGGGGACGCCGTACGCGCCGCCGAGCTCTACGAACTCACCTTCCTCACCTCCGACTATCGGGCCGCCCGGGGGTTCGAGTTCCACGAGTTCTTCCTCGCCGCCGACGTGGTCCCGACGACGGTCGTGCAGGTCCAGTCGCTCGAGATGATGTTGCGCCTCGTCGGCAACGGCGACGGTGTCACGATCCAGCCATCGCTCGTCCTGACGTGGAATCGGCCGCACCGCACCGTCGAGATCGTGCCGCTCGCCGGCAGGGACATCGCGATCGAGTGGACCGCGACGTGTCGCCGTGACGCATCCGCGGACGTCGTCGGTGCCGCCGAGAGGATCCGCGACGCGTTCGACGCAGCACGCAAGCGCGGTGAGGGCGCTCCAGCGTCGGCCCGCTGACGAACCCGAGTCAGAACGTCGCGGCGAGGCTCGCTGCGCCGGTGACGCACACCAGCGTGGAGGCGACGTATGCCCCACCCCATGGCCAGCCCAGTGCCCGGGCTTCGAGCGCGAACGACGAGTAGGTCGTGAACGCGCCGCACAACCCGAAACCAACGATCGTCGCTGTGCTTGCCGCAACGTCTCGGCCGACGAGCCAACCGAGCAGGGCTGCACCGATCGTGTTCACGATCAGTAGCGCCTGCCAGGAGCAGGCCAGGCGTCCGACAAGGTGACGTCCGACCGCACCGGCGCCCGCAGCGACGACGAACAGCAGCGGGGTCACTCGATGCCCTCCGGATCGTCGTCGACCGAACCGCTCAGCCGCTCGCCCGCCGCGAGGGCGCCGAAGCCGACCACGAGCGTTGCCGCCAGGTAGGTGACCATCGTCGTGGTCTCGCCGGCCTCGGCGAAATCGTTCAGCTGGACCGCGAAGCCCGACATCGTCGTGAACCCGCCGAGCACGCCGGTCGCGACGAACGCCCACGCGATCGAGGGACGGTCGATTCGGCCTGCGGCGATGCCGATGAGGAGGCAGCCGATGACGTTGACGACGAACGTCTGCCAGGGGAAGCCGTCGACCGCACCCGGCGTGAGCTGTGTTGCGACCGCCCACCGAGCCGACGAACCGACCACGCCACCGATCGCGATGGCAGCGATCGTCTGCAGTTCGTTCGGCTCGGACACGTCGCCACTCTGCCAGGCCGCGACCGTCTCAGCGGGGTTGTCGGGTCCTGACACGGTCAACGTCGTCGTAGCGTGGCGGGGTGATTTGTGTCGACGTGTCGGGAGTCCGGCTCGAACAGCCCGACAAGGTGTTGTTCGACGATCTCGACGTCACGATCTCGCGCGGGGATCGCGTGGCCGTGGTCGGTGTGAACGGTTCGGGCAAGACGACGTTGTTGCGGATTCTGACCGGCGCGCTCCAGCCCGACAGCGGTGCCGTCCGCTTCGGACGTGGCGCCCGGATCACCATGCTCGAGCAAGACCCGGTGCTGCCCGCCGGCACCGTGTCGGAGTACCTCGGCGAGGGCTGGGAGATCGCCGCGGTTGCGACCTCGCTCGGTGTTCAACCGCTGTTCGATCGACGGACCGACGAACTCTCGGGCGGCCAGGCGAAACGGGTCGCCCTGGCGAAGATGCTCGCCGACAACGGCGGCGGCACGGGCGGTGCCGAGAGCGCGCACGACATGATCGTGCTCGACGAGCCCACGAACCACCTCGACCTCGAAGCGATCGAGTGGCTCGAATCGCGGCTGGTCTCGATGCCCGCGGCACTCGTCCTGGTCACCCATGACCGTCATGCGCTCGACCGGCTCACCACCCAGGTCGGGCCGAGCAAGGTCGTCGAACTCGATCACGGGCGATGCTTCATCCATCAGGCCGCTGCGGGCTCGAGCGCCTATGCCACGTATCTCGATGCACGCGCCGAACGGGTCGAACGTGAGGCGCAGGAGGAGTCGACACGCAAGATTCTCGCCCGCAAGGAACTGGCGTGGTTGCGGCGCGGCGCTCCCGCCCGGACGTCGAAGCCCAAGGCTCGACTGCGGACTGCGAGCGAGATCGTCTCCGGTGGACCGCGTGATCTCGGCGTCCGCGCCAACGATCTGGAGCTCGGCGCTGGCACGACCCGCCTCGGGAACCAGGTGGTCGAACTGATCGATGTCGGCCAGCAGTTCCCGGCGTCTGGTGAAGCTGAGCCGATGACCGTCTTCCACGGGGTCGACCTGGTGATCGAACCGGGAGCGCGACTTGCCATCGTGGGGCCGAACGGGTCAGGGAAGACGACGCTGCTCGACATCATCGCCGGACGACGCGAGGCGGCTCTCGGCACGGTGAAGGTCGGGGGGACTGTTGTGGTCGGGTACGCAGACCAGCATTCTGCGTCGCTCGACCCCGACATCACCGTGCGCAAGATGGTCGCTGGTCCGCTCCGCGAACCGGATCACGAGGACAAGGCGCTGCTCGAGAAGTTCTGGTTCGATTCGACGGCCCAGTACGCCCCCGTGCGGATGCTGTCGGGCGGGGAGAAGCGGCGACTCCAACTCGTGATGGTCCTGGCTCGGAAGCCGAATCTGCTGATCCTCGATGAGCCGACCAACGATCTCGACCTCGACACGCTCCGCTCGCTCGAAGACTTCCTCGATGACTGGCCGGGGGCGCTGGTCCTCGCCAGTCACGATCGCGCCTTCCTCGACCGCGTGGCCGACCATGTGTTGGCCATCGAGCCGGGAGGAACGATGCGTCGCGTCCCCGGCGGCGTCGGCGGCTGGCTCGCCGAGCGGGCATCGTCAACCGGCCGAACATCGTCGTCTCCAGCGAAACGCAGCCAGACATCGCCGCGCGGGAAGCCCAAGCCCGAGCGCTCCAGTCCGAGTCCGTCCACCATCGGCCGTCGCTTGCGCGAGACCGAGCAGGCGATGGTGAAAGCCCAGAAGCGCGTCGATGCGCTGCACGAAGAACTCGCCAACCTCACCGACCACGCCGTCATGGCGGAGCGCGGCACCGTGCTCGCATCGGCCCAGCTCGAACTCGACGCGCTCGAGGCCGAGTGGCTGGAGCTCGCCGAACTCGCGGAGTGAGCATCACGCCGGATCTGGAAAACCGGGATCGCCTCCGTTGGGGGGCCCTACGTTGGTGAAATGTCGACGAACGGGACGGTACGGATCGCAGTCGGAGTTGCCGCGGTGGCAGCGCTCGGGCTGGCGGGATGCGGCGGCAGCGACGGAGGCGGCGACACCGAGGCATTCTGCGAGCAGATTCGTGCGATCGACGCGACGGATGAAGCAGCCGGCGACGACATCGCCGCAGCGGCGGAACAGTTCGATGCCCTGACCGACGATGCGCCCGACGAGATCGCCGACGATCTCCGCGTCGTCGTCGATGCGTTCGCCGAACTCGACGAGATCGACGAGGACGACCCGGAGGCGTTCGAGCTCTTCTTCGAGCTCTTCCAGCGTCCGGAGTTCCTCGAAGCCACCGAGACGCTCGAGCAGTTCGGGGTCGACGAGTGCGGACTCGAGCCGGCGGCGGACATCGGTGCACCGGATGAGGTGAACTCCGGTGCCGATGAGGCGATCGGCGTCGACACAGAGTCGGTGGGCGGTGACATCGATGACGGAGAGGTCAAGCCCACCACCGTGCCGGGCGACCCGTACGACGAGGAGTTCTGGGGCCCGATCGATCCGAATGAGGTCAGCATCCCCGGCATCGAACAACACCTCGACGTCAACTATCCCGACGAAGGCTGGTTCGGAGGATCCCTGAACGGCTCCAGTCTCGCGGGGAGCGACGTCACGGTCTTCGCGGAGCTGGAGGGCGATGACGCCGTGCGGCTGTGCGACGCGGTGCTCGAGTACGCGGGCGGAATCGATTCCGACGTCACGGTGACCGTCGAGGGCAACGACCAATCCGCAGTGCTCGCCAGCGGAGACGTCGCAGATGGTTGTGTCGTGGCCGACGGGACCGGCTGACAACGTCGTCGACCTGCCGTGGTCGTCGCTGTCGCAGACGAATCCCTCAACTCGTGGCCGGGACCGACCGAAGAACTCAACGTGAGTTCGTTGCAGTCTGGTCACATCCTCGTGAATGCTCGTGGTCGCGTCCGGATCGTTCGCAGCCGGACGAGCGGTGATGACGGCTGGAACTGCACCGATGGTGCGCCGATCTCCGACGTCGAGGCCGAGAACGCCGACCTCTGGACGGCCTACACGCCTGAGGAACTGGCAACCGCGCTCGAGGTGGCAATGCAAGTTGCGAGCCTCTCCGACGAGCCGCTCATGGCGGGTGGAATCCGGACGTGGGATGCCTGCTCGGGCCGACCGTGTGTCCTGCCCCGGCTTGCAGGCGTGACCCGAGCCTGCAACAACACACTCTCGTCGGCCTGACCCGACCCGACCCCACCGGATTCGTCCGGCTCGGGCACGCGCCGATTCGCCACTTGATTGGCTGCATGTTCGTGAACTCGTCCTGATGCACGCGCACCCTGCTCCAGCACCTTTCGGATCCAACGGAGGTCGCTGTTCCGATGTCCGTCAATCAGACACAACGCTCGTGAAGCGTTCCTCGTCGAACCGACAGACGAACTAGAGTTCGGGTGATGGCGCCGGCTCTCGGGTGCCGGCAGCTGGACTTGGGGGTCTGACATGGCACGCTCGAAGCTCCGATGGTGTGGGATCGCAATCTTCGTCATGCTGTTGATCGGATCCGCGAGCCCAGCGGGTGCCCAAGACGCTGACGACACCCTGGTCGCGTCGCCGCCATACAGTCCGACGGAGGTGTTCGTCGTGCTCATCGTGGACGACATCACCAGTGTCAACGAGCGCGACGGCTTCGTTGAGATGAGCGGAACGCTGATCGTCGACTGGGAGTGGGACATCGAGAACTGCATCCCCGAGGATCCACTCGTCTACCAGGGAGAATCGGCGCGTGACGAGCTGAAGAAGATGTGGTGGCCCGAGTTCGTGCTGCGCGACGGCATCGGGCCGAGGCAGACGAAGTCGGTGTCGCTCCGAGTCCACTGCGGGTTCGCCACCATCGAAGAACGGTTCCAGGCCACGGTGTCACAGGACTTCGACAACCTGAACGACTTCCCCTTCGACGAGCACGAACTCAGCTTCACGATCGAGTCGTCGGCACAGTCCAACTCCGAGGTCAAGATCATCGAGGACTACTCGGAATTCGAGGATTCACCCGAGGATGAGCAGGATGCATCGTCGTTCCGATGGGAGAGCCCTGAGTGGGATATCGAGGACTTCGAAGAAGGGTTGGTGATCAATCCGAGCGAATTTGGCGAGGAGTTCGAATTCGATCTCCCGACCACGACGTTCCAGGTGCAGATCAGTCGAAAGGCCTTCTTCTACGTCGCGAACATCATCCTGCCGCTCGTCCTGATCGTGTCGATCTCGTGGGTCGTGTTCTGGGGGAACCGTGGTCGGATGACACTCGCCGAACGGCTGGGCATCTCGATCACGTGCCTTCTGACCGTGGTTGCCTTCGACTTCCTGACCGGCGACAGCCTCCCCCGGCTGTCGTACACGACCAGGCTCGATGCGTTCTACAACGTCAGTTACCTTTTCGTGGCGCTCACGGTCTTGTTGAGCGTGATCTCCGTCGGCCGCCCGCCCCACGATCGGCACACCCGGATGACCGACAGCGGGGACGACAACGCTGCCGACGAACACGCCAGGTTGGCGCCGACGCGAATCGACCGCATCTCTCGGTGGGCGGTGCCGCTGGCCTACTTCGTGGCCGTGGGACTCTCGATGCTCGGGATGTTCAGTCCCTTTGTTTCGGGGTTCAGCCTGGACGCTCTGGGGTTCTGACCCGCAGAGGGGCCCGTCCGCCCAACCCGCGCCACCCGCCTGCTCACGGGTCCGGCTGTGACAGCCCGTCCCTAGAGTGGGGCGGGTCATGACCGATGAGCAGCTGTTCGCCGAGGTCCCGCACCCGGCCGAGTCCGCAACCGAGCCGCCGTCGAGCGACGACTTCGAGACGATCCCAGGGCCCCCGGTGACGCCGCGACCCAAGGGTCCGTCGCCGTTCGTCCAGGGGCTGAACCCCGATCAGCTCGATGCCGTTGTTCACGACGAGGGGCCGCTACTCGTGGTGGCCGGCGCCGGTTCGGGCAAGACACGGGTGCTGACCCATCGGATCGCACATCTCGTCCACGAAGGCGTGCATCCGTCGAAGATCCTTGCCATCACGTTCACGAA
>Ga0316197_10000738_pt1 | contig 22920 bp, 18 predicted proteins | sample OudBiesiAoxic_MG_FD_204939 | JGI IMG/M metagenome (GOLD analysis project Ga0316197, IMG submission 204939) | Coastal sediment microbial communities from Oude Bieten Haven, Netherlands - site A oxic | ecosystem: Environmental > Aquatic > Marine > Coastal > Sediment | place: Netherlands... | reverse complement strand
TGTCCGAATCTCGCAGAACGCCCATGCACGTGGGCGGACTGAACCTGTTTACGCTTCCCAAGGGGGTCGACGACACTACCTTCCTGGCCAACCTGAGTAATATTCTTCGTTACGACGGCGAACTGCGTCGCCCGTTCGGCGAGAAGTTGAAGATGGGGCGGCTGGGCGTCGCGGGCAACATCTTCTGGGAGGAGGATGACGAATTGGATATGGAATACCACATCCGCCATTCTGCCTTGCCCAAACCCGGCCGCTACCGGGAGCTGTTTGCGCTGATCTCACGACTGCACAGCACACTGCTGGACCGTTCGCGCCCGCTGTGGGAAATCCACCTGATAGAGGGCCTGCCCAATCGCCAGTTTGCCACCTACTTCAAAGCACATCATTGCGCCATCGACGGGGTGGGCTCCATGCACCTGATGAGCAGCATGTACTCGACCAATGCCCGCAGCAAGGTCAAGGTCTCCCCGTTTTCCCGCGAGGCCTATGAGGCTTACAAGGCTCAACTTGCCAGCACACACGCCCAGCAGCACCGGCCGAAAGATGCTGAAGTCAAGGCGGTTATTGAAGCATTCAGGGACCAGTTGGGCGGCACGGTCAATGTGGCCAGGGCATTGCGAGAGTCTGCCAATGTCTGGCTGGGACGCAACAAGAGCATGTCCGTGCCCTTTCACAAGATTCCAAAAACCAGCGTCAGTACCCAGATTACCGGGGCCCGGCGATTCGTCGCCCAGTCCTGGTCATTCGAGCGGGTACGCGCCATGGGCCGAGCCTACGACGGCACACTCAATGATGCTGTCATGGCCATGTGCGCAGGCGCTCTGCGCAAGCACCTGCAGGAGCAGCGCGACCTGCCCAAGATCTCACTCAAAGCCATGGCGCCTGTCTCCCTGCGGGCGGCGGGCGACACCGATTCAGCCAACGCAATCGGCATGGTTATCGCCGACCTTGCAACCAACGTGAAAGACCCGGCCAGGCGCTTCAGGCAGATCAAGGAGTCCATGGACGCGTCCAAGGCACAGTTGCAGCAGATGTCCAGTGGCGAGATCCAGGCCTATACCGCCATCAGCCAGGCCCCTCTCTTATTGACCCAGCTCACGGGGCTTGCCAGCCGGTTCCCCGCTTTCAGCACCGTCATATCCAACGTGCCGGGGCCGCGCGAAAAACGCTACTGGAATGGCGCGCGCATGGACGGCATGTACCCGGTTTCGATTCCCATGGATGGCTGTGCAATGAACTTCACCCTGGTCAGCAACAATGACAATCTGGACTTTGGCATCGTGGCCTGCCGAAAATCTGTCCCCCATGTGCAGCGCCTTATCGATTACATGGAGGAGTCGCTGGTTGAACTCGAAGACGCGGCGGGCATGCGACGCCGCAAGCCAGCAGCCAAAGGAGGCGCTGTGACCGGCGCGTCTGCCAGGGCCAAACCGAAAGCAAAGCCCCGGGCGAAAACGAAAACAAGCCGGGCAAAAGCCGTACCCAAATTGAAAGCCAAGGCAAAAACGAAGTCCAGGGCGGGTACTGCCCGTAAATAAGCGGCGACACCTGCGGGCTTTACCACGCATATCAAGGAGGACCCCTTGGTCAAATCGGTTTTAAGCATCAGCATGTGCTTGCTGCTGCTCGCCTGCTCGGATAACACTGAACATGCGAAGTCGCTAATGATGTCTCGCCTGGCGGAAACCCGGGGAGTGGAATTTCAGAACCTCGAGAGCTTTCCGGGCGATGTGGTCTGTGGGGAATACCGCGGCTCTGACCCGATGATGTCAAGCAGCGACTTTCGCCGATTTATCGTTGTCGGGGACGTCGCCGATAACAGGCCCTCCGACGACGATTGGGCGATCTTCTGCAGCAGTGACCCGGCCGCCGCCCTGCAAACCAGACTGGGCATCGGCCCACTGCAGGACCCGGAAACGCAAATCAGCCAGGTAAGATCTGACCTGGAGCAGATCGGCGCCGCGCTGAGAGAATACCTGGCCGACAACTTTGCGCTGCCCACCACCACCCAGGGGCTGTCGGCACTGGCTACAGCCACCACCACTGCGCCGCTGCCGAGAAAGTTCAAAACCGGTGGCTACCTGGCAACAATACCCACAGACCCCTGGGGCCGCGCCTATGTCTACGAACGCAGCGGGCTAGGCGGCGTCGCCGAAGAGTTCAAACTGTATACGCTTGGAGCTGATGGCGTTGCCGGTGGCACGGGTGAAGATGCTGATGTGAAGTTTGAACACCTGAAGTACCTGACTTTTATCGACCCCTGATGTCCTCTGGTAGCATCAACTAGCGCTGATTTTGAAATTGCCGGCTGCAGATTTCGGCGCCGGGTTTAGCTATTTGCTCAGGTAACGAGGCAATCGGTTTTTGCAAGCCATTACATTCCGGCCCGCACTACCCCACAATATCGCAACTCCCATCTCTACCAAAAGTGAGCACTACCATGAGTGAACGTATCCCAATGTCCATGCCATTCGGCTGGTTTCAGGTAGCCTATTCCCACGAGTTGGAGATCGCAGCGTCCATGCCACTGCGTTACTTTGATACGGACCTGGTCCTGTTCCGCACCGAAAGCGGCGAAGCGAAGGTGCTGGATGCTTACTGCCCCCATATGGGTGCTCACCTGGGTTACGGCATTCGCGACCAGGCCGGCGGCGGCGCCTCGGTGGTCGGTGACTCGATTGTCTGTCCATTTCATGGCTGGGCCTACAACGGTGAAGGACAGTGCACCGACGTTCCCTACGCCAATCGCCTGCCACCAAAGATCGCCCGGGGCGAGCAGGTCATCCGGCCATGGCCGGTCAGGGAGGTGAACCAGGTCATATTTGTTTGGTACCACCCCCAGGGACTGGCACCCTACTTCGAGCCGGAGTTTATCGAAGAGGCCGCCCCGGACAGCGACGAATGGGGCGGGTTCAAACTGCACACGTGGGACATCAATACTCACATGCAGGAAATCGGCGAAAACGCCGTTGACCCGGCGCACTTCCTCTATGTGCATGGCACCCAGAATGTCCCCACCCCCGAGGTCATGGAGTTCGACGGGGTATACCGACGCGGAAAACTGGTGAGTAAAATGGCGACCCCAAGGGGAGAAATCGTCGGGGTCATCGCCAATAACAGTACGGGGCCAGGCCAGGCGACCGTCCGCTTCAGCGGTATTTGCGAGACCATCCTGATGGCCAACCTGACACCGATTGACCAGGAACACTCGCGCGCTTTTTATGCGTTCATTCAGAAAAAAGTGGACGGCAAGGAGCAGGTCGGCGGCGTTGCAGACGCCATTGTAAAAGACATCTGCAAGCAGATGTCCGAGGACCAGATCATCTGGTCACACAAGAAATACTTTGAGAAGCCACTGCTGTGCGATAACGACGGCCCCTTCGCCAAGTTTCGCAAATGGTACAGCCAGTTTTATGCGGACGCTCCCGCCCGGGTGTCCTGAGCGTCGCGGCCGAACTAGTTAACCTGCCGGTCGCGTCCCTCCCAGAATGGCTTGCGCAGCTCTGTCTTGAGCACCTTGCCCGCACCGGACAGGGGAAGAGGCTCATCCCTGAACGTGATCGACTTGGGCAGTTTATACCCGGCTATTCGTTCGCGGCAGTGGGCGACAATCTCTTCTTCACTCGCCGATTGCCCCGGGGCCAACACGACTATCGCGTGCACCGCCTCCCCCCACTCCTCATGCGGGACTCCGATCACCGCCACGTCCAGCACTGCCGCGTGACTGATGACAGCGTTTTCCACCTCGGTGGTGTAGACATTCTCGCCGCCGGAAACCACCATATCCTTGACCCGGTCGACGATGTATAGGTAACCCTCCTCGTCAAGGTAACCGGCATCCCCGGTAAACACCCAACCATCGCGCAGAGCAGCCGCCGTTTCCTCGGGCTTGTTCCAGTACCCTAGCATCGTGTGGGGACCGCGCACCACAATTTCGCCTGAGCTACCCTGGACGCAGTCGTTCCCCTCCTCGTCCACGATGCGAACCTCGCTGCTGGCGGTGGGGCGGCCAGCGGACCTGAGCTTGTCGCTGCCCTCCTTGTGATCCTCCATGGACAAAGTCGTTACGATAGGTGCCAGCTCAGTTTGCCCGTACACCTGGACCAGGCCGACCTTTGGCCACTGGTTCATAAATTGCTCCAGGGTCGCAGTGGGCATCGGCGATGCACCGTAAAGCACACACTCAAGGCTGGACACATCGGCGTCAGCTATGGCGGGGTCATTCAGTACCATCTTGATCATGGAGGGCACCAGCAATGCATGGCTTATCCTCTCCTGGCCAATCGTACGCAACACCACGGCGGGATCAAACGACTGCACGATGACATTGCTTGCGCAGCGCAGGGTCGCACCCATGGAACCGGCAAAGTCCGCCATATGAAACATGGGCGCAGCATGGATGTACACGCTTTCGCGGGACATGCTGAACTCGGGCAGGGCCCCTATCGCGCTGGCCCACAGTGCCCGATGTGACTGCATGACCCCCTTGGGAAAGCCCGTGGTTCCGCCGGTGTAAAAAATGCCGGCCATGTCGTGCCAACCTCGTGACGAGGGCACTATGGCGTCGTTATCTTCGATCATCTGCTCGTAGCAGCGCGCCCAGGCCGGTGTCTGACCGTCACCCATATAGATAACCGTCTCAAGTGTGGGAGTCGCAGACAACAGTTCCTCGGCCTGCGCGGTAAAGGCATCGTCAAACAACAATACCCGGGCGCCGGAGTCCGCCACTGCATACTTGTTTTCCGCCAGTGCCCAACGGGTATTGAGCGGAACGACACAGGCGCCGGCCCAGGGTATGGCAAACACCGATTCGTAATACCGATCACTATTCAAACTCAGAATAGCGACCCTGTCACCCTCCGCCAGGCCCAGCGAAGCCAGTGCCGCGCCCAGGCGTGCGACCCTGCTTTCGGTTTCCTTCCAACTGTACTCGCGCCCCTGGTAGCGGGTACACATACCCCGTGGATTGAGCCGCGCGGCTCGTTCGATCATTGCGGGCATGGAAATCATTGATTGGCTCCTGAGTTATTTTATTGGCGATCAAGCCGAAATTATAGCAGGCGCGGCTTGTCAGCCCGGAAGATTTTGACTGGCCTAGAAGGGGAATAAGCGGGGCACGAGAAAAATCACAGTCCCCGAATAGATGATGGACAGAGGGAGGCCAGCCCTGAAGTAATCTCGCAACTCATAGCCACCCAGGTTCTGCACCATCAGGTTGGTATTGTACCCATAGGGGGTCAGGAAACTGGCGCTGGCGCCAAAGGCCACGGTCATGATAAACGGCATGGGGCTTATGCCGTAACTCTCCGCAAGGCCATACGCTATCGGGAAACTCAGCGCCGCGGCAGCGTTGTTGGTCATGGTCTCCGTCAGTAACAGCGTACCAAAATAAATACCGATCAGTGCGGCATAGGGACCCAATTGCGCCAGGTTGTCGTGCAGGCTGTTGGCAAGCACCGCGACCAGGCCTGAGTTGGTCAGGGCTTGCGACAGGGTGAGCGCCGAGGCAATTATTATCCAAAGCTCAAATGGAAAACGGCGCCGCAGTTCGGAGCCCTTGACAACCCCCAGTGCGAGCATACAGATCAGCAAAAAGGTCACGCCCTTGATCAAGGGCACCAGCTCCATGGAAGCCAGGGCGATGACCAACATCAGCACACCGGTTATAAAATAGTCCTGGAAGCGGGTGGTTCTTATCTCACCGACGGAATCGTTAATAACCAGGAAATTCTTGTCCAGGTTTTTTCGCTCATTAAAGTCCGGACCTACCGCGAGCATCATATTATCACCGGCCTGGATTGTGATATTGCCCAGCTTACCCGACAGGCGCTTGCCGCCGCGGCGCATGCCGACTACAGCGGCGTCAAACAGGGAACGAAATCCGCTGTCCTTGACGGTCTTGCCCTCGATGGTGGCAGCAGGCATGACAATCACTTCCATCATGTTGGCCCTGAGCAGGCCCTCTTCCACCGCGAACAGGCGCAGGCCGTCAAACGCCTCCAGTGCGTTGACCTGCTTGATGTCGCCGGAAAAAATCAGCTTGTCACCCGCCCTGATAATCTCCTGCGGCGCCACCGGCGATATAAGCCGGTTGCCGCGGACAATCTCCACCAGGAAAAGGTCCTCCAACTCACGCAGGCCATTATCCAGGATCGTTTTGCCAACGAGGTCAGAGCTCTCATCGACCTCGACCTCGATCAGGTACTCGTTGATGTCGATCTGCTGGTCGTTACCCGCCGGCAAAAGGCCAGAGCTGGCCAGAATAACCAGCAGGCCAATCACCGTTACGGCCAGCCCCACCCAGAAGAAATCACCAAACGCGAGACCCCGACCCGTCGCGTCCTCCAGGAAGCTGCTGACGATCAGGTTGGTGGACGTGCCTATCAAGGTGATGGTGCCTCCAAGGATGGCGGCATAGGACAGGGGTATCAGGAGCTTCGATGCCGGATGGTGCCGGTTGCTGCGCACAGTGTGGGCCAGCGTGGCCACTACCGCAGTGTTGTTAACGAAGGCAGAAAACAGGGCTGCAAAAAAACCCATACGCAACAGGCTGGCCGAGTAATTGGGCGTAATTAACTTGCCGGAAAGGCGGGTAAGCCATGACAGCTTTTCCAGGCCAATGGAGACCAATAACAGCAGGATAAGCGTAATCAGGCCCGAGTTGGTGGCTTTTGATAACAGCTCCGAGGTGCCCACCAGGTCGAGGAAATAGGCGGACAGCATGGCGATGGCAAACACCCATACGGCCGGCCAGGAAGTCAGCACAAGGCTGATCACCAGGACAAAAAAGAGGCCGGCGATTAGAAGTTGATCCAGCATGGCGTAGTTCAGGTCCCCGATTACAACGCACAAAGCATACGCGGTAGCGGTGCCGTGGGACAACTACCATGGGCGCGGGAAGGTAATTCATTTAGACTGGCGCGTGCTAATTGCGCTGCCTGTCACATTCCGCGGGAGAGGGCCCTGTCATCCATGAAGAAGTTTCTTGTCATTGTTGTCACAACGCTCGCCCTGGCCGTTGTCATTGGCTACCTGTGGCGCGAGCAACTCAAGGAGGCCGCCTACGCCAGGCTGACGCAGGATATGTTCGTCGCGGCCGACACCGATGACTTTGACCCAGGCCCGCTATTGGGGTCGCGCTTTCCCGGACTGCGCGCCCGCTTCCAGGGCCGTGATATTACGTTGATCGAGGAGTTTGCCGGAGTAAATGGCACCCTGTTCATGGCGAGCCGGTCGCTGGACTGGTGCCCTTACTGCATGCGCCAGATGGTTCAGTTACAGGCACATAGCGAGGCGTTTGCTGCCGCTGGCATTGGCCTTGTAGCCATTACCTATGACAGCCCAGCATTGCAGCAGGCATTCATAGACAAGTTCGGCATCACCATTCCCGTGCTGTCTGATATCAATGGACTGAGCTTTACAACCCTTGGCATCCTGAACGATGAGTACCAACGCGGCGACAGCCGCTACGGCATTCCCCACCCGGGCATGATCGTAATCAGCCCGCAGGGAGACGTCGTTGGGAAACTGTTTCTGGAGGCTTACAGCTCGCGCGTCGACTCCGCTGCGGCTCTCGCATTCGCGAAGACCGCATTGGACATCGACTGATTAGCTTGCAGGGGTTTCAGGCGGTTTTTTGCTTGTTGCCCAGCTTTATCTGCTTGTTGACAGCCATCGTGGGCTGACCGCTTACACCGGACTGGATAACGTCAATCTTGTTGCCGGATTTCAGGAAGAGTTTGGTTTGTTCCTCAATGGATTCCGAGGTTTCTACTGCTGCAGGTTGCTTCTTCTTTGCTGCCGCTCGCGTTGGTTTGCGCGCCATAGGTGAGCCTTGTGATTTAAGGGAAAGCCGACCATTGTACAGGAATAGGCCAAAAAATACACCCCATTCTTGCTTGCCTCCCGAAGCCCCCTATGCTGCAAGGAAGAGGGAAAAACAATGGACGGCAACCATTAATCAGCGGTCCGCTGGAACAGATGCAGTGCAAAAGACATATCCATCGCGGTCAGCTCGCTGATCTGCAGCTCCTCGCGCTTCTCCCGGTGGCCACGATGGGCAAATGGGGTCATCGCAACAACATCCAGAAGCTGCTCACATGTCAAATCCAGGACGTATTCCAGACTTTGCCGGGAGCATAGCTGCAACCCGTCTACATCAAATCTTGCCGGGGTATTCTCCCTGGCTCTATCGTACAGCAGAGAACGCAATTGCCAGAGGTGGCGAGGCCCGGGCGACACTTCCAGGTAAAAGCCACCGGGCCTGAGTATACGCACCACTTCCGCGTCATCTGACGGAGCGAAAATCCGCACCACCGCCGCCACGGAAGCGTCCGGCAAGGGCAGGTCATAGGCACTTGCCACGGCGAACTGCCCTGCCTTGCAACGCCTGGCGGCAAGACGCACTGCCGCCCGCGAAATATCGACGCCCAGCACCCCACATCCACTCCCAAGCGAGGCGAGGGCATCGCAGTAATATCCCTCACCGCAACCCAGCTCCAGCACCTCGCCCAGCGGCGCGTGCTGCAGCAGTTTGGCTACCACGGCATCTGCCAGTGGTTGATAGAGTTGCGCATCGTGAACCCGATGCCGCGCTGCCACCATCTGCGGGTTGTCGCCGGGTTGCTTGCTGCCTCTGCGGTTCGCGGGCAACAGGTTGACATAACCTTCGCGCGCGCGATCAAAGCTGTGGCCGTTAGCGCAGGCCAGGACGGCGTTTTCAGGGCTCGCCTGAAGCGTAAGCTTGCAGTGAGGACAGACCCACATGGCGAGGACTCTGTATTCGGATGATCAATAGTGTACCTGATTCAGTTGCCGGGTTTTCCACCGTAAATGATATCGGGGATAGGTCTGTACTGGGTTATACTGCGCCGCCATGACGTCGTCACAAGACATACTGCAGGCCGTTTTCGGCTACGAATCCTTCCGCCCCCCCCAGGACGAGATAATCCAGTGCGTTATAGACGGCGGCGATGCATTGGTGCTGATGCCCACGGGCGGGGGCAAGTCACTTTGTTACCAGATTCCCGCCCTGGTACGCCCCGGCTGTGGTGTGGTGATTTCCCCTCTGATCGCGCTGATGCAGGACCAGGTAAGCGCCCTGCGACAGTTGGGGGTTCGCGCCAGTTTCCTGAATTCCACCCTCGATGCGGCCACTACCCGCGAGGTGGAGGAAAACCTGTTGGCCGGCTCACTGGACCTTCTCTACATTGCACCGGAACGACTCACACAGCAGCGCTGCCTGGCACTGCTCGATGCCGCACAGATAAGTCTGTTCGCGATTGATGAGGCGCATTGCGTGTCGCAATGGGGCCATGATTTTCGTGCCGATTACCTGCAGCTGAGCCTGCTGCATCAACGCTTTCCCTCGGTTCCGCGTATCGCCCTGACCGCTACAGCCGACGCCCGCACCCGACAGGAAATCATCGACCGGCTGGACCTTGTTGACGCGCAAAAGTTTACCGCGGGCTTCGACCGGCCCAATATACGTTACCGGATCGCGCTGAAACACAACGCCCGGCAGCAGCTGCTTGGATTTTTACGACAGGAGCACAATGGTCACGCAGGCATCGTCTACTGCATGTCGCGTAAGAAAACCGAGGAGATTGCGCACTGGCTAACGCAGCAGGGCCTGGATGCCCTGCCCTACCACGCCGGCCTGACGGCCGAGACACGGGCACAGCACCAGGCCCGATTCCTGCGCGATGAGGGCGTGGTCATTGTCGCGACCATTGCCTTTGGCATGGGTATCGACAAACCGGACGTGCGTTTTGTCGCGCACCTGGATATGCCAAAAACCGTGGAGTCCTACTACCAGGAAACCGGCCGCGCGGGCCGGGACGGCGAAGCGGCCGACGCCTGGATGGTCTACGGCCTGCAAGACGTCATCAAACTGCGCCAGATGATGGCCTCATCGGCCGGCAGCGAAGAACACAAGCGCGCGGAACAACATCGACTGAATGCCATGCTCGGCTTGTGCGAGATAACCAGCTGCCGTCGCCAGGCACTACTGAATTATTTTGGTGAGACCTTGCCCCAAGGCTGCGGCAATTGCGACACCTGTCTGGAACCGGTGGACACCTGGGATGGCAGCGAGGCCGCCCGCATGGCGCTCAGCGCGGTCTATCGGACAGGGCAGCGCTTCGGGGTCAACCACCTGATAGAGGTTCTGCGTGGCAGCGAGGGCGACAAGATCTACCAGTTCGATCATCACCTGTTGCCCACTTACGGTATCGGCAAACAGCTGGACAACAACCAATGGCGCTCCGTGTTTCGCCAACTGGTTGCCAGGGCCTATCTGAGTGTCGATCTTGAACGCTTTGGCGCCTTGCGCCTCGAGGAAAAGTGCCGGTCACTGTTGCGAGGTGAACAACAAATCCAGCTGCGCCGTGACCAGCCCGCCGCAAAAACAAAACGGCAGCAAACCCGCACCGCCCTGCCCGCTGACATCGATATCGCCCTTTGGGAGGCCCTGCGGGACTGCAGGCGGGAGCTGGCGGAGGACCAGGGTGTTCCGCCGTATGTCATATTCCACGACAGAACCCTGCAGGAGATGTGTACGAGCCTGCCACTCGACCTTGCACAGCTTGGACACATCACCGGGGTAGGTGAGCGCAAGCGAGAAAAATACGGTGTGCAATTCCTGCAGGTAATCAGGGAACACGCCGCAACACCCTGACATCAGCCCCCTCGGCTTGCATGCCACGGGTAAAGCGTGAACAATCACGGTTTGCGCTGCACTGCAGGCGCAACCACCCTCCGCGGAGTACCCCATGCCACACGCCGTCAGGTCTATCGCCAGTGCGGTTTCACTGGCCCTGCTGGCCACGCTGTTTGTCGGCTGCATGCGCTCGGGGGTCACCGACACTGGCCTGGAACCCAGCGTATCGAAGCAGCAGACATTCTCCTACAGCCAGGACATCAAGCCGATACTGGACCAGAAATGCATTGCCTGTCATGCCTGTTATGACGCCCCCTGCCAGCTGAAGCTGAGCTCTCCCGAAGGTCTGCTGCGCGGCGCAACAGATCAATCTGTCTACGACGGGGCCAGGCTGAGTAATGCCAGCCCCACCCGCCTGTTCGTAGACGCCCATGGACAATCGCAATGGCGTGAGAAAGGCTTTTTCAGTGTCCTGAATGACCAGGGCGGCACGCTCGATGACAACCTGGCGAATTCACTGTTATTCAATATGATCCAGCTGGGTAAAACCCAACCCTTGCCGGACAATACCCCGGTTCCGAAAGATATAACCCTCGGGCTGGCGCGGGAAAATACGTGTCGCTCCGCCGCCGACTTCGAGGAGTATGCACAGGAGAAGCCGCTGCAGGGCATGCCGCTGGCGATGAGTGGCCTGGGCAAAACAGAGTACGATACGCTCAGGCAGTGGGTCTTTGAGGGCGCGGTTATCGATGCCCAACCCTGGCAACCGGGCGAGGCAGAACAGGACAAGATTACCGCCTGGGAGAGCTTCCTTAACCGGCAGCCGCTGCGCAACAGGCTGGTGGCACGCTATCTCTACGAGCACCTGTATCCAGCGCACCTGTTTTTCGAAGAGCTGCAAAGCGGTAACTTTTTTGAGCTGGTGCGCTCGAGCACCCCACCAGGGAAACCCCTCAAGGTCATCGCCACCGTGCGCCCCAATGACGATCCGGGCACTCCCGTGTATTACCGGCTGCGCAGGATAAGCTCGACGCTGGTGCACAAAACTCACCTGGCATACCCGCTTTCGAACGCCACGATGGCCCGGTTTGAAGCGCTCTTCCTGGCCGGCGACTGGAACGTGGACAAACTGCCAGCCTACTCCCGGGAAAATTCGATCAATCCCTTCATCACATTCAAGGCCATTCCGGTCCGGGCTCGTTACCAGTTCATGCTGGACACGGCCTATTTTTATGTGGCTACGTTTATCCGCGGGCCGGTTTGCGCCGGCCAGGTAGCCACCAACGTCATCAACGATCAGTTCTACGTGATGTTCCAGGACCCGGACGCCGACCTGACCGTGACGGACCCCGAGTATATGGCGCAGATTCTTCCACACCTTGAGGTGGTACCACAAAAGGAAGGATTGATCATGATGTATCTGGACTGGGTAAACCGCACCAGGCAAATGAACAAGTACAACCACTTGCGCGGAGAGGCCTACAAAACGGCAGAACCCGCCGGACGCTCGCTCAATGACATCTGGGATGGTGACGGCAGCAACCCCAGCGCTGCCCTGACAGTGTTCCGCAACTTCGACAACGCCATGGTCACCGAGGGCTTTGTCGGGGCGACCTCCAAAACTATCTGGGTGATCGACTACCCGCTGCTTGAGCGAATCTACTACCTGCTGGTGGTAAATTTTGACGTGTTTGGCAGCGTCGCCAGCCAGGCGGAAACCCGGCTCTATTTCGACCTGCTGCGGGCCAACGGCGAAAACAACTTTCTTCACTTCATGCCCCCCGGCGTGAGAACGCAGATGCGCACATCCTGGTACGAGGGCAGCGACGCAGAGACCAAGATGAGCAAGACTTACGAGATCGTCAATGAAGCCATGCCGGTCCGCATTGACTACCGCACCGGTGATCCGAAGACGGAATTCATGGCGCTGGTATCTGAGCGCCTGCAGGCATTGGCGGGACCCCCGGATATCCTGAACCGTTGCCAGGACAAGCCCTGTTACAGCCCCGGTTCAAGCGCCTCACAACAGCGCGTTGAAGCAACCTTGCAAACGCTCTCATCGCGCGCCGCCGCTGAGCCGGGAATGCAATTCGTGAGATTTATGCCGGACGTCGCTTTTCTGCGCGTAAGTGACCCCAACTCCAACAACGGCCACGCCTATACTCTGATAAGGAACAAGGCGCATCGCAATGTCGCGTTCATGTTTGATGAGAGCGACCGACGTGAACGGGATAAAGACACACTCACGATTTACCCCGGCCTGCTCGGGAGCTATCCCAACTTCATGTTTCACGTCCCGGTGGCTGATATTGATGCTTTTGGCAACGCACTGCACAATATCAACTCCCAGGATGATTTTGACTCGCTGGTGCAAAAGTTCGGGCTGATGCGAACCAATCCGGAGATATGGACGAACTTTCAGTGGTTTGTCGATTATATGAAACAGACCCAGCCGTTGGACGCCGGGGTGTATGATCTGAGTCGCTATAAAAAAGTCTCAGAGATGATGCGTGATGAACAGGGTTAAATTCGCGAGACTAATCGCATAACAATGCCAAGGAGTAAGCCAATCATGTCTATTCGTATAGTTGTCGTTCTGGCCAGTTGGCTGGTCGCGCTCACCGCCGCTGCTGATATAGCGCCCGGCAACCGACTGCCAGACCTGGTAATCGCAGAAAAAGGGGAGCTTGTGATCACCAACGGTGAGGTAGGTTACAAGCCGTGGAGCTATCCCCAGCAACCCGGCAAGGTGCATGTAATGCAGTATATGGCCGCCACCCGGGGCGCCAGCAATATCAACATGCCGTTCACTGACAAAATGAAAACGGACCTGCCACAGGGCGAGTTTCTCTCCACCACCATACTCAACCTCGATGAAGCTATGTGGGGTACCGCAGGCCTGGTTGTGAGTGAACTCAAATCAAACAAGCTTGAGTTTCCCAAGGCCATTCTGGTCGCCGATGAAGACGGTGAGGGACTGTCGAAGTGGAAGCTGGAAAGTGAAAATTCGGCCGTTATCGTCACTGACCCACAGGGCGTAGTGCGCTATTTCAAACAGGGCGCGATGTCCGATGCGGAAATAGAGAGCACCCTGGCCCTGATACGCGGATACCTTGGTGACAGCACCCAGGCTGCTGCGGCAGCGACCGGTTCGCCCTGAGCTCAATCCTCTATCGACAAGGCAAACCTGTCGCGCCCGCGGTCCCGGGGCGAGGCTGAGGAAACCAGCGGGTTTCTTCAGCCTGGGTGGGCAGCTGGTTGCTAGTCCAGCAACTCTGGTTGCTCGGCCACGATTACGTCGTAAAGAGGCTGAAAACTGAACCAGCCTGCTAACGGAGAGCCCACTGTGTCGTGGGTTTGCGCAGCGTGCTCATCCGCGATTACCACTGGCTTGCCGACTGCCTCAGCCATCAGCTGGGCCTGGCAACTGCGCTCCATGGTGATAAACCACCAGGCCGCCTCATCGACACTTTCACCCACAGTAAGCAGGCCGTGATTCTGCAGTATAGCGGCCTTGTTATCGCCTAGGGCGTTGGCTATACGGGTGCCTTCACTGTCGTCCAGCACCACACCGGTAAAGTCATCAAACAGCACATGGTCGTTGTAAAAAGCACAGGCGTCCTGGGTGATGGGATCCAGCAGGCGACCAAGGCTAGACCAGCTCTTGCCGTAAACCGAGTGAGAGTGGGCGGCTGCAGTCACTTCCGGGTGAGCCATATGAATCTGGGAATGGATAGTGAAGGCTGCGCCGTTGAGCAAGCCCTTACCATGCACCACTTCTCCCTTGTGATTGACCTGCAGTAAATCAGACACGCGCATCTGCTTGAAAGAGCGGCCCATCGGGTTTACCCAGAAATGGTCCAGGTGTTCGGGGTCGCGCACCGTAATATGGCCGGCAACGCCTTCATCGAACCCGAACTTGCCGAACAACCGCAGCGCCGCAGCAAGCCGCTCCTTGCGCAGCTGGCGTTCTTCGTCAACGCTGCGTTCTGCTCCGGGCAGCATACCCTCCGCTGCATCGGGATTCATTATGATATTGTTGGCTGTCGTGTTCATAGTTGGGCTCCTTTAAGTGTCTTACTCAATCACTATAGATGAAATAGTTGAATCCTGGCTGACAACCCGCGGTGTCAGCGACTTTTCCCCCTTTGACCAGTGGCGATCTGCCATGTCGCTACAGACCCTGGACAAGGACGCCTTTGCAGTTCGGGCCGGTGATATCAGCCGGGATATTTTCTTTATCCACTCTGGCCTGCTGCGCCTGTTTTACACTTCCGCCGAGGGCAAGGAGCGTAACAAGGCGTTCTACGGGCCGGGCCAGGTAGCCGGTGCCGTCAGCGCCGCCATCACCGCCAAGGCAGCAACGTTCGATATCCAGGCCCTAGAACCCAGTGTGCTGGTACGCGCCGATTTCAATCAGATTTACCAACACGCCTATCGCAATACCGACACCAGCCGCGTGATCATTGCATTACTGGCCGAGGCCTTTATCCGCAATGAGCAGCGCGAGGCGATGTTGCTAACCCTCAGCGCCGAGCAGCGCTACCAGTGGCTGCTGGACAAGGAACCTGAACTGGTAAAAAGCCTGCCCCAATTCCATATCGCCTCCTACATCGGCGTGGACGCGGTCTCGCTGTCGCGCCTCAAGCGTAAACTCAAGCTGGGGCAATAATGCCGCGGGAAGGCGGTCGCCGCCTTAACAAATGTTAATCCTTCTGCTTTTTTGTGAGGACCAGGAATTGCCCGGCAACGCTATAGCAGCACCTGGACAGCGGCTGCCGCCATCTTCGCATTTTCGATCGCGCCCTCCACGGTATCGGCGCGGGCCAGCGCCACACCGAGCCGGCGCTGGCCGTCAATCTCGGGCTTGGCGAACAGACGCAACTGCACATCATCGCAATCCAGTGCGGCAGCGACGCCGGTATAGCGGATATCTGTGGACTTGCCATGGGCGAGCACCACTGCGGAAGCAGAGTTACCCAGCAGCGGTATCTGGCGCACCGGCAGCCCAAGAAACGCCCGCACGTGCAGGGCAAACTCTGACAAAGTCTGTGAGATCAGGGTGACCATACCGGTATCGTGAGGGCGTGGTGAAACCTCGCTGAAAATGACCTCATCACCCTTTACGAACAGCTCCACCCCGAACAGGCCATGCCCTCCCAGGGCCGATACAACCTTGCCCGCCACTTCCCTGGCGCTCGCCGCAGCGACAGCTGACATGGCCTGGGGCTGCCACGATTCCCGGTAGTCGCCCTCCTCTTGCCGGTGCCCGATAGGCGCGCAATAGTGAATGCCGTCAACGGCACTGACCGTGAGAAGCGTTATCTCGTAGTCGAAATCGACAAAGCCCTCGACGATCACCTTGCCCTCGCCGGCGCGCCCGCCTTCCTGGGCATAACGCCATGAGTTCTCCAGGTCCGCCTCGCTTCGCAGCATGCTCTGGCCCTTGCCTGAAGAGCTCATGACAGGTTTCACAATACAGGGGAAGCCCAGCGACTGGACAGCCGCCGCGTAGGCATCGTAACTGTCGGCAAAGGCATAGGGCGAGGTTTGCAACTTCAAGGTCTCCGCCGCAAGGCGACGTATACCCTCTCGATTCATAGTCAACTGCGCCGCCCTGGCACACGGCACCACATTCACTCCCTCGGACTCCAGCTCCACCAGCGTTGCGGTGGCGATGGCCTCGACCTCGGGCACCACGTAATCGGGCCGCTCCTTTTCTATAATCGCCCGCAGGGCCAAGGGATCGAGCATATTGAATACATGACTGCGATGCGCTACCTGCATGGCCGGTGCGCTGGCATAGCGATCGCAAGCGATGACCTCTATCCCCATGCGCTGGCATTCTATGGCCACCTCTTTGCCCAGCTCACCCGAACCCAGCAACAGCACTTTGGTGGCACTTGGCGATAGGGCTGTTCCGAACATGGCATATTCCTCGGTTGAGTGGCCAGGGGCACTAATCATAGCGCTAAAAAACGCGGGCGCAAGGTGCCCCCCGGTTCAGGGCGGGTCAGGTTCCTCGGACTCGCGCAAGCGTTCCTGCCGCGCAGCTTCCTCGGCCATAGCGGCCTTGATTTCGAGCAATACCGCATCAACGTCGGCGCTGTGCAGGTCCTCCTCAAAAAGACCCGACAGCTCGGTCTCCGGCTGCAGTTCACCGTCTTCATAGAGGCCCCATATTTCGCTGGCATAGTTGGTCTGTTTCAACTGCGGGGCGAACAGCGCGTAGTAGCTGGTGATCTTGTTGACGTCCCTGGCGAACATCGCCTGTGCATTATTGTTAGCCGCGGCATCTACCGCCTGCGGCAGGTCGATAACCACCGGGCCATATTCATCGACCAGGACATTGAACTCGGACAGATCACCGTGCACCAGCCCCGCGCATAGCATCAGCTGGATGTAGTGCATCATCATGGCGTGATCTTCCAGCGCCTGCTCGGCTGACATATCGACATCCCCCAGCCGGGGTGCGACCTCGCCGGCCTCGTCCGTGACCAGTTCCATCAACAACACGCCATCGAAACAGCCGTAGGGCTGGGGTACCCGAACGCCCGCTCGCGCAATGCGATAGAGTGCGTCTACCTCGGCGTTTTGCCAGGCCTCCTCGACCTGTTTTCGACCGAATTTCGAGCCTTTTTCCATGGCGCGGGCGCGCCGGCTGTTTTTGGTACGACGGCCTTCCTGGTACTTGCTCGCCTGCTTGAAGCTCCGCTTGGCGGCCTCCTTGTAGACCTTTGCACATCGCGTTTCGTCACCGCTGCGCACCACGTATACCGTGGCCTCCTTGCCACTCATCAACTGGTACAGCACCTCGTCGATCAGGCCATCGTCATAAAGCGGCCGCAGCCTGGCTGGAATCTTCATGCTCGACTCACAGCCTACGCACCTTGAACTTACGTCCCTTGATCCTGCCGTTCAGGAGTCTGCCCAGCGCTTCGTCGGCGGTATCCCGGCCGATCGCCACATACGTCACATTGTCCATTACATTGATCTTGCCCACGGCGTCACCTGCTATGCCAGCCTCGCCGGTCAGGGCGCCCAGTATATCGCCGGGCCGGACCTTGTCCTTACGCCCCCCCGCGATGCACAGGGTGACAAACGCAGGCGGTGGCATACCATCGTGATTCCAGCTAAGGCTTTCAATCGCCTCAAAGGCGGTTTCCCGCTGCTGGAAATCGTCAATACGCTCTAATCGATGGCGCTCGGACGAGGTAAAGAGACTGAGGGCAAGACCTTCCTTTCCCGCGCGGCCGGTGCGACCGATACGGTGCACATAGGTCTCCGGACTGCGCGGCAGCTCATAGTTGACCACCGCGGCAAGATTGTCGATATCCAGCCCCCTGGCCGCTACATCCGTGGCGACCAGTACGCGGCAGGCCTGCTGTCGGAACTGGACCAACACCTGGTCCCGGTCGCGCTGCTCCATGTCACCGTGCAGGCCCGCGGCGCTGACGCCCCGGGCCAAGAGTGCTGCACTTATTTCGCGAACCAGCGCTTTTGTATTGCAAAAAATCACCGCCGACTCTGGCCGGTAGTGGGCCAACAACCTGGCAAGGCCATCCAGCCTACCGTCGTCCTGGCAGATAAAGAACCGCTGATCGATCTGTTTACCCAGTTCCGCGGACTGAGCCTGGACACGCTCGGGCGAGCGCTGGAAACGCGCGCTCATCTGCAGGATGTCGTCAGGGTAGGTGGCGGAAAACAACAGTGTCTGCCGCTCGGCGGGCATCTGCTGGATGATGAACTGAATATCATCAACAAACCCCATTTCCAGCATCCTGTCAGCCTCGTCCAGAACCAGGCAGCCAACCCGGGTGACCGACAGCGTCTCCTTGCGAAGATGGTCCCTGATACGTCCCGGCGTACCCACAACAATATGCGCACCGTGCTGCAGCGACCCGATCTGTGGACCAATTGACTGCCCGCCACACAGGGTTACAACCTTGATATTCTGCTGGTAACGGGCGAGACGGCGAATCTCGGCGGCGACCTGCGTCGCCAGCTCGCGCGTGGGACACAGCACCAGCCCCTGGGTGCCGAAGTCACGGGGATTTAGCCGGGCGAGAAGCGGCAGGCCGAACGCCGCCGTCTTACCACTGCCGGTACTGGCCTGGGCAACCAGGTCCTTGCCGGCCAACGCCAGCGGCAACGCAGCCATCTGAATGGCTGTCATGCTGTGATAGCCAATACTGCTGAGGTTGTCGAGCTGTCCCCCGGATAAGGGCAGGGATGAGAAAGAATTGTCGGTCACATTATTTACTTGGCAGGAAAGCCGCACAGTATAACAGACTTGGGGTGACGCGTTGACGAGCACCGGACAAGCGCGTAGCTTCTCATGTGAAAATTACGAGGAGCCGATCATGACAAGAAAAATACCCCGATCCAACGACAATGACTACAGCGCCGAAATCATTGCAGAGCGCCAGGCTTTCATCGAAGAACACACGCCGGCAAAGCTGAATCATACGCGCCAGTACTCGTTCGATCCCAACGACATGTCAGGTAACATCGAGAACCTGTTTGGCGTGGCACAGGTACCGATTGGGCTGGCAGGTCCGCTGTTGGTCAACGGTGAGCATGCCAAGGGAGAGTTTTTCGTCCCCATGGCCACAGTCGAGGGCACTATGCTCGCAAGCTATAACCGCGGAATGAAAGTCATCCGGGAAAGTGGCGGCGTCACCACCACGGTTTCGGGCGAGGCGATGCAGCGAGCTCCCACCTTTGTCTTTCCCAGCGCTCGAGAAGCGAGAGACTTCTGCCTGTGGCTGAAGGAACAATTTGAGCAAATCAAGGCCGTCGCGGAGACAACCACCTCCATCGGCAAGCTGAACGAGATAGAGCAATATCACGCGCATAATATGGTCTTTACCCGCTTTGACTACAGCACCGGGGACGCCGCCGGCCAGAATATGACCAGCCGCGCTACCTTCACCGCCTGCGAATGGATAGTGAAGCAGTATCCGCAGCTGTCGCACTACCTGCTGTCGGGCAGTTTTGACACGGAAAAAAGAACCTCCTCCGTCAATTTGCTCAAGGGTCGTGGTAAGCGCGTGACCGCCGAGATCACCATCCCGCGAGATGTCATGATCAGCAACCTGCGCATCTCGCCACCACAGATGCACTACGGGCAGGGCATCAGCACGCTGGCCGCACTGTTAACCAACTCATCGAACAATGCAGCCCACCCAGCCAATGGACTGGCGGCGCTGTACCTCGCCACCGGCCAGGATATCGCCAATATTGGTGAGTCCAACCAGTGCACCACCTATAACAAGGTGACCCGCGACGGCGACTATTATTTTTCGATCACCATGCCCGCCATCATCATGGCAACCTATGGCGGGGGCACCGCCCTGCCCACCCAGCGCGAATGCCTGGAGATCATGGATTGCTTCGGCAAGGACAAGGCGCACAAACTGGCTGAAATCGCCGCGGGCCTGGTGCTTGCCGGGGAGCTGTCGCTGGGCGCTGCGACCCGGGTAGACAAGGAGACCCGCAAAAACGAATGGGTCGATGCCCACGAGCGGCTGGGGCGCAACCGCTAGCGCTTTTGCCCGCCCCGCACAGGAAACAGTTATGGGTACGGAGGACACCCGGCTACCGATTACCGGCTCGCTGAGCATACCCCTTGCGGAAATCGAATTTCAGGCCATTCGAGCGCAGGGGGCAGGTGGCCAGAACGTCAACAAGGTCTCTTCGGCTATACACCTGCGCTTTGATATCAACGCCTCGTCATTGCCCACCGCGTACAAGGAACGACTGCTGGCTTTGCGGGATCGCCGGATATCCAGTGAAGGCGTCCTGATCATGAAGGCCCAGCGCTTCCGAAGCCAGGAGAAAAACAGGGCGGATGCGTTGACGCGCCTGCAGGAACTGCTGGCCGCGGCTACGGTAACCGAAAAGAAGCGTCGGCCCACCAGGCCCAGCAAGGGAGCCAAGCGCCGACGCATGGACAGCAAAACCAAACGCGGCAAGCTCAAAACATTGCGCGGCAAAGTGGACGAGTCCTGATTTTTCACGTGTTTATGCCGTGTTAATGGAGCAGTAAATGAATTCATCCGCCGCGACCCCGGGGGCGCGAGTTCACATCATCGACGCCATCCGCGGCCTCGCCATACTGGGCATACTGTTCGCAAATATCCAGAGCTGGAGTGGCTACAAATACATTCTCCTGCAAAGCATAGAAGCCCTGCCCCTGTACCACCTGGACGCGCTGTTTCTGCAGCTGAACAGCTGGCTGGTGGACGGTAAGTTCTACGCCATTTTCTCGATGCTCTTTGGTGCGGGCTTTGGCCTGCAATACATGAAGAACCAGTCAAACCAGGCCCCCTTTATCAGGAAGTACCGGCGGCGCATCGGATTCCTACTGATGTTCGGGATACTCCACGCACTGCTGTGGTCGGGCGACATTTTGACGCTCTATGCCCTGCTGGCATTCGTTCTGGTGCTGCTGAGAAACCTGGACTACGAAAAACTGCTGCCGGTTGCGCTGTTGTTATTGTGCGCGTTTGCAGTACCTCAAATGGCCATGCTGATTCTCGCCGAGCCGCCTGGCCCGATACCAACGCTGGCCCATAAGACCTATAGCGACCTGTCACCCCAGTCAATCAGCGATGCCTTCGGCTCGGGCACCTGGTCCGAAGTATTGTCGGTGAACCTGCACAACCTCTATTGGCGCTGGCGCGACTTTTTACCCAATGGGCGCATCTCCCGCGTGCTGGGCCTATTTGTCCTGGGTTTCTACCTGGCCCGGTCGGGCTTTTTTGTCAGCCGCATCTATGAGCGGAAACTCCTGCTGGCGTTCCTGCTGCTGGGCCTGGCGGCAACCGGAGCGGCGCAGCACACCGGTACAAACATAACAAAATGGGCATTCTCACCCGGCGATGTGTTGATGAAAATGGTGCTTGTCGCCGGGCAGGTTCTGCTCGCATTGGGATACATGTCGATACTGGCGCAGGTTTTTTCCCTGAAGTTCGGTCAGACACTGCTGTTCCCGCTCACCCTGATTGGCCGCATGGCATTTACCAGTTACCTGATGCAAAGTGTCATTGGCATCACCGTGTTTTACGGGATAGGCCTGGGGTACTGGGGTACCATGGGCCTGGCACAATTGTGGCTGCTGGTGCTGGTCACCTACTCGGCCCAGGTTATTTTTGCTGCCGGCTGGCTTCACTTCTTCAAACAGGGGCCGGTTGAGTGGTTGTGGGCCTGCCTGACAGAAGGCCGGTTAAAGAGCAATCGCCGTGTGGCTGCTGCTACCACGGCGGATTGATAAGCCGTCGTGGCCAGCCTCGCATCAGTCCAGAATACTGCTGTAGTTATCCGAGAAAACGTCTCTTCCGATAATATATTTCATGATCTCTGAACTGCCCGCCAGTATCCGGTTGATGCGGGCGCTGGTAAACATGTAGCTGATGGGGTACTCCATCATATAACCTGCCCCGCCATGCAGTTGCACCCCAAGGTCCAGCATGCGCCATTCGATCTCCGTGGCTTGTAGTTTGCACTTGGCACCCATATTTGCGGTCAACTTGCCGTCATTATGCAACGTCACGCAATGGTCTATGTAGGTTTGCATAATATCGATTTCCGTATCCATCTCTGCCATCTTGAACTCGGTATTCTGCATTTTTGAGAGGGGCTTGCCGAACACCTTGCGCTCCATCACAAACTGGCGCGTCAGGTTAAAGGCAGCCCGGGCGCTGGCGATGGACCCGGCACCGGAAATGAGGCGCTCTTCAGCCAGTCCATTCATAAGATATACGAAGCCCTGGCTGGGGTCTCCCAACACATTTTCCTTGGGCACCTTGACGTTATTGAAAAACAGCTCGGCGGTATCCTGGGCATGCATACCCATTTTGTCGAGATTCCGACCGCGTTCAAAACCCTCCATGCCTCGCTCAACGATCAACAGGGCCAGTGAGTAGGGATTGTTCTCCGGATCCGTCTTGGCGGCCACGATAACAATGTCAGCGTTAATGCCGTTGGAGATGTAGGTCTTGGAGCCATTGAGCACGAAGTGATCGCCCTCGTCCCTGGCGGTGGAGCGCATACCTGACAGGTCGCTACCCGCGTCAGGTTCTGTCATGGCAACGGCCAGAATAGTTTCACCTTTCACACAACCCGGCAGGAAGCGCTCCCTCTGCTCCTCGGAGCCGATGTTCTGGAAATACGGGCCTACGAGTCGGCTGTGCAGTGTATTGAACCACTCACCGCAACCGGCGCGTGTGGTCTCTTCCATGATGATCTGCTCATAG
>Ga0316197_10000737_pt1 | contig 22941 bp, 17 predicted proteins | sample OudBiesiAoxic_MG_FD_204939 | JGI IMG/M metagenome (GOLD analysis project Ga0316197, IMG submission 204939) | Coastal sediment microbial communities from Oude Bieten Haven, Netherlands - site A oxic | ecosystem: Environmental > Aquatic > Marine > Coastal > Sediment | place: Netherlands... | reverse complement strand
CCACGGGTGGAAAGCTGATCGTGGCCAAACAGAAAACACCCAACGTCACTGTGGCCATCGCCCGAATCGCCTTTACATCGTAGGGATCGGGCCGGGGGATAAAGACCACATGTCACGGCGTGCCACGGATGTCTTGGCCGAAGTCGACGCTGTGGCCGGATATACCACCTATATCGATTTGATTCAGGACCTCATCGGCGAAAAAGAAGTTATCGCCACCGCCATGACCAAGGAAGTCGACCGGGTCGCCGCGGCCATAGATATCGCTTTGTCGGGACGATCCTGCGCGATCGTCTCCAGTGGGGATCCGGGCATCTATGCCATGGCCGGCCTGGCCTTTGAAATGTGCCGGGAAAAGAAAATTACGGTCAGCCCCGCCGGAACTGATAGCGGAGGATCGGCAAACGCTGAGAAGCAACTGCAGATCGAGGTTGTGCCGGGCATACCGGCGCTTTGTGCCGGTGCCGCGTTGCTCGGCGCTCCATTGACCCATGATTTTGCGGTCATTAGCCTCAGCGATCTGCTGACACCCTGGGAAACAATTGAAAAACGACTCGCTGCTGCGTCAGACGCTGATTTTGTCATCGTCTTATACAATCCGAAGAGCCGGCGCCGCAGCGGTCACCTCGAAAAGGCGCAGAAAATCGTCCTGCAGTTCCGGGATTCGCGCACACCCGTGGGGATTGTCAAGCGGGCCAATCGCGAGGGACAGGTGGTGACGTTTTGTGATTTAGAAGGTCTGCACCGTGCCGATGTCGATATGCAGACGATCGTTTTCATCGGCAGCAGCACGTCGGTCCGTTATCTCGATTTTATGGTAACCCCAAGGGGCTATGCCGCCAAATACACCATAGACGGCAAAATCGATTAGACGTCATCTCAATAATGTTTTTAGCCCAATCCGCCAGAGGCGGACAAGTCTCGGCGTTTGCTCTTCGCTTCAAGTCCGCGCCGTACGTCAGTATGCCTGCGGGCTGCGACCCACAAAGAAGGAGCGATCAGTTGGGCAGTCCCGCAGAGCGGGGAGTCTCGGATCCGCCTTGACTTTGGATCAAAATCCTATTTTGAGATAACTTTTCGGCAACAGTGCACCCCTGCAAGCAGTTTAAATACGAAAGATGCGGACGAGGGAAACTGGAACCATCTGACGGCTGAATTAATGAAAGAGGGTAGAAGATCCGTGAAACACGCACGTTCTCAAGCAACTCCTTGTCTGGCGGTTCTCGGCACCGGTTCGGATGTTGGAAAGAGTATCATAACGGCCGCTCTGTGCCGAGCCTTTGCCAACCGGGGTGTCCGGGTGGTCCCCTTCAAGGCTCAGAACATGTCCAACAACTCGGGTATCACTCTCGAAGGGCTTGAAATGGGTCGGGCCCAGATCGTTCAGGCCATGGCGGCCCGCGTTCCGCCCCATGTCGACATGAATCCGATCCTGTTGAAACCGACGAGCGACGTCGGTTCGCAGATCGTTCTTTTGGGAAAGGCGATTGCCAACAGCACGGCCGCCGAATACCATCACCGCAAAGATGACCTGTTTGCAGGTGCTGCAGCCGCTCTGGATCGGTTGCGCGCGAGCAGCGACCTGGTGGTCATCGAAGGCGCTGGTTCGTGTGCCGAAGTCAACTTGATGGCCCATGATATCGTCAATTTTCGGATCGCCGAGTATGCCGACGCTCCGGTTATTCTGGTGGCGGATATTCATCGCGGCGGCGTCTTTGCTCAGATCGTCGGCACCCTGGCGTGCCTACCAACGGATCATCAGCAACGCATCATAGGCTTCATCGTTAATCGGTTCAGAGGTGACCGCAGCCTTTTTTCCGATGGGGTGCAATGGATCGAACAAAAGACGGGCAAACGGGTTTTCGGCGTGCACCCCTGGTACACCGATTTGACCATCGAGTCCGAGGATTCGGTGGTCATCGAGAATCCAAAGATGGTAAATTCCGGCCGGATACAGGGACCGGCCATCGCCGTGGTCCGGGTCCCTCACATATCGAATTTTACCGATTTCGACCCGCTGGAAGGCATCGAAGGCCTGCAGGTCTGTTTCCTTGAAAAAAGGCAGAGTTTGAAAGCGTTTAAGGCCGTCATTCTGCCTGGCTCTAAAAATACCCGATTCGATCTTGAGTGGCTGCACACCACGGGGTGGTCTGAGGAAATCGGCCAATATGCAGCCGGAAACGGTCACGTGCTGGGCATCTGCGGCGGTTTTCAGATGCTGGGTGAGTGGGTACATGATCCGTCCGGGTTAGAAGGATCACCGGGGAGTACCCCTGGGTTGTCTCTTCTGCCGGTGGAAACCATACTGCAGGCGCCAAAAACGACAACCCTCACGCAATTTGCCTGGAACGGAAGCCATGGCTGTGGTTATGAGATTCATATGGGCCATACCAAACGCAAGGGCGGCCGACCGGTTTTTTCCGTCAGCGAGCAGAACGGTCGCGCCTGCAACCTCGAAGACGGTTGCGAAGTCGGGCAGTTCAGGATCATGGGTACATATATCCACGGCCTGTTCGACACGCCCGTGATTACCGAGCGCTGGTTGAAGACCATCGGCTTGGCAGATATCGCCATCAGCGGTGTCTATGGCCCGGCTGCCAGGGATCGAGACTTGGACCGCCTTGCCGAACACTTCGTGGCCCATGTGGACATGGCGGCCATTGCCGCGACCATCGGGCTCGATTTCTGAGCATATAGTTTCTTAAAATTCGATTTTTAAGGGATATTCAGGTGCAACAAACCACGTTTGTCATTGGCGGCTGCCGTAGCGGAAAAAGCGGTCACGCTTTGAAACTGGCCGAGAGTTACGATCTGAACCAGCGGGTGTATATTGCCACTTGTGTCCCGCAAGACGAAGAAATGCGCTATCGTGTTGCGCGGCATCAGGCGGAGCGAGGCAACCGTTGGTCCACGGTGGAAGAGCCGCTGCAGCTGCCGGAAGTCATAGAATCCAATTGCTCGCCGGACACCGTGCTCCTGGTCGACTGCTTGACTCTCTGGGTCACCAATATGATTATGGCTAACGACAAGCGGGATCCGGAGCAATTGCTTGTGCCGACACAGCGATTGGTGCGGTCTCTGGCAAATGCCACGGGGCCAGTGGTCCTGGTGTCCAATGAAGTCGGCACCGGCATCGTACCGGAAAACCGTTTGGCACGGCTGTTCAGGGACGCGGCCGGTTCCGTCAATCAGTCTGTGGCTGCGGCTGTCGACATCGTCTTTTGGATGGTCGCCGGCCTCCCGATGAAAGTTAAACCGTTACATTAGGTATTGTGGATAATCAGGTGCACCGTCACGCATGAAAAATTTCGTCAGCGCTCTACATTTCATAACGATACTGCCTCTGGGAAAACCAGGCAAATTCGAGCCGTCCGGTATGCTCCCGTATTTCCCTCTCGTCGGACTGCTGCTCGGGGCAATGATGTTGCTTCTTGACATCATTTTCTCGCAGCTGTGGTCACGCCCGATTGCTTCACTTCTCGATGTTTGTTTCCTGGTGGCAGTTACCGGTGCTTTTCATTTAGACGGTCTGGGCGACACTGCCGATGGATTGTACGGGCAACGCGGGCGTGAGGCGGCTTTGGAGATCATGAAAGACAGTCGTGTGGGTGTCATGGGACTCGTGGCGATTGTCTGCTGCTTGGCGCTGAAATGGGCGGGAATTTCCGGTCTGGACGTCCATCGCGGACTGTTATTGACGATCATACCGGCCTATGCCCGCAGCAGCATCCTTATCGGCATCCGCGTGCTGCCATACGCCCGACCGCAGGGGGGAACCGGCAGGGCATTCTTTGAAGATAAGCCGGGTGTCTTTGCTTTCTGGGGTATGTTACCCCCTGTATTACTCTCCTTTATTTGTGGCTGGCAGGGTATTCTTTTGAATGCCGTTTTTATGGTCGTGGTTATGGTGACCCTCATTTATTACAAACGCAAAATGAACGGTATTACCGGGGACATGCTGGGCGCAATGGCCGAAGTGACCGAGACGGCCATGTTTTTGGCAGCATCCGCAGGAGGCTTGCCATGATTCAGGGGCATGGTGGCGACATATTTACGATAGCGACAATTATCGGCTGTCGACCGGAAGATATCGTTGATTTCAGTAGCAATATTAACCCTTTGGGGCCACCCGCTGCTCTGTTGGACTTCTTGGGAGAATCTCTCAACCGGATCACTTTTTTGCCCGACCCCGGAGCGCGCCCGGCCATCGAAGCTTTTGCCAAGCATCACGATGTGCCGGCTGGTCAAGTCATGGCCGGCAATGGCACCACACAGCTGATTTACGCACTTCCTCAGGTGTTGGAAATATCTCAGGCTCTGATTGTGAGCCCCACCTATTCGGATTACGCCGATGCATGTCGGATGCATGGCGTTCCGTACACCCATCTTTTTACATCGGAATCCTGCGGGTTTATACCCGATGTTGAGGAAATGAGACCGGCTGTTGCCGAAGCAGACACGGTTTTTATCTGCAATCCCAACAACCCGACCGGTCGAATGATACCCGCTGATGTTATCGACCACCTGAGCCGTGAACTACCGCAAACCAGATTTGTGGTCGATGAGTCGTATCTTCCTTTTGTCGATGAGACGCAGGGTCTCAGCCTGGTGAAAACCCAACGGGATAATGTGATTGTATTGCATTCCTTGTCCAAAATTTTCAGAATACCGGGATTGCGTATCGGATTTCTGACTGCAGCCAGAAAAATCGTCGAACGGTTCGAAGCCTTCCAGAAACCCTGGAGCATCAACGGGCTTGCACAAGCGGCAGTCGAGTATTTGATGAACCACGGTGACCAGGCGGACCGATTCATTGAACAAACACGCCAATTCGTACGTCAGGAAAGAGCGTTTTTCGTTAAGAGCCTGAAACAGCACACCGAGATAACCGTCATACCAAGCGATACGGTTTTCATACTGGCCTGCCTGCCCGAGGGCCGGACGGCATCCGAGCTCAAATCCCGGCTGTTGAGGCAAAAGATACTGATCCGTGATTGTTCCAATTTCAACGGCCTCAACGAGTGTTACTTTCGGATTTCGCTCAAATCGAGAGAAAGCAACCGGCGCCTGATCGAGGAATTGATCCAGTTCTTTCCCCGAGAAAATGCCAACGGCTGTAAAGTCAAGCATCTTCCCGACGGCAGAAACGGTCAACCGAATGATCATTGACATTGCCGCATTGACGGTGCTCCCGACCGCGTTTGTTCTCGACCTGCTCTTGGGTGATCCGCAACACATTCCCCATCCGGTCCGATGGATGGGGCGATTTATCGAATACGCAGAACCAATTTTTCGGAAACGGATGGCAAACGACAGTCGGGCCGGTCTGGCCTTTGCCTTAACAATGATTCTTTTGGTCTGGGTCGGTACCGTTGCCAGTGTATACGGTGCGCATCGTATTCATCCGGTCCTGGGGTGGTCGATAGAGGTGATCCTGATCTACTTTGCCCTCTCGACCAAGTCTCTCCGGCAAGCGGCGACAGTCGTTCACGGGGCCCTGAATAGGGACACACTCTCTGAAGCCAAGCAGCGTGTGGCTATGATCGTTGGCCGCGATGTGGAAGGGCTTTCCCGCCGGGGAGTTATCCGTGCTACCGTCGAAACTGTGGCCGAAAACCTCGTTGATGGCGTGATGTCACCAGTTTTTTACGCGGCCATTGGTGGCGCGCCAATGGCCATGGCTTTTAAAATGGTCAGCACCCTGGATTCCATGGTGGGTTACAAGACACCGCTATACAGGGATTTTGGCAAGGCTTCGGCCCGAATTGACGATCTGGCCAACTATATTCCCGCCCGGCTTTCCATGGCGGTCATAGCTGCCACCGCTCAAATTCTTTTCGGTAGCGGACGCAGATCATGGCGCACCGCTCTTCGGGAAGGCGGCCGGCACAGCAGCCCGAATGCGGGTAGGCCGGAAGCGGCTTTCGCCGGTGCATTGGCCCTGAAACTCGGTGGCCCGAACAGCTACCAAGGGACCCTGGTGGACAAACCATATATCGGGACTTTTTTCGGCACGGCAATACCGGACCATATCTTACAGGCCTGTGAATTGATGTACCTGAGCGCTTTTCTGTGGACGCTTGGCTGCTGGACATTCAGCAGCCTCTGTGCCGTGCTGGTTTTATGACCACCCGAGATAATTTATAGCGTAAGTGCTAACCGAAATGCCACTTACTGATACGTCATGGCGGGACACAGCATGTACCCAACCCTAACCACTTCTTATAAAAACAGGTTTGCCTTCCAACTGGGCACCACATCTTTCATATACCCGGACAAATACGCGGCCAACGTACGGCTTCTGGCCCCTTGTTTTGACGAAATTGAGCTTTTAATGTTTGAAAGCCGGCCAGCGCAGTCATTGCCGGCCCGAGATGAGATCCTTGCACTCAAAGGGCTGGCAGCAGATTTCGGAATCCGTTACAACGTTCACCTTCCCTATGATGTGGCGCCCGGCGGGAGGGACGCCGTTCAACGTCGCCAGGCGGTGGATGCCCTGCGGAAGGTTATCGCGCTTACACACCCTCTTGATCCGACAACCTACACACTCCATTTGGCCTGCGGGGAAAATCCGCGTGATCCGGATGCCGTCCGTAGATGGAAGGATCGCGTCCAGCAGAGTCTCAAACAGATCGTTGGACCGGATATCCCTGGCCGGTCACTGTCGATTGAAAATCTGGATTATCCCCTGCAATGGCTGGACGAACTCATCACTGCGCATGACCTTTCTCTCTGTCTCGATATCGGTCACCTGCTTATTTTCAGTGGTGAATTGACGGAAACATATGTGCATTACCGTGACCGTATTGCCCTTATCCACTTGCACGGCGTTCGCGAGGGCCGGGATCATCTGTCCCTGGAACAACTGACCCCGGCCGAAAAATTGACGGTAGCGAACATTCTTGAAAATTACACCGGTAGTGTTTCACTGGAAGTATTCCGGTTTGAACATCTTCTATCATCTCTGGGGGTGCTTGAGAAATTTCAGCATTCATGGGAGGATCAGTCAACACCATCGCGGAGGAGGGAGACCAATGAACATCCAGACCCATCAGAAAATAGACCGTAGTCTGTGCGGCCAGCCTATCAGTATTGAAGACGGCGCCAGTCGGGTCGAAATGCATACGACCGCAAACATGGCGGTGGATGGAACCGGCCTCGTGCACGGCGGGTTCATCTTCGGGCTGGCAGACCATGCAGCAATGATAGCCGTCAACCATCCCAATGTCGTTTTAGGTGCTGCTGAAGTCAGGTTCCTAAAAGCGGTCAAATCCGGTGAGACGGTTGTTGCGGAGGCGCGAGTGGGGGACCGGTCGGGAAAAAAGCAAATCGTTCCGACCACGGTTAAGCGTGACGGCGATACAATTTTCGAGGGCACTTTCACCTGCTTTGTGCTGGATCGCCACGTGCTCGATTAAATGGCGTTAGATTACATGCCAAGCAACACTCATGGAGAACCATGCTCGGGGACAGGAACACATTTGATTTCGTTGTCATCGGTTCCGGATTCGGCGGTTGCGTCAGCGCGTTGCGGCTGGCCGAAAAGGGGTATTCTGTGGCGGTGTTGGAAGCCGGCCGCCGTTATCACGACCGGGATTTTCCAAAGAGCAACTGGAACGTTTTTCGATCGTATTGGTTTCCGTTTTTGCGGTGCTTCGGAATGTTGCGGCTTAACTTCCTTTCAGACGTGATGATACTCAGTTGGGCCGGTGTCGGCGGAGGGAGTTTGGGGTATGCCGGCACGCTCCTGGAGCCTCCAAGCGCGTTTTTTAACAATCCCCAGTGGTCGGAAATGAAGGACTGGAAAGCCGCTTTGGCACCGCATTACCGGACAGCGCGACGCATGCTTGGAATCAGTCGGATCAAGGACCTATCACCGGCAGACGAAATCATGCGAACGGTAGCGGAGAACCTTAACTGCCGTGACACTTTTCGCCTCCAGGATGTCGGTGTCTTTTTCGGGGAACCGGAAAAAACTGTTCCTGATCCCTATTTTGGCGGTCGTGGACCAGAGCGATGCGGTTGCCGTCACTGCGGCGGCTGCATGGTCGGATGCCGCCACAACGCCAAAAACACACTCGTCAAAAACTACCTCTATCTGGCCGAGAGAAGGGGTGTCAGCGTGTTTCCCGAAACCGAGGCTACGCTGATTCGCACAGGAGCAGACGGCGGCTATCTGGTAGACACAGTGCGTTCAACATCTATGTTGAAGCGCAGACTACGGACTTTCAAAGCAGCGCGTTTGGTGCTTGCAGCCGGCGTGCTTGGAACCCTTTCGCTTCTCCTCCGCTGCCGGGCAGAAGGTACACTGGCCCGGCTCTCACCCATGCTTGGCTGCTGCGTCCGCACCAACAGCGAATCTCTTACGGGCGCCACGGCCAAGGACAAGAGTGTGGACTATTCAACAGGTGTGGCGATAACCTCGAGCATCTATCCCGATGCCGTCACCCACATCGAACCGGTAAGATTTCCGGCGGGGTCGGATTTGCTCGGTTTTCTGGTAGCCACCCGATTCACAGAATATGCCCCGGCGTTGTTGCGGCCCTTGAAGTGGATTGCCGGTATTCTTCGCCATCCACTGGCCAGTATTCGCGCACTCTGGCCTTTCGGTTGGGCCCGGCGTACGATCATCCTGTTGATCATGCAGACCGTAGATAACAGCGTACGGGTATATCGAAGACGCCGGTGGTGGTGGCCGTTTTATCCGGCCCTGGTATCACGCCGAGAACACGGCCGTGAAAAGGTTCCGGCCTGCATTCCTCAAGCCCAGACGGCCACAAAGGTTCTGGCGGAAACAATCGACGGCATACCCCAGAATGCCATCAACGAGGTTCTCCTCAATGTCGGTACGACGGCTCACATTCTGGGTGGTTGTGTCATCGGACCAAATCCGCAAAAAGGGGTCTTAGACTGCCGCAACCAGGCCTTCGGATATGAAGGTCTTTATGTCGTAGACGGATCCATGCTTCCGGCCAATCTGGGAGTGAATCCCAGCCTCACGATAGCCGCCATGGCCGAACACGCCATGAGCCACATCCCACCGAAGGACAGCCCCGGATCGGACGCACTTGCGAACGTCAACCGGGAAAACGGTTAGAAGTGTCATGCCGGATTTCACTGTTATCAACAGTAATCGCCTGGAAACTCTTGCCGACCGGCTGGCGGAAATCGTTCGCCACCCGTTATCATCACCTCTTGAACCCGAGACCATCATCGTGCAGAGTCGTGGAATGGAACGCTGGGTATCGATGGCCCTTGCCCAACGGAACGAGATTTGCGCCAATGTGTGGTATCCTTTCCCCAATACTTTTATAGAAACCATGTTCCGGCGAATTCTGCCCGATCTTCCAGAGCGGTCGCCCTTTGACCGCGGGGTCTTGACGTTCAGAATTCTGAAAACCCTTTCCACCATCCTCAATCGTCCCCAATTCTCATCCCTCCAACGCTATCTGGACGACGATGATAGCGGCCTTAAAGCTTTCCAACTCTCGATGAGGCTGGCCGATCTATACGATCAATACCTGGTCTTTCGACCAGAGATGATTCTTCAGTGGGAAAGGGGACAGGGCGACGATTCTTCCGACAGTCGCTGGCAGGCCGAATTGTGGCGCGCTCTTGTCGGCGGTAAAAAAGATCGGCACCGCGCACGCCTACAGCAGGAATTCTTGGTACGGCTGAAATCCGCATCTATTAATCCGAATGACTTGCCGTCACGGGTTTCGATTTTTGGAATTTCTTATCTACCGCCATTCCACCTGCAAAGCCTTGTCGGCCTGTCGCGAATCGTTCCGATTAATATATTTCTGCTCAGTCCTTGCCGCGAATATTGGGCCGATATCCTTACCGTCAGCGAGATGTACCGTCTAACCGGGAAATCGGGGCCAAACGCCGATGCTGCCGAAAACCTCCACATGGAACAGGGGCATCCCTTGTTGGCGTCGATGGGTCACCTGGGAAAAGAATTCTTTTATTTGATCAATCAGTATGACGTCCAAATTGAGGATTGCTTCGAAACCGTGGGCGGCATCGACCTGCTGTTCCAGCTTCAGTCAGATATTCTGCATCTCAGAGACCGCACCGAGGCGAAATTGCGCCAGGATGACACCCCAGTTGCAGACACGCCGGAAAGCTTTCAGTCGACACTCGAAAACGGAATTGCCGATCGATCGATTCAGATCCATTCCTGCCACAGCCCGATGCGCGAAATCGAAGTCCTTCGCGATAACCTGCTGGCCCTATTCGAGGAAGACCCCGATCTCATGCCCCGCGATGTCATCGTCATGACCCCGGATATCGGTACCTACGCACCCTATATACGTGCCGTTTTTGACGCCCAGGAAGGGGATGACCTGGTCATCCCCTATGGTATCGCCGATCAGAGCGCCGGCAGGATGAGCCCTGTCGTTCGTAGCTTTATATCCCTGCTCGACATGCCAGGTGGTCGTTTCGGGGCAAGCCGGGTTGCCGGCCTGCTCGGTTCTGCCGGTATCAAAGAGCGGTTCCGTCTGACGACCCCGGACATAGATACCATTTCTCGCTGGATTTCCGATGTGAACATTCGCTGGGGGCGCGACGCCAAAAATCGCGAAAGAAACGGTCTGCCCGCCTACGCCGACAATACCTGGCAGGCCGGCATTGAGCGACTCCTGCTCGGATATGCGATGCCCGGAAAAGGTCAGGCGATGTTTTCCGATATACTACCCTATGATCACATCGAGGGTGGTGATGCCCAAATCCTGGGACGTTTCCTCGAATTCCTCAGCCAGCTCTTTGATTGGTCTGGCCGTATCGATCACGCTTTTTCGCCAGCAGCCTGGCAGCCACTCCTGAGCGAGATGCTCGAATGCTTTATTGCCATAAATGAGACCACCGATAGGGATCTGCAATATCTTCACAGGTGCCTGGAGGGACTCGGCGCTATGGAGAGGCTGGCCGAATTCTCTGAACCGTTGGATTTGGAAGTGGTTCGGGCGTATATTGAAAACCAGATCGATGCCGGTTCCGGTGCAGGCGGATTTCTTTCCGGCGGTGTAACGTTTTGTGCCTTGCTGCCCATGCGCAGCATTCCTTTTAAGGTGGTCTGTCTGATCGGTATGAACGCCGATGCCTTCCCCAGAGACAATCACCCTTTGGGATTCGATCTTATTGCCAGGCATCCTCGACCCGGTGACAGATCCCGTCGCAAAGACGATAAGTACCTCTTTTTAGAAGCCCTGGTATCCGCGCGCCGGAACCTTTATATCAGTTACGTCGGACAGAGCATTCAGGACAACAGCCATATTCCTCCATCGGTCATCGTCAGTGAATTGATCGAAAACATCACGAAGGGATATGGGATACCGGAGGGCAACCTTGTGGTCCGGCATCCGTTGCAGGCCTATTCAAAACGCTACTTTGAAGACGGCGAACCGGAATTGTTCAGTTACTCCCGGGAAAATTTCGTTGCTGCCGCCGGTGCCGGTGAGTCGAGAGTCCTTTCGCCGTTTTTTACCGAACCACTTACGGAGCCACCGGCAGAGTATTGTACCCTTCGACTTGAGAATCTCTGTCAATTCTTCACTCATCCGGTGCGTTATTTGGCCAAGCGGCGTCTCCGGCTTCTCCTTGATGGGTCGGATCAGCAACTGGAAGACAAGGAGAATTTCAGCTTGGATGCATTGGGCCGTTATCACCTGAAACAAGAGCTGCTCAGTGCCAGGAATTCAGGCCATGATCTGGAGGAACGTTTTCCTGCGCAAAAAGCCAGGGGCGACCTGCCATTGGGTGCGGTTGGGAGTGTTCTTTACGGGCAAATGGCGCTGGAAACAGAACAGTTTGCTGAAGAGATTTCGAAATTTATTGAAGACGAACCGGCCGAATCCATTTCGATCGATTTGGCCGTTGGAGGTTTTCAGTTACTGGGATCTTTGAATGGACTGCATCAGCAAGGTCGTATACAGGTGAGGTTTGCGCGGCGGAAAGCAAAGGATTGGCTGTCGGTTTGGATCTGTCACCTTGTTCTGTGTGCCCTTGAAGACAGGCATCACCCGGATGTCTCCATTCTTGTTGATACAGACGGCACCGTGCGTTTTAGGCCGGTAGACCGACCTGAAACAGTTCTAAAAGACTTACTGGAAAATTACCGCGAAGGCTTGTGCCGCCCACTGCACTTTTTTCCAGAACTGTCATACCGTTACGTGCAATTGATCACAATTGAGGGCAAAGATCCGCAAGAGGCTCTTTCGTCGGTTCGAAAACAGTGGATTGGATCTGACTACCAGAAAGGTGTCGGGGAAGATCCCTATTACAAATTATGTTTCGGCAGCAGTGATCCGTTTGATGAAGAATTTCAGAAACTTGCGAAAAAAATATTTTCACCTATCCGAAAGCATGCCGAGGCGTTGGGTTGACATAAACAATCATGTCGTTTTGACTTCCATTGTGATTTTTTCAAGCGACTCCTGAGCCTCCCGCATAATGTCTTCGATCTCGCCTTCTTCGAGCCTCAGTCGCTCCAGTACAGTATCATCCAGCATGTACATGACTGCGTCGAGGCCGTTTTCGATCGATCCGACCATCGCTATGGCATCGGACATGTTGGCAATGGTGTTGGCCGTTAACACGATAGAGGCCAGATCTTCCTTACCATCTTCGGCAAGATCATCTGGTGCGTTATGGTGATAGCGGATGGCGTTAGCAAGCGTCTCCGGTATCTGCCAATATTGGCACATTTCGTAACCGATTTCGGCGTGGTCGAATCCCAGGATGCGGTTTTCAGCACTCAGGAAAGTTTTGTCTCCCGATGACAAGAACTCATCGAAAAGGCTTCTACGGTTCAGCACCGGGCGATCGAGAACCAACTTACCGATATCATGAATGAGGCCGGCTGAAAAAGCATCATTTTCAAGCAGGGGAATTGTTCGCTGGGCAATGATCTTAGAACCGAAGGCAACCATCATGGAATGCTGCCAGAGCGTACCCGAATCCATATCATAGCCATACAACCGATCGCCAAGCAGGCTTGAGGATCCGGCCAGGGTTATCAATTCCCCTAAGGCCTTATACCCAAGTACGACCGATGCCTGCTGGATCGATGAAACCTTCCCACTCATGCCGTAATAGGCTGAGTTGGCCATCTTTAGTACTTTTGCAGCAATGGCCTGGTCGGTTTCGATGAGTTCAGCCACCTGTTTGGTGCTCGAATTCGGGTTGTCCATGATTTCATGGGCCTTGAAAACGATCTGGGGCATCGGCGGCAGTTCACCGAGACTTCGCATGACTTTCTTCTTCAAATCCTGCTCCGAGCCCTGGCTGTCATTTGTGGTCGATGCCGGTTCCTCAGAAAGCGGTGCTTTTTTTGGGGAAGGTTGGACATCACTTGAATGGTCTGGTCGCAGATCGATTTCGATACGGGTGCCACAATCGGGGCAAGGAAATGCCAGGATCTTACCGCCGGGAAGTTTGTCATCGGGGATGTTGTAGCTGTTGCGGCAATTTTTGCATGCGAATTTCATCGTTCCGATAACCTCCATTGCGGCGGTCTGGCCCGGTCTCTATGGTAATGTATATGGTGATTCGAATGATTCAGAAGGATGATTGGGTCTTACTTTATCACGATTATCGGGAGTCAGATGTTTGATCCTGAATGTGGAACCAATTGTAAAGGGATTCCTTGAGCCGATCCGGGTCGGCAATCTTGTCGTCTTCATGAAGACCGACACGTAGGGAAATCTTTTCCCCATCGCCCCACGGCCACCAAACAGCGAAAAGAATTGTACCAGATGCATTGGTAGATGTGAAGACCTTCTGCCCTGGTACAACACCGAAGACGCGATTGAAGTAGGTGTAGAAACGCGGTGGTGACTTTTCGATGGTGGTGAAATCCCACTGGGTGTCGAACTCTTGGGTAATCGGGATATAGATCACGTCCCTATCGCACTTATCGAAAACGACGAGAGCGGTATTGAACTTCTCATCCCAGCACCACTGGCTTTCTGAAGAGATATTCATGCTTATTTTGGCGCAGATACCGCCATGTTTTTTTCCTATTGTCGATGCCATTGCTTCTCCTGGCCGTCGGTGCTGAGAATCAATTACACTGAATCCGGCATTCAGGCTCTTCCATCTTCCTTAATAGAAGTTGTTGATGTCCAACTGACTAAGGGAATTCTGATTTAATTACCGTATATCGTTTTGCAGGATTCATGCTGAATGGTGTTACTGTGAGTTTGTAATAGCTACAGTAGGTTACCTATAAGCGAGTGTCAAAATAAGTTTTTAGGTTGCCGGATTGACGCCCGTGAGCGGCAGGCCGTCAATCGTTTGACCGGATTCCGTCGGTGAAGTCAGGTGTGCGGAGAATAGACTGCGGTTTCCGTCCTGTATAAAGTCCGTCCGCCCAGCACGGCTATTTGCGGTATTTTCGAAACCCGGAAATGATCCAGTAGAGTCCCCAGAAAACCGCTACCGGCCCTGCACCAATAATGATAAACTGTTGCTCCGGGCGGACCCAAGGTTCGAAGTAAGCGGCTGTTGCCACAAGCCAGGCCATTGAGACAAATATGGCCAGACGCAGAAACCCTGTCAGACGCAAATTGATTTTTGGGTTTTCGTGTGCATCGTTAGGGGGGATACGTCGGCGACGCGACAGGCGGGGAAGGAATATAATCCCGAGCACGATAAGGCCAACGATAAGTATTTCCTGAAATCCGGAAAACATGGATCTCCCAAAAGATATGACGCCCGCAAACACCGGAAAGGGCCAATGTCAGAATACGGGTGCCGCCAACCCGCTTCTTATCCTATGTCTCAGAAACAGTGAGTCGGTGTTCAGATTCTTCTTATTCCAGTTGATCGAAGTGAGGTCTGTGTACCACAAGACGCCTGCTTACGCAATTCAAGGTGGTCGGGTGAAACACTCGCATTGACAGATTGGGGTTTGTGCTGGTGTCCGGTTATGTTATGAATTCCTAAATCAATCCTGGATAGGCTATGACGATTTCTCGACTCATTACTGCGGAATTCGAGCCATGTTCACGCACTGAAGCGAACCGTTCCATTCCGCTGCGGATCGGATCGCTTCTACGGGGAGAAGTGCTCGATATTCGGCCAGATGGCAGAGCTTTGATAGAATTCGGGCAGGCACGGGTTCTGGCGCAGGTCCACTTTCAGGTTAAACCGGGGACAATTATCTGCGCCCGGGTCGAAAGTACGGGCCAACCATTGCGGCTCACCCACATACCCCAGGCACCCAATCTCCTGGGCCGTGATAGCGCCAAACCGCCAACCCCCAGTTATCTCCGCCAGGAAGCGGCCATGAGGCGTTTACCGGACCTGATCGACCGGGTGTTAGAAGAGGGGACCAGGGGACCGACGGGCAAGCCCCTGCCGGAAACCGTGCGCCAGGCCCTGCTGGCCATTCGTCACTTTTTTTTGCCCCTCGATTTAAGTAACCAGACTGAATTGATATCCAGTCAGCTGAAACAATGGATCGAAAATTCCGGCGCCTATTTCGAACAACGGCTGGCGCGACTATTGCTGGACATGCCGGCCCAAACCGACACGTCTTGCACCGGTCGGTCAGCGGGACAAGCAGATGCGGGTAAACTGGTCCGGTCCGATTTGAAAGCAAATCTTTTTATTTTAAAAGATTTTTTTGATCGCGGCGGGCAAAAGGAATGCTTATCGGGGGTGTCCCCAAAGGACCTCGATGAACTTAAGACAACCATGGGTCTATTGTTAGAAGAGATTGAGGACCGGTCGAGGACCGTAATTAAGAATCGGGATGCAGAGCATTTCCTCTTTACCCATCTCTTGAACCTGACTCCGGGAGATCATAGAGGGTTGCTGCAAGTAATAGTCCCCCGGCATCGGCAGAATTCGGATGATGCCGATGCGCATTTGTCTGTGTTGCTCCAGATGGACCGACTCGGCAATATCCGCTCCGACTTTTGGCTGACCGCAATCGGTCTGCGAGTGACGATAGTGGTCAGCGACACGGGAATCAAACATCTGGTCGATAACAACATCATGAATCTTGACGCTTTATTACGCCGCCATTTCAGGGCCCTGTCAGTTGAGGTAAGGGTCGCGGACCCCGTGGACCCGGTAATCGAAACCGAAGGCCGTTCGGCGGTCGACTTTTTCCATCAACGGACCATCGACACCAGTGTCTGAGGCATTTCGCGATGAAGAATAAAGATACCAACAAGGCCGTCGCCATCACATACGATCAGAACCATGGTCGGGCACCGAAAGTCGTGGCCCGTGGACGTGGGCACCTGGCTGATAAAATCGTCGCCATTGCCCGTCAACACAATGTCCCGTTGCAGCGGGATTCAAACCTGGCAGGGGTCTTGGAGCTTCTCGAACCGGGCACGGAGATCCCCCCTGAGCTTTATTATGCAGTGGCCGAAGTTCTGGCCTTTGTTTACCGGATGAATCGCAAATATACGCCCTCATGCAACTCTTCGACCTGATCAATTCGCCCTTGAGTGGTCCCGTACTGATAGAGGCCAGTGCGGGGACCGGCAAGACATACACGATCTCCGGTCTGTTTGTACGCCTTATCATCGAACACGGTCTGAGTGTGGATCAGATCCTTGTGGTAACCTACACGACGGCTGCCACCCAGGAATTGAAAACGCGCATTCGTCAGAGATTGATCCTAACCCGTAAGGGATTCGCACAGGGTTGCGACGATGATTTCGTTACCCGCCTGGTCGATAAAACCTCTGACCGGTATATGGCATTGAGACAAATTGACAACGCTTTGGCAGATTTCGATCGAGCGGCTATATTTACCATCCATGGATTTTGTCAACGCCTGCTTTTTGAAAACTCGTTTGAAACCGGCACGCTATACGACACGAGTCTTGTGGCCGATCCGACGGTTTATTTCCAGGAGGTGGCCGAAGACTTTTGGCGTAAAAAATTTTACGCGGCCGAACCCGAATTCATCGCATTTGTTTCCAGCATCGCGGCGGCTTTCGGTCCAACCATATTTTACCGCCTGCTGCACAATATCAATATACCGGATCTTGTTGTCTTGCCACACATAGACAGCGCGCCAGCGTTACGTTGCGATGATTATAGAAAGCATCACCGGCATCTCGCCATTCATTGGCCTGCCAGCCGGTCGGCCGTTGTTGATCAGCTTAAAAGCCCGTCTCTCAATGCAAGAATATTCGGAAGCCTCAAACCGGATCCTCGGCAGCCAGGACTCAGGCAACGCGATTTGAAAATTAAGACGCTAGCGGCTGCTATGGATCAGTTTTGTCGACCACGAGAGGCCGTTTTCCCGCCGTTCAAAGGTTTCGAAAAATTCTCCGATAAATTTCTGGCAGAGACCACCAAAAAAGATCATTCCCCACCACAGCACCCGTTTTTTTCTCTCTGCAGCCGATTGCATAGGACTGCTGAAACGTTAACGTTCGAAATGTCGCAATATTTTCTCTACCTGAAAACAGCGTTTTTCAAATATTCGCGCACAGAACTGGCGATCACCAAAAAAAAACGCAACATACAGTTTTACGATGACCTGCTGTTGTCGGTTAGAGATGCTTTGGAACCCGGCGAACACGGGAGCGGCAGTCTGATTGCAACCGTACGCCGCCGGTTCAACGCTGCTCTGGTCGACGAGTTTCAGGATAGTGACGCCATCCAGTATGAAATTTTTTCACGGCTGTTCGGTGAACCACCGTCGGTACTTTTCATGATCGGCGATCCGAAACAATCGATATACAGCTTCCGTGGTGCCGACATTTTTTCTTATATTGAAGCCGCTGCCCGTACGACATCCAGATACACTTTGATTGAAAACTGGCGCTCTTCCCCAGCGTTGATAAAAGCTGTCAACACTCTTTTCGGGACTGTCGACACGCCCTTTTTATACAAGGAAATCGGGTTTGAAAAGGGCAGGGCGGGCCGGACCCGAATCGGTGAAATGGCCGACGATTCACCGGCGCTAACGCTTTGGTTCCTCCCCTCCCGGGACGGCAAACCCATCAATAAAACCGATGCCGTGAGAAGGATTGTTGCCGCTGTGGGAGACGAGATCGTGAGGCTGGTTACGGCGGGGCAACGCCGGGTGAAGCCAGAGGATATCGCGGTCCTCGTCCGCACCAATCGACAAGCCAGAATGATGAAAGAAAGCCTGTCAAAAAGGCGGATTCCATCGGTTCTCTACGGAGCGGGCAACATATTCGACACCCTTGAGGCCGGAGAAATCCAGCAGGTACTGGCGGGGATTCTCGAAAATAGCAGAGATGAACGTTTCCGTGCCGCTCTGGTTACAGATATGCTGGGGGTGCGCGCCATCGACCTCGATACCGACACCACCAAACCGGTTTTCCTTGATAACAGACGGGATCGGTTCCGCGAGTATTCGGTAATGTGGCATCGCAGGGGATTTATGTCCATGTTGCGATGGCTTATGTCGCGAGAAGAAGTGCGGGCCCGATTGTTATCTTATCCCGACGGGGACCGCCGACTGACAAATATCCTCCACATCGCCGAAATACTGCACCAATACGCAATAGAAAACGCTGCAGAGCCTGCAGATCTTCTCAAATGGTTTGCCGGTCAGCGCAAGCCCGGAGTTCCGCGATCAGAGGAGCACCAGCTTCGATTGGAGAACGATCACCGGGCTGTGCGAATCGTGACGATCCACAAAAGTAAAGGGTTGGAATATCCGGTTGTATTCTGCCCTTTCGGATGGGAGAGTTCTCAAATCGGAAAAGGACAAGAAGTCGTCTGCCACGGAAACGGCCTGCCGCAACGTCGAATTATAGACCTGGGATCGGAGCGCTATGATGGACACGTCCGCAAAGCACAGCAGGAGAATTTGGCTGAGAACCTGCGGCTTCTTTATGTGGCGATCACACGGGCCAGATCGCATTGTTTTCTGGTGTGGGGTCACATTAAAACGGCCGAAACCTCCGCTCTGGCATACCTTCTTCACCAGCCGCCGTTAGATAATGGGCAAGACGTTATCGGCGTCCTAAAATCACGTCTTGCTCGATTGAATTGTACCGACCTACTTGGAGACCTGGAGCGCCTGGTGGCACGATCCGAAGGGAGTATCGCCCTGATGGACATGCCACGATCCGACAAACCCTTACTACCAGAGCAGAAGGTAGCCGCACCGCCTCTATTCTGTCGGTCTTTTAGCGGGAACATTGATACCTCCTGGAAGATATCGAGTTACACATCACTGGTGTCCCACCGTCAGCAAAACATGGATTTGCCCGATCGTGACGGACCTGACGACAACACATGGGCCCCACCGGACGGAAAATTGGACCCAACGATTCCTGCGTTACCGAAAACGGATAAGGACGACAGGACGATATATGATTTTCCCAGAGGTGCACGCGCAGGGATCTTTTTTCACAGCTTGCTAGAACAGCTCGATTTCACCCAGTCAGATCCGGAATCCCGTGATCAATTGATCCGTGACAACCTGCGCTCTCACGGATTCGATCCGCAGTGGCTGGAAACGGTAAGAACAGCCATCCAGCGGGTGCTTTCTGCACCATTGCTCAACGGTGAGGAAGATTTAATCCTCGGTGACATCAATTCTCGCGAACGGGTTAACGAGTTGGCGTTCACCTATCCGCTCAAACCGTTTAACCGCTATCAATTACAGGACGTCTTTGTCCGCCACAGGGGCGGCAGCATTCCGGAAGAGTTTCCCGTGCTATTGGAACGACTCGAGTTTTCGCCGTCCGGCGGTTTTTTGAAAGGCTTCATTGACCTGGTTTTCCAGCACGACGGGCGTTTCTTCCTTGTGGACTGGAAATCAAACGATCTCGGCCGGCAACCAGCGGATTACCACGTTGACAAACTGCAACCGGTCATGAGCGCATCGTATTACATCCTGCAGTACTGTCTATATACCCTGGCCCTGCACCGCTATCTGGCAATACACCAACCGCATTACAATTATGACGAACACTTCGGTGGGGTGTTTTACGTCTTCATCCGCGGCGTCGATCCGGAACGGGGGCCTGCTTACGGAATTTACCGTGATCGCCCGGATGCCGAGCTTATCAAAGCACTCGACAGAACGTTGATCGCAGGCAGATGACATACCTTACGGGGCCATCGGGAATCGGCCTCCATGTGTGAAGATGACCTCAATGACATCCACAGATTTGGCCTCACTTTACACCAGCGGCTATTTAACCGAAATCGACGTCCATTTCGCTGATTTCATGAGCCGTCTCGACAGCCGTGAAAATCGGGCGCTGACCCTTGCCGCAGCACTTCTCAGCCGCTCCGCTGGAAGCGGCCATGTATGTCTCGACCTGAATGCGGTGGATCGATCGATAGCCGTTCCACACGGCGAGAACCGCACTGCGGTCATCTGCCCCGAGACAGCCGATTGGGTCAAACGATTGCGAGCCAGCCCGGTGATCGGAAACCCGGGTGAACGGCGCCCCTTGATTCTTGATGATTGTGAAAGGTTGTACCTCTATCGCTACTGGCAGTATGAACAGGACCTCATTGCCGCCATCACCCCTCGGACGGACACTGATGAACGCGCGACGGAAAGCCTGAAAACCGGCCTATTACAAAACGCTTTCGATCGCCTTTTTCCGGTCACTGATAAGAGTGAAGGGATCGATTGGCAGAAAGTTGCCGTCCTGGTCGCTCTGATAAAACCCTTTTGTGTCATAACCGGCGGACCTGGAACAGGTAAAACCCACACCGTAGCCAAAATCCTCGCACTGCTGATCGAACAGGCCAGAGACACACGATTCAAGGCAGTACTGGTAGCACCAACCGGTAAAGCGGCGGCAAAATTGGGCGAATCAATGAAAACGGTTGTGAAAACGCTCGCGTGCAGCCCGCCTGTCAAAGAGCGTATTCCGGTTGATGCCCAGACGATCCATCGACTGCTGATACCGATTCCTGGAACCCCCTTTTTCCGTTATGACAAGAGCAATCCGCTGCCCGTCGACCTCGTCATTGTCGACGAAGCCTCGATGATAGATCTGGCGCTGCTGTCCAAACTCACCACGGCTTTGCCTGATCGGGCCCGTTTGGTGCTCATTGGTGACAAGGATCAGCTGGCATCCGTAGAAGCCGGGGCTGTATTGGGAGATATTTGCGATCGCGGCAGTCGGCATCGGTTTTCTGCAGCTTTCCGTCAATTGGCCCGGCAGGTTATCGACGTGCGGTTGGGTGATAGCGGGAGCGAAAAATCGAGCGGGATTCAGGATTGCATTGTCAATCTGGTCCGAAGCTATCGATTTGACGATCTTGGTGGTATCGGCGCGCTGAGTCGTGCCGTAAACCGCGGTGATGCCGAAGGCGCCCTGAAGTTGATGAAAAGCGGTGATGACAGCAGTATCGCCTGGCGGCCGGTGTCGACAACTCGGGATCTCCATCAGTCACTTAGCGTGCGCATCGTCCAGGGGTATCGCGACTACCTTTCCACCAGTGATGCATTACTGGCGCTGGAACAGTTCAGCCGCTTCAGGGTTTTGTGTGCTGTAAACAGGGGGCCATGGGGAATTGAGGCTCTTAACCGAATGACGGAAGCGGTGTTGCGACGGAAGGGTCTGATCACGTCGGGAGATAACAGATACCATGGCCGATGGTATGTTGGGCGACCGATCCTGGTCACGGCCAACGACTATGGGTTGGGATTGTTCAATGGCGACATCGGGTTGACGGCGCCGGCAACAGCCGATGATAAGGCCCCGCTGGTGATCAATTTTCCGGATACCGGGGGCAATGTACGCGGTATACCGGTTGCGCGGCTATCAAAGATTGAAACCGTATATGCCATGACGATACACAAAAGCCAGGGATCCGAATTCGACCGAGTGCACATTATCCTCCCTGATACCGATTCGGCGGTATTAACACGGGAGTTGATATATACGGCCGTTACCCGCGCCCGGTCAAGCGTGACTGTATGGGGACAACAAGAGGTACTTGAGAAGGCATTGTCTCGGCGCATCGTCCGCCGATCCGGCCTGCGTGAGGCGCTTTGGGGTCGGAATACGGATAGGATCGGAACAAAGGATTCAGTGGTTTGAAACCGTTTCCATCTCAGAAAGGGCGGCAAACACATCCGCAATGACGCTCTCGGAAACAGCCGCCATTGCGGTGCTCATGGCTGCCACCACTGACGAAGGACCCTGGCTGGTGGACAACTCACTCTTCCGATAGGATTTCTGAAATATGATCGCTTTGTCAGCTTGAGGTTCACCGACCTTAGAGAGCGTGACAGTTAGGCCGATGATGGCCTGCCAGCCATTACGGGTATCGTGCTCTAGAATTTCGTCCACTGTGCCAGATACGACGTGAGTTGCCGACAGACGGCCGGTATCAGTGAGCACAGCCGCGAAACGACCCGATGCTTTCATGTCACGGGCCAGATAATGGGTCACTAGTTCGGCGGGATTGGATTGCCAGCGATGATAGTGATAGACGTTCCGCTGATAGGGCTCCGGCTGGTAGACAAGCCTCTCCGTGTCATAGAGTGGTGCCGCCGAGAAGGGGTCTATTTGCAGGACAACCGCCAGGTTACTGTCCGCTGCTGCCTGGGGCGGATCGTAAGCAAAGGTGTAGTATGATACATCCTGTACAGGGTGCGACGGGCCAACACAACCGCTGAAGACCAGGCAAAGGACAATCAACAATCGAGGTGGATCACCATGGATAAGTGATTTCATGAGGTTCTTTCTCCTTGCAGGCGGCTGAAAGAGCCAAATCAGGATGGTGCTGGAATAATTTTGAAGGTTCGACCATCCCATTCAAGTCCGGCGAATAGAGGGCTTGCCGTCCCCGAGTAAAGCGACACCCATCAACGCCTTGTTCTATATGGCACATGTTATCCGGCTAGGGATCAGGCGTATTCCGTGCGGGCAGCGGTTTTCCGAATAAAAGCTGCGACGGCTGATCCGCGATCTGATCAATGGCGCGGTTGAGCTTATCAGCGGTCCG
>Ga0316197_10000736_pt1 | contig 22946 bp, 17 predicted proteins | sample OudBiesiAoxic_MG_FD_204939 | JGI IMG/M metagenome (GOLD analysis project Ga0316197, IMG submission 204939) | Coastal sediment microbial communities from Oude Bieten Haven, Netherlands - site A oxic | ecosystem: Environmental > Aquatic > Marine > Coastal > Sediment | place: Netherlands... | reverse complement strand
CAATTATGTAAATAGTGGTTGGGATACCTGGATTTGAACCAGGGAATGCCGGCATCAAAAGCCGGTGCCTTACCGCTTGGCGATATCCCAACAGAGAAGATTACGTTAGTAATGAAACTAAGATAATACATCTTTAAATATGGTGCGGACGGAGAGACTTGAACTCTCACACCTTACGGCGCCAGAACCTAAATCTGGTGCGTCTACCAATTCCGCCACGTCCGCGTTCTACTGTTTGATAATTAAGAACAATCGTTACTTAATCTATAAAGAGTAGTTATTCTATATTTTAATCGGTGAATGGTAAACCAATTAAAAGTTGTATGGTGGCTACTACGGGATTTGAACCTGTGACCCCATCATTATGAGTGATGTGCTCTAACCAGCTGAGCTAAGTAGCCAAATTGTTTCTTTCTTTCTAACTCGTCTCTCTTCCGTCTTATCGGTGAGGACGGAGCGCATTATGCTTACCAGAGGCTTATGCGTCAACACTTTTTTTAAAAAAATATGAATTCTTTGTTTGTTCGAACGGATTTTAATCAAAGCGTACTTTTTATATGCAAAATAGAGTGAAGTTAGAGTAAAAGAATAAGAATAAGAGTTGAAAACAAGATGCAGTGAATAGGGAGCGCTAGAATAATAATGAGTTTAACTGATTGAATTATAGACAAGTAATAAAAAGGCCAGCAAATATGCTGGCCTTTTTTATTATACGTTGAAGCGGAAATGCACTACATCGCCATCTTTAACGATGTAATCCTTTCCTTCAAGACGCCATTTGCCCGCTTCTTTAGCACCGCTCTCGCCGCTAAATTCAATAAAGTTGTCATAACCTACAACTTCTGCACGGATAAAGCCTTTTTCAAAGTCGGTATGGATCTTACCTGCTGCTTGTGGCGCAGTCGCCCCTACAGGAATAGTCCAAGCGCGTACTTCTTTTACGCCAGCAGTGAAATACGTTTGTAGAGTAAGTAACTCATAACCAGAACGGATAACACGGTTTAGACCTGGTTCTTCAATACCCATATCTGCAAGGAACTCTTCACGATCTTCATCGTCAAGCTCTGAAAGTTCAGATTCAATAGAAGCACACACAGGAACAACAACGTTGTTTTCTTTTTCTGCGTATTCACGAACCATATCTAAGAATGGGTTATTCTCAAAACCATCTTCACTAACGTTAGCAATATACATTGTTGGTTTTAGTGTTAAGAAGTTAAGGTAAGAAACTGCTGCAATCTCTTCTTTTGAAAGCTCAACCGTACGAGCCATACCACCTTCAGTGAAAACTGGAAGTAGCTTTTCAAGTACTGCGATTTCAAACTTAGCGTCTTGATCTCCGCCTTTTGCTTTCTTCGTTTGACGGAAGATTGCACGCTCACATGAATCAAGATCCGCAAGAGCAAGCTCAAGGTTGATGATTTCGATATCATCAATCGGAGAAATTTTTCCAGCAACGTGAATGATGTTCTCATTTTCAAAACAGCGAACAACATGACCAATAGCATCTGTTTCACGGATGTTAGCAAGGAACTTGTTACCTAGACCTTCACCTTTAGATGCGCCAGCTACAAGACCTGCAATATCAACAAATTCCATTGTAGTTGGAAGAATACGCTGTGGATTTACGATTTTAGCTAATGCATCTAAACGTAGATCAGGAACCGGAACCACGCCTGTGTTTGGTTCAATAGTACAGAAAGGGAAGTTTGCCGCTTCGATTCCTGCTTTAGTTAGTGCGTTAAACAGTGTTGATTTACCAACGTTTGGAAGACCAACGATTCCGCATTTAAAACCCATGATGTAAACCTTATCTTTGTTATTCAGCTTTGAATGTATGTAAACGATTTTGTGCTTTACTTAATCCGTCTTTAAGCAAGATATCTAAACAGCGTGTAGACTCATCTACAGCAGCATCGATTAGCTCTTGCTCTTTGGTAGGCGCTTTTCCTAAAACAAAACCGGCAACTTTATCTTTATGGCCAGGATGACCAATACCAATACGAAGTCGATAAAATTCTTTCGTATTGGCTAATTTACTAATCGTGTCACGCAAGCCGTTATGACCACCGTGTCCACCACCTTTTTTAAATTTTGCGACACCAGGAGGAAGATCTAACTCATCGTGAGCCACAAGGATCTCTTCTGGTTTTATTTGGTAAAACTTAGCTACAGCAGCAATAGCTTTACCAGATAAATTCATAAATGTTGTTGGGATCAACAAACGAAGATCCTGACCATTTGTTTGAATACGACCAGTTAAACCGAAGAATTTAGATTCTTCTCGCAGGGATACATTATGTACACGAGCGAGTTCTTCAACAACCCAAGCGCCTGCATTATGACGAGTTCTTTTGTATTCAAGACCAGGGTTTGCTAGTCCAACAAGAAGTTTGATTTGATTGCTCAAAGACTTATCTCTCTATTTGGATACTAATATCATTAATAAACTTATTCAGCGCAAATAGAACTAAAGAGAATTAATGGTATTAGTATGTGCCATTAAAAAGGCGCGCCATATTACCACAAGAATCTCAAATACAAAAACGCCCCGCATAAGCAGGGCGTTTTATATGGTATTTGGTTTGATTAGTGATCAAACATTGCAGAGATAGACTCTTCATTGCTGATACGACGGATCGCTTCAGCTAGCATGCGAGAAAGGCTAAGTTCAGTTACTTTACCTGTCGCTGCCATCTCTTTAGATAGAGGGATTGAATCCGTTACAATAACTTGATCTATCACTGAATTCGCAATGTTGTCTGCTGCAGAACCAGAGAATACAGCGTGAGTTGCGTAAGCAAATACACGTTTAGCGCCACGTTCTTTTAGGGCTTCAGCTGCTTTACATAATGTACCACCAGTATCGATCATGTCATCAACGATAACGCAATCGCGTCCGTCAACATCACCGATTAGGTTCATTACTTCAGAAACGTTAGCACGTGGACGACGCTTATCAACGATAGCGATATCTACATCACCTAATGCTTTAGCAGTAGCACGAGCACGAACTACACCACCTAAGTCAGGAGAAACAACAACAGGGTTTTCTAGGCCACGAGTACGCATATCATCAAGCAGTACCGGAGTACCGAAAATGTTGTCTACTGGTACGTCGAAGAAACCTTGAATTTGTTCTGCGTGTAGATCGATAGTTAAAACGCGGTCAACACCAACGTTTGAAAGCATATCGGCAATTACTTTAGCTGTGATTGGTACACGAGCAGAACGTACACGACGATCTTGACGAGCGTAACCAAAATAAGGGATAACCGCAGTAATACGACCTGCAGAAGCACGACGAAGTGCATCGATCATCACTACTAATTCCATAATATTGTCATTAGTAGGAGCACATGTAGATTGGATGATGAAAACATCACTACCACGTACGTTTTCGTTAATTTGAACAGCTACTTCGCCGTCAGAAAAACGATCTACAGTAGCGTCACCTAGTGAAATGTATAGTCGATCAGCGATACGTTGCGCTAGTTCAGGAGTTGCATTACCAGCAAATAGCTTCATGTCAGGCACGGTGGAAACCTCAGGGTTGCGTCCAAATTGTGAGAATTTTATATGTTGCATAATGATTTATACTCTTCCAATTGGCGGTTGAGTGGCGAAGTATTCATACCTCGGGCGATAAATCCTGTTGCATTATCAGGGATTAAGGAGTAAACGACTTGTGCATCTTTCTTACTGTTAAATTCAGAAAAAACACATGCGCCGGTTCCAGTCAATCTTGATGGCGCATATTCTAACAGCCATGAAAGTTGGTAATCAACCTCTGGATACACACTTCTGACAATTTTTTCGCAATCGTTTTCGTACGAAGCTTCTAAAAGCGCGCTAAGTGACTGTTTTGGTGTGTTTCTGGTCAGTTCTGGATGTGTGAACACATCAACCGTAGAAATACTGACTTTCGGTTTGATTAATACATACCATAACTCTTTAGGGGTGGCGTGCTGTAATTTTTCACCAATGCCTTCTGCAAAGGCGGAAAAACCGTAAACAAAAATAGGTACATCGGCTCCTAATTTAACGCCTAAATCGGCTAAAATCTCATTACTTAAATGTAGATCCCAAAGAAAATTTAGAGCAACTAGGGCGGTTGCAGCATTTGATGAACCACCTCCAATACCACCACCCATAGGTAATATTTTTTCAATTTCAATATGAGCGCCAAAAGAACATTGAGCATGTTGCTGAAGAAGCGTTGCGGCTTTCCAAATTAAATTATCTTCTGTTTTTACTCCAGGAATATCAGGATATAGGGTGATCTTTCCTGATTGATTGGGAGTTATTGTAAGGTAGTCGCATAAATCGATGAACTGAAACAGGGTTTGTAGTTCATGATAACCATTCTCTTGCTGACCATTAATGTAGAGAAATAAGTTTAGTTTTGCTGGTGAGGGCCAGCGAGTCGATGTTTTTATCATTGAGAAACAGTCCAATTTGAGGCAATGATTTTAATGGTGGTGTTCTGTTGAGTGAGTTTCATTGAATTAGGCAATAGTACGTTGTCTTTTTCGATATAACTGTTGTAGCGCAGATGCCAATTCGTTTGGCCAATTTGCTTTGCGAGATGCTCAACGGTGTTGAGTTCGTTGAGTTGGAAATTATCTGCATCAGTTGGCAAGCCTTTGATCCAGTCATTTAAATAGCCAATAGGAAGATTAAGACCTGTCAGGCTATACATGAGTCGACCGGGATCTCTACCTTCGAAGATTTGGCCATCACCGGTTTCAATAATGGTATGCCCATTATCTATAGTAACTTTTATAACGGTTTGCCCTAAAAATGTGGTGAGTAAAAGCTGGCTATTGCTTGATTTTTGCGTCCATTGAAAATTTAAGCTATGACGCTGTTCTGGGGATTGATAGCCAATTTTTCCCGCCACTTTATACTCTGTTATTGCTTCTAATTGAGCTTGATGCTTACCCCAATGAGTCGATTGTTGTGGGGTTAATGGAACACTAGAACAAGCGCTAAGAAAAAGCGAGAAAATGAGAATCACAAATGGAAGGCGGATAAAATGAGGAAACATTATTGAAAATCTCATGTTTAATCTGAAATAGATTTTAGGATTGTAGCAAATTGTTCGTACATTTGGAGTTAAATAGTGTTTATTCATCACTAATTTTCGGACAGAGTGACCTGATGCCTTTTAAAACTCGGTCGTATCAAGTAAAATTCGCCCTTGTTATTTTTTACTGGTCAGTTTGCCGAATGTCATTGCTTGTTATTGGAATCAATCATACGTCAGCCTCTGTTGATTTGCGCGAGAAAGTTGCTTTTTCTCCTGACAAATTAACCAGAGCATTAGACGAATTAAAAAACAGTGATGCAATTCAAAGTGGTGTGATCTTATCTACGTGTAACCGAACTGAAATTTACTGTGAAGTAAAAGTAGGGATCAGTAGTGGTTACGTTATTAACTGGCTTGCTGAGTTCCACCTAGTATCTTTAGATATATTGATGCCAAGTATTTATGTTTATGAAGAGCAAGCGGCAGTAAAACATCTTATGCGTGTTTCTTGTGGTTTGGATTCTTTAGTATTAGGTGAACCGCAGATATTAGGTCAAGTAAAAAAAGCCTTTGCTGATGCTCGTGAGCGAAATGCAGTTGAAGGAACCGTTGAAAAACTATTTCAAAGTGATTTTTCGGTAGCAAAACGGGTTCGTACAGAAACCAATATTGGTGGTAACGCCGTTTCAGTTGCTTATGCCGCGTGTATTCTGGCTCGTCAAATATTTGAGTCTCTTGCTGATTCTACCGTTCTTCTTGTCGGCGCAGGAGAAACGATTGAGCTGGTTGCTAAGCACTTAGATGCAGCAGGTTGTAAACAACTTATTGTTGCCAATCGAACTCGTGAGAGAGCGATGGGGCTTGCTGAACAATTTAATGCCGACGTTATTAGTCTTCCTGAAATTCCAGAATATCTACCAAAAGCCGATATTGTTATCAGCTCTACAGCCAGTCCATTACCTATTATTGGTAAGGGGATGGTTGAAAGCGCATTAAAACAACGCAGGCATCAACCAATGTTATTTGTTGATATTGCCGTCCCTAGAGATATAGAAGGGGAAGTTGCAGAGTTGAGTGACGCTTATTTGTATTCGGTAGATGATCTTAAGTCAATTATTGATCACAATATTGAGCAACGAAAAATTGAAGCGATTCAAGCAGAAGCGATCGTCAGCGAAGAGAGCGCTAGCTTTATGACTTGGATCCGCTCACGCCAAGCTGTTAATAGTATTCGTCAGTATAGAAATAATTCAGAAGCAATCAGAACTGAATTATTACAAAAAAGTATTCAAGCCTTGGCTTCTGGCCAAAATGTAGAAAAAGTATTGGCAGAGCTAAGTAATAAATTAACCAACAAACTCATTCATGCACCAACACTTGCAATGCAGCAGGCCGCCAAAAATGGTGAGCCAGAGAAACTTGCTGTAATCCGCTCAAGTATTGGTCTAGACAACTAAGTGTAGCGTTCGCTACCAACATAAAGAATAAATATTATATGAAAGCATCAATTCGAGTAAAACTGGAGACGCTGGTTGAGCGTTATGAAGAAGTTCAGCATTTATTAGGTGACCCTGGAATTATTGGAGACCAAAATAAATTCCGAGCTTTATCTCGTGAATACTCTCAATTGGAAGAAGTGACACAGTGTTTCCAAGCATATGAGCAAGCTCAAGAAGACTTGGTTGCGGCTGAAGAAATGGCGCAAGAAGATGATGCTGAAATGCGTGAAATGGCGCAAGAAGAGATTAAAGAAGCAAAAGCTGTGATTGAGCGTCTTACTGACGAATTACAAGTATTGCTTATTCCAAAAGATCCAAATGATGAGCGTAACTGTTTCTTAGAGATCCGTGCAGGTGCTGGCGGTGATGAAGCGGGTATCTTTGCGGGTAACCTTTTCCGTATGTATTCTCGTTTTGCAGAGAAAAAGGGCTGGCGCATCGAAGTCATGAGCTCGAATGTTTCTGAGCAAGGTGGCTTTAAAGAAATGATTGCAAAAGTAAGCGGCGATGGCGCTTATGGTGTATTAAAATTTGAATCAGGCGGCCACCGTGTACAACGTGTTCCTGAGACTGAATCACAAGGTCGTGTACATACGTCTGCGTGTACTGTAGCGGTAATGGCTGAGATCCCAGAAGCGGATCTTCCAGAAATTAAAGCCTCAGATCTAAAAATTGATACCTTCCGTGCGTCAGGCGCGGGTGGTCAGCACGTTAACACCACAGATTCAGCAATCCGTATTACTCACTTACCAACAGGTACAGTTGTTGAGTGTCAGGATGAGCGTTCACAACATAAAAACAAAGCAAAAGCGATGTCAGTTCTTGCTGCTCGTATTATTCAAGCTGAACAAGCTCGTCGTGCAGAAGCGGTATCAGATACACGTCGTAATCTACTAGGTTCTGGTGACCGTTCTGACCGTATTCGTACATATAACTACCCACAAGGTCGTGTTTCTGATCACCGTATCAACCTAACTATTTACCGCTTAAATGAAGTATTAGAAGGTGATTTAGCTGCGTTGATTGAACCTGTAGTATTAGAATATCAAGCAGACCAATTAGCAGCATTAGCTGAACATAACTAATGAGCCAATCTATTGATGCGCTATTAAAGCGTTCAATTCAATTGCTGCAACTTGAGGGGAGTGATTCTCCTCAAGTTGATGCGTCTGTTCTGTTGTGTCATGTTTTAGATAAACCAAGAAGCTATCTACTGACTTGGCCTGAAAAAGAGTTAACAGACGCAGAGCTTACTGCATTTGAATCACTACTTTCTCGTCGTCTCTCTGGCGAACCTATTGCTTATATCGTAGGTTATCGAGAATTTTGGTCATTACCGTTAAAAGTATCACCAACCACGTTAATTCCTCGCCCTGATACAGAACGTCTTGTTGAGGTTGCTCTCGACCACCTTGAGGCATCATCAACAAAAGTACTGGATTTAGGGACTGGAACGGGTGCAATAGCATTAGCGATTGCCTCTGAAATACCAACGCTTAGTGTTATCGGTGTTGACTACCAACAAGATGCGGTTGAATTAGCGCAAAGTAATGCCAGAGATAATCATATTATGAATACTGAGTTTCGTCAGGGAAGTTGGTTTACTCCAATTAAATCCGATGAACAGTTTTCTATTATTGTGAGCAATCCACCTTATATTGATGGTAATGATCCTCATTTATCTCAAGGTGATGTACGGTTCGAACCTCAAACAGCATTAGTTGCAGAGCAAGAAGGCTTTGCTGATTTAATTCATATTATGGAACATAGCCGTACTTATTTGGTTGAGAATGGTTGGTTGCTAATGGAACATGGTTTTGAGCAAGGTAAGCAATTACGTACTTATTTTGAAGCGCATGGCTTTGTTAATGTCAAAACAGAACAAGATTATGCTGGCAATGACCGAGTTACATTAGGTCAATGGACAGTGAACACAGAGAATAAAGGATAATTCATGTATACCGCAGTTAAACATATTCATCTATTTATGGTCGCTTGTAGCGTACTACTTTTTGTCGTTCGTTATGCATTAATGATGGCTAATTCTGATCTTCGTAATAAAGCATTTTTGAAGCGCGTACCTCACGTTATTGATTCTGCAATGTTATTAAGTGGTATTGCGCTTATTTTTATTACTGGTTTTATTCCATTTACCGATTCTGCGCCTTGGCTAACAGAGAAAATAACTTGTGTAATGGTCTATATTGCATTGGCTTTTGTTACGTTGAATAACGGTAAGAACAAGGTATTCAAGACCTTTGCCTTTTTTGGTGCATTAGGATGGTTAATGGTTGCTGCAAAGATCGCTGTTACTAAAGTACCAACATTTTTGGGGTAATCATGCTTCAGTTACATGATGATAATTTAGATGAATTGAGTTTAGTTGAAGGTGCATTAGCCCTAAATTTAGCCATTAATGCTGATACTGATGAGCGTTGGGTGAAAAGTAAATTAGAGCAGCTGTGCTTAGATGCTGAGCAGATATTGGTTTATGAAGCGACAGATGAGAAGCGTTTAGAGAGGCTTATTCAACTATTTTATGTTGAGTGGGGCTTTCATGGTGATACTCAAACTTATTTCCATTCAGATAATGCATTTATTAATAATGTCTTGATAAATAAAAAAGGGATCCCGGTTACTTTAGGGGCTATTTTTTTATATCTTTGTCACCATATCGGTTTACCAGTTAGTGCTATCAACTTTCCAACGCAATTGGTTTTGAAGATTGAATGGCCAAATCAAGAGCCACAATATTTTAATCCATTTGATGGTCAATACTTAAGTCAGCATTTAATGACAGCGTGGCTTATTGGTTATGGTGGTCCACTTGCGACGCTTAAACCTCATCATGTTGAGGGAGTGGATAACGCGACTTTAGTTGGGCGTTTACTTGCAGTGATTAAAGCTGCATGTATTCGAGAGCGTAAATTTTCATTAGCTTTAACCTGTAGCGATTTGGCTTTAAATATTATGCCAGATGATCCCTTTGAAATTCGGGATAGAGGCTTAATTTATCAGCAATTACATTGTCATGACGCTGCAAAAAATGATTTAGAATATTTTATAGAGCAATGTCCTGATGATCCTTCTGTTAGGCTGATGAAAGAGCAAGTTCAGCTATTATTACAACAACACCCTACCGTTCTCCATTAAGAGTGAAGATAATGCAAAATCAAAAAACAGTAAAAATTGGTAATATTGATGTAGCAAATGATAAGCCGTTTACCTTATTTGCAGGTATGAACGTACTAGAATCTCGTGATCTGGCTATGCGTATGTGTGAAACATATGTAGAGATCACTGATCGTCTAGGTATCCCATACGTATTTAAAGCGTCTTTTGATAAAGCAAACCGTTCATCAGTTCATTCATACCGCGGTCCTGGTATGGAAGAAGGTTTAAAAATTTTCCAAGAATTGAAAGACACTTTTGGCGTTAAAATCATTACTGATATTCATACAGAAGCACAAGCACAGCCAGTTGCTGATGTGGTGGATGTAATTCAACTACCTGCTTTCCTTGCTCGTCAAACTGATTTAGTTGAGACAATGGCAAAAACAGGCGCTGTAATTAATGTGAAGAAACCTCAATTCATGAGCCCTGATCAAGTAGGTAATATCGTTGATAAGTTTGCAGAATGTGGTAACGAAAATATCATTCTTTGTGAGCGTGGTTCATGCATGGGTTATGACAATTTAGTGGTTGATATGCTTGGTTTTGGTGTAATGAAAAAAGCATCAAATGGTAGCCCAATCATCTTTGATGTGACGCATTCTCTACAGAATCGAGACCCAAGCGGTAAAGCTTCTGGTGGACGTCGTTCACAAACGGTTGAACTTGCGAAAGCAGGCTTAGCAACAGGTATTGCTGGTCTATTTATTGAGGCACATCCAAACCCAGATAAAGCATTATGTGATGGACCTTCTGCATTGCCATTAGATCAACTGGAACCTTTCTTGAAGCAAATGAAAGCGCTAGATGATTTAATTAAAGGTTTTGAGCACATCGATATTAAATAATATTGAGAGTAGCTAGATAAACTAAAGCCCAAGAGAGATAATTTCATTCTTGGGCTTTTTTATTGAATGTCTTGTCCAGAAATGTACTTATTCACCGTTTGAATCAGGAGTAAACCAATCTAGTTTGTGGTGTAGTGTTGTTACACTGCCGACAACAATTAATGATGGGCTAATGGCTTTTTTTGCCATATGAGCTAACTCAGAAATCGTTCCTGTAAATACTTTCTGCTTTTGTGTTGTACCGCGTTCAATAATGGCACAAGGGGTATCAGCAGCTAAACCATGTTTTATCAATTGAGTTGAGATATGTGGCGATTGTTTCAGCCCCATATAAAAGACTAAAGTATTGTTTGAACGAACTAAGGCATCCCATTCAATCTCAGCACCATCTTTTTGAACATGAGCAGTAATAAACTGAACACTTTGGGCATGGTCTCGATGGGTGAGGGGAATACCAGCATAAGAGGTTGCGCCTGCCGCCGCAGTAATGCCTGGAATTACTTCAAATTTAACGCCATTCTCAGCTAGAGTTTCTAACTCTTCGCCACCACGACCAAAAATAAATGAATCACCACCTTTAAGGCGAACAACGTGTTTACCTTCTTGTGCTTTATCTACCAGTATTTGGTTTATTTTATCTTGTGGGACAAAGTGGAAGTCTAGCTTCTTACCAACATAAATCATTTCAGCATCATCGTTTGCAAGTGCTAAGATTTCTTTAGAAACAAGACGGTCATATACAACAACATCCGCTTCTTTAATTAAACGGTAACCTTTCATGGTTAGTAGTTCGGGATCACCAGGACCTGCGCCAACAAGAGAAACAAGTCCGTTTTGTTTTTTCTGCTCAGATTGAGCTTGAATACTTGGCATAATGGAGTTCCTGCACAATTAATTTTTATGTAATACCAAACCATATACGTTTGATTATTTTGACTGAATTATCTATTTATCAATAGACTAGCGATATTATATCAGTCTTACTAAGTATTTGATCATTATTACTTTAAATCAATTGCAATAAATAGAAAACGAATATCTATTTATTGATTATTAAGATAGTTGATAATACTTCTACTATCTATTATCCCTGAATAATAGCCATCAGAATTAATACCAACCCAAGGGAATTGGCAGTTTTGTCTTATTTTTTCATGGATCTCATTGATGTTGATACTATCAGAAACTAGAGTTAGCGTGGCATCCATCATACTATTAGCTACTTTTGTTAGAGAACGATAATCCTGCATTGTTTCTCTATCAGTACCAAGTGATGGTGTTATATGTAAACTGAAGCGCTCGCGAGTAATAACCCCTACACATTTGTTTTCAACAATTACGGGCAAAGTACTAATAGTATTGTCATCAAAGAGGTTTTTAATATCATCGAGTGTATGAGTTGGTGATAGCTGAGGAGGTAAAATAAAAAGATCTACGTCTTCTCTTTTTGGCTTAACTAAGCGTGCAATTTTATCTTTTATATTAAGATTGGATGAAAGTCTTGATATAGGTTGAGGTTTTTCAAAGTAAAACCCTTGAATAAAATCAATTTGTAAGTCTTGTAAAATAGAGAGTTCTTCAAAATTTTCAACTCCCTCAGCGACAACTTTAACATTTAATGTATGCGCTAGAGCTGTGATCATTTTTACGATGTGGTAATCATGAGAGCCAATAACAAGGTTTGTTATAAAATTGCGGTCAATCTTTAATAAATCAAAATTACCGTTCTTTAGGTACGAAAATGAAGAATATCCCGTACCAAAATCATCAATGGCAATTTTTATTCCTTCCTTTCTCAGTTCAAATAATAAGTTGTTATCTTTCTTTTCCCCATCAAAGTAAGCGGATTCTGTAAGTTCAATGGTAATATAAGGTAAGTGTTTACGATGTTTCTTAAAAAGAGAGATTAAATTATGCAAAATATGTTTGATTGTCTTATTTGAATTGAGGGATATATTAATAGTTAATTCAATATCTTGGCCAAATATTTTAATTAACTCTTCTCTACTACTAATTGACTTATCGGCAATGGCTAAATCTAGCTCAGTTACTAATTGTAAATCTTCTGCAACCCTTACCATCTCTTCAGTATCAAGTTGATGACCATCGTTATCTGTAAAGCGACATAAAGCTTCTAATTTACAGACTTTCCAGCTTTCAGTAGAAATAATTGGCTGGAAATAAACTTCCATTGATTTATTTAGGATTGATTCTTTAACAATATTTTCAAGGTTATCACGACGTTTTACCTTGTTATGAAGAGTACGGTTAAAAAAACAAATGTTACTATTATTCGAGGAGTGGTGTTCATACATAGCTTGCAATGAGTGCGATATTAATTTTTGTGGGTTTGATGCATCTAAACTGAATACGGAAACACCAATTGTACATTCTGTTATTTTTTTATAAACATCTGTATTGACACGTTCTTTTATTGTATTAAAGCGAGTACGAATCGCTTCATAAATAGAAAGTGAGTGAGGTTTGTTTTTTGAACGATGGTAAACGATCGCACTACTAAACACTGTTTTTTTTAAGAAACCCGCGATGAAGTTATCTTCATAGTAGGCTAAAGCGCTAGCAATTTGTTTTTTGCTTTCATATTCATTATTTTTGTTAAATTTAGGAACAAAAGAAATCACTAACAAACCTTGGCTATCTTGTAAGCTTTCAGCTAAGTGCTGAACTTTGACAGAGAAGTCTTGTTCATTAGGTAACTGAGTTAATAATTCTATGCCGCCATGTTCAACTCCGGCAACCCTATACAGCTTATCTGATAAATCGAGGGTGTAGCCTAAATAGTAAGTATTATTTTTAATTGATGTAATTCGTTGCAAGAGCAGCTCTTGAGGCTTTGCTATACCAGATTTGGTTTTACTTAGAATTACACCATTCCAAAAACCAAGTTGATTAACTTTTTGCCACATTTCTTTGAAAAATATACTACCGTGTTTGTCTGCATTGAAAATAGAGGTTTTTTTTCCAAGGAGTTCATCAATTGTATAACCCGAGATCTTTTCAAAATACGTATTACAAGCAAGTATTTGAGTTTTATCGTTAGTTATAATCATGCCATGATGGTCATTTTCGAAAAGTTGGTGAAAAAATAAAGACATATCTTCTTTAGTTAGTGATAGGCATAGTGGCATGACCATACCAGCTATTAAATCATGCGAAATTTTTTTTGCAGAAACTAAACCTAAAGTCATGTTATTACCAGTAGTCATACATGCTTTAATTGGAGGGGTATCATGTCCCTCTTTTAGTAAATTTAACATTGAATTGAATTGTGGTTGATCTTCCTGACTAAACAAGTTCAGAAATTGTTCTAACGAATTAATCTCAGTCTTGATATTTAATACTTCCTCCAAGACATTATTATCGATATGAAAAGTGTTAGTGCTAGGATGCCAAGTAAAGGAAACTTCTTTTTCTATGCATGAGTTAGTAAAGTTTTCTTTAGTAAGATTTAAAGTTGATGTCATTGAAAACCCCTATAAATATATATTTAGGGTGATCTAATTAACTATTTACTCAATAGTATATTTAAGTGTAATGATAAAATAACTAACAATCTCAACCCTTTCTCTTACTTATACTTTAGCTTACAATTTTAGGTTATCAATAAAAAATCTTATAAGTGTGAATTAAACAATATTCTTTTATAAATATAATTAGATAAAAAAAATCACCCTTAATACTTGATTAAGAGTGATTTAATTTGAATGAGTTATAACTAACTCTTCGTTATTTGTTTTTAGTTAGAGCTTAGAGATGGTGCTGTTTTTACGTGAGTTAGGTAAAGAGGTATACAAGTAAATAGTAGACCACCAACAATGTTACCTAAAATAGTTGGGATAAGATTGAAGTTTAACCATGTTGCAATGCCAAAATCAGCACCAAGAATCATACCCAGTGGGAATAGGAACATGTTTACGACTGTGTGCTCAAAGACTAGTGCGAAGAAGATGAAAATTGGGAACCACATCATTGCTACACGGCCAGATACTGTACGAGCTGTCATGTTGCCAATTACACCTAGACAAACCATTAGGTTACAGAAAATAGCGCGGACAAAACACGTGATCCAACCATCCATTCCCATATTTTCAAAGCCTAAGCTACGACCTGTCGATACAGCGATAAACTTTTTCGCAACCGCGTTTAGCTCTAGAGAGAAGTTGCCAGTTAGAGAAATCGCAACAAGATAAGCAACAATTAATGAGCCGATAAGGTTACCTAGGCCAACAAGACCCCAACAACTGAAAATACGACCCCAAGTAATGCCCGGGCGGTTATCGAATTTTGCTAATGGTGCAAGGCCAAATACACCTGTTACTAGGTCATAGCCCATTACGCTTAAAATAACAAAACCAACAGGGAAGACAAGTGCACCAACGATACCAACACCAGTTTGAACAATTGTCGTGATAGCAACAACAACCGCCAGAGATAAGATAATACCAGCCATTGTGCTTCGTATTAGAAGATCTCTAGTGCTTGTTTTTACCTTTGCTTCACCAACGTTAATCATTGTTTGTACAAATTCTGCTGGTTTAAAGTCAATAGTAGACATGAATGTGTCCTTATAAAAAATTAAAAGTTTAAATTGAATAGTGAAAGACTCGCTGTTTCTCGCTTTACAGCTGAGAAGCAGCAAGCCTTTAAGCTATTAAATCTAACGTAAGTAATTAAGCTGCGATTTCTACGGTGCCTTTAGTAACACGGGCTTTATACGCTTTAACGTTAAACTGCTTATCTTCCATACATACACCTGTTGTTAGATTAAAACGTTGCTTTTTAAGTGGACTTGCCACCCAAAGCTCACCTTTATGCTCAACAATTAAACCACGTGATAATACGTTTGATTGGAAGTATGGGTCTGTATTACAGATTGCCAGTACTTCATCGCCTTTTGATGGGCGAAACACTGCAATTTGCTCACCATTCACAAGAGCACAAACACCAGTACCTGGAGTGATATCTTCTAGCTGACAGATTTTTACGAATTTAGAAGTCATAATTTTTCTCTCGCTCTTATTCAGTTGCTGCTACGTGTAGGATGTCACCCTTTGCTTCTGGGTGTTTTTCAGTAAAGGTTGCTGGGCGATGTTGTTCACGACCGTCAGTCACAAATACTACGTTGTCATCACGATCATCAGCATTGATGAAGTGAGCAAAACGTTTCAGTTGAGTTTCATCATTGATGGTGTCAGACCACTCACAGCGGAATTCTTCAACTAATTTAGCAACATCTGCTTCTAGTTGTTCATTAATGCCTAGCTTATTATCAACGATAACTTCACGTAGGTAGTCAACACCACCTTCAAGGTTATCCATCCATACCGAAGTACGCTGTAATGGAGCTGCTGTACGAATGTAGAACATCATGTAGCGATCAATATATTTGATTAATGTTTCTTGATCTAAGTCGCTTGCTAGTAAGTCTGCGTGACGAGGTTTCATACCGCCGTTACCACATACATACATATTCCAACCAGCATCAGTTGCGATAATACCTAAATCTTTACCTTGAGCTTCTGCACACTCACGAGTACAGCCAGATACACCAAACTTCATTTTATGAGGAGTACGGATTCCTTTGTAACGATTTTCTAGCATTACGCCGAGACCTACGGAGTCTTGTACGCCATAACGGCACCAAGTAGAGCCAACACAGGTTTTCGCCATACGCAGCGCTTTAGCATACGCTTGACCTGTTTCATAGCCTGCCGCAACTAACTTCTTCCAGATTGCTGGTAAGTCATCTTTTTGAGCGCCAAATAGGCCAATACGTTGAGCTCCGGTAATCTTGGTATAAAGATTATATTCAGCAGCAACGTCAGCTAATACGCTTAACGCTTGAGGAGTTACTTCACCACCCGCCATACGAGGGATAACAGAGTATGTGCCATCTTTTTGCATGTTACCTAGGAAGTTATCGTTAGTGTCATGCAGTTTAACTAGCTCTGGTTTAAGGATATGCTCACCCCAACAAGAAGCAAGAATAGAACCAGTAAGTGGCTTACACACTTCACAACCGTAACCTTTGCCGTACTTTTCTAAAAGTTCATCAAACGTTTTGATTTCTTCGATACGAATAAGGTGGAATAGCTCTTGGCGAGAGTAAGCAAAGTGTTCACACACGTCACTTTTTACTTCAATACCAGATTTCGCTAACTCAGCATTAAGTACTGATGTTACTAGAGGGATACAACCACCACAGCCTGTACCTGCACCCGTGACTGCTTTAATATCAGCCATTGTGTGATGGCCATCAGCAACAGCCTGAGCAATTTTGCCTTTAGTCACATCAAAACAAGAGCAGATAACCGCTGATTCAGGAAGAGAATCTGCACCTAGTGTTGGTTTTTCTGCGCCTGCGTGTGCAGGAAGAATAAGTGCGTCTGGGTGTTCTGGTAGATCGATTTCATTCAGCATAAGCTGTAGAAGATCACCGTAATCAGAGGTGTCACCAACCATTACTGCACCAAGCAGTTTTTTGTTATCTTCAGATACGATTAGACGTTTGTAAACTTCTTGCTCTTCGTTTTGGTAAACGTAGCTCTTACAACCAGGAGTGCGACCGTTCGCATCACCGATAGAACCTACTTTTACGCCAAGCAGTTTTAGTTTTGCAGACATGTCTGCACCTTCAAACGAACTGTCGTTACCTAGAATATGATCAACAGCAACTGTCGCCATTTTGTAACCAGGAGCAACAAGGCCATAGAAAGTTTGATTCCAAGAAGCACATTCACCAATAGCGTAAATGTTTTTATCGCTGGTTTGGCAGTTGTTATTAATTTCGATACCACCACGAGGTGCGATACCTAAGCCCATTTGACGAGCTAATTTGTCTTGAGGGCGAATACCTGCAGAGAACACGATGAAATCAGCTTCTAATTCAGTACCATCAGCAAAACGCATAACATTACGTGCGTCTTTGCCTTCAGGAGCAATTTCAAGGGTATTTTTACTTGTATGAACATTTACGCCCATACGCTCAATTTTTTGGCGAAGTTGGTTACCACCAGCAAGATCAAGTTGTTCAGCCATTAGCTTAGGAGCAAACTCAACAACATGAGTGGTTACACCAAGTGCTTTTAGCGCACCTGCAGCTTCAAGACCCAATAGACCACCACCAACAACAACACCACTTTTACTGTTTTTTGCTGTTGCTTCGATAGACTTAAGGTCTTCAATTGTACGGTAAACAAAACAGTCTTTACCATCGTTACCTTTAATTGGCGGAACAAATGGGAAAGAGCCGGTAGCAAGAACTAGTTTATCGTATTGAATCTCACGACCAGTACTTGAATACACCGTTTGTTTTTCGCGGTTGATATTAATAGCACGCTCACCAAGTAAAACATTGATGTTATGCTTTTCGTAGAATCCTTCTTTTACAAGAGAAAGTTCATCTGCAGTATGATGAGAAAAGTAAGAAGAGAGGTGTACTCGATCGTAAGCGACACGAGGTTCCTCACAAAACACGGTCACTTCCATGTTTTGCACATCCGTCTTATCTACTAAATCTTCGATATAGCGATGACCAACCATGCCATTACCGATGATGACTAACTTCATCTTGCTCATAAGAATTCCTATTATCATTGATATGCATATATGATGAATTATGAATGAATATGTCGATATGATGTGGATCAATTACGAAATAAAACTACTCCAAAGGGGTAGTTTAAAGGTAGTAGTGGTGTTTTGTTGCAGAAAATCAATTAATTACCTGTAGCACGTGGTATCTGTATGTTGTTTTATTACAATATATAGTGAAATATTCGGAAGGGTACTCTATTTTTAACAGTAATTCTGAAAAAAAAAGACAGAATATAAATATAATATTCTGTCTTTTTAAATTAAGAAGTAACTGATATAAGGTTTATAACTTAAATCGGTCGATCTCTTGTTTTAGTTCACTTGATAGTTCAGATAATTCTGACGCTTGAATAACTGATTGCTTTGTTTCTTCAGTTAGTTCATTTGACACATCACGAACAGCTTCAGTATTTCGAGTTATCTCTTCAGTTACTGATGATTGCTCTTCTGCTGCAGCTGCAATTTGAGCTGCCATATCGCTGATTTGAGTTACTGAATTAGTGATTTGTAATAAACTTGCTGATGCAGATTGAGCATCTTCAACACTGGTGTTAGCTAATGTTTGACTGTCTTGCATGATCCCAACGGCTTTTTGAGTTGTCCCTTGCAGCGCTTCAATCATTTGTTGAATTTCTTGAGTTGATGCATGAGTACGTTGACTTAGGATACGTACTTCATCCGCTACAACCGCAAAACCACGGCCTTGTTCACCAGCACGAGCCGCTTCAATTGCAGCGTTTAATGCAAGCAAGTTAGTCTGTTCTGCAATGTTTTGAATAGTTGAAAGAATGGTATTGATATTTTGAGCGTTGTGATGAAGCTCTTCAATAACACCTGTCGCAGTTTCAACTTCTTTCGCTAAGTTATCAATTGAGTGTTGGCTTTGGCTTACTTGCTCTGCACCGTGACTTGATGCCGTCACCGTTTCTTCTGCGGTTTGAGCTGTATTATCAGCATTGCCTGCAATCTCTTGCGTTGCTGCAGCCATCTCATTGATTGCCGTTGCTACCATATTTATCTCATCCATTTGGTGTTGAATGCGAACGTTGCGCTCCTCAGCACTTTCTGCTGTTGAGTTTGCTTGGCGAGCTAAAGTTGTAGAAATATCACGTAAGCGACACACCATTGAGTGCATATTACTCACAAAGGTATTGAAGTTAATCGCTAATTGACCTACTTCATCGTTACTATGGGGCTCTAGGCGTTGAGTTAAATCACCTTCACCAGAAGAGATCTCAGCAAGGGCATTAGATACTCGTAGTAAATCTTTAAATAGAATATTTACTAGTGTAGTTACACCAATGGCAACAATCACAGTTAATACAATACTTAGAAGAATAATTTCACGAAGTAGCGCTGAATGTGCAGCTTCTTCAGTCTCTTGTGTCATTTCAACTGCAAACGTCCAATGTGTGTTTGGTACTTTTGCGAAATAAACAAGTTTAGTTTCGCCATTGATATTCGCAATATCAATACGCTTAGTTGAAATTGATTCTTGAATACTTTGTGGAGTCATCTCAGAAAAGTAACGATTTACGTCTTTTTTGATCAGTGATTTGTTTGGGTGCGCTAAGAAAGTACCATCACTATCTATTAGCATGGTGATGGTATCTTTACCTGCGTCTAGGCTGATAACATCGTCAATAAGTTGATCAATAAGCACATCAGCACCAACCACACCTAAGAAAGTACCATTTTTATATATTGGTTCCGCGATGGTTACCAACAAAGATTGTGTAATTGCATCTTGGTAAGCAGAGGTAATCATTTGCTTATTTTCACGTTGTGCTTCTTGATACCAAGGGCGTTGGCGTGGGTCATAGCCTGCTTTTGTTCGTTCAGGAAGTGCTCGAAGCATTTCGCCTTGAGCTGTCCCAAAGAAAATATCATCAAACCCGCCAGCCTTACGGCTCAATTTCAGAAAAGAAACAATATCTTCATTCTGAGTGTAATCGTTTGTTGCATGGGCGATTTCTGCTTTGATAGAAATCCAATTTGAAATACCAGTTGTGGCTGCGGAAGTAACACTTTCCGCACGAGAATAAACTCCATTACGAGTTTGTTCAAATAACTGGTTTGATGCAAGCCAAGTTAGGGAAGATGCGGTAATAACGACAGCGAGTAAACTTGCACTTATTAGCTTATGTTTTAGTTTCATTATTTTTCCATACTGTAATGAATTCGTGGCGGATTTGTTAAATATTGGCGTGCGTCTTTTATTTTATAATTCTCTCATTAATGTATCGGAAAATTCTTGAAATCTTTAATGGTAATTTACATAAAAAGAAATAAAACAGTGCAATCTATAACGTATTTTTTAAGAAAGCTATGATGAGGAGTGGGCTGATTAGTAAGTTTTTTTGTGAACGATTGATTATGCTTTGAGGTCATTTTCTTTTTAATAACTCTTTTTTATCTTTCTATGAGCTATTTTTAGTGATCCAACAAGCAAATATATGAAAACGATGTGAGAGTAGAATACAATTCTTTTAAACTGCTCCGGTATTTGGCTGTTGATGAGTTTAATAGTCTAATTTATCCCCTTTGAATTTAATGGTGAAACATGATGGAACGTCTTTCTCTGAAAACAGCAATTGCTGCAGCATTGGTAACAACTCTTGCTGGTTGTGCTACAACGGCTGAGCATGCATGGCAAGAAGATACTACGTATAAGCTAACGGTATTACATACAAACGATAATCACGGTCGTTTTTGGCAGAATAAATACGGTGAGTACGGCATGGCTGCGCGTAAAACACTGATTGATGAGCTACGAGCAGAAGTAAAAGCAGAAGGCGGTAGTGTTCTTCTTCTTTCTGGTGGTGATATTAATACTGGTGTACCAGAGTCAGATCTTCAGGATGCAGAACCAGATTTTAAAGGCATGAACAAGATTGGTTATGATGCAATAGCACTTGGTAACCATGAATTTGATAATCCATTAGATGTACTTCAAAAGCAAATTGATTGGGCTAAATTCCCAATGCTTTCTGCAAATATCTACGACAAAGAAACAGGTAAGCGTATGTATCAAGCTTATGAAATCTTTGAGAAGCAAGGTATTAAAATTGCAGTTGTTGGTTTCACAACAGAAGATACTGCAAAAATTGGTAATCCTGAATATATCGGTGGCATTGAATTCCGAGATCCAAAAACTGAAGCGAAAAAGATTATTGCGGAGCTAGAAGCAAATGAAAAGCCAGATCTTATTTTTGCAGTAACTCACATGGGTCACTATGAGAATGGTCAACGTGGTATCAATGCTCCTGGTGATGTTGCATTAGCACGTTCACTTGAGTTGGGTGAATTAGACATGATTGTGGGTGGTCACTCACAAGAGCCTGTTTGTATGGAAGGCCCAAATGTTGCGAAGAAAAATTTCAAACCAGGTGATGAGTGTCAACCAGACCAACAAAATGGTACTTGGATTGTTCAGGCTCATGAATGGGGTAAATACGTAGGTAAAGCTGATTTTGAATTCCGTAATGGTGAACTTGAGATGGTTAGTTATAACCTGATCCCAGTAAACTTGAAGAAAAAAGTAAAAATCGACGGTAAAAAGCAACGTGTATTCATTCAAGATGAAATTGCTCAAGATCCAGAATTACTTGCGTTCCTAAAACCTTTCCAAGAGAAAGGCCAAGGCCAACTGAATGTGAAAATAGCATCAACTAACGGTAAGTTAGAGGGCGATCGTAATGTGGTTCGTTTCCAACAAACAAACCTTGGTCGTTTAATTGCGACATCTCATATGGTTCGTGCTAAAGCTGATTTTGCAGTAATGAACTCTGGTGGTGTACGTGATTCAATTGAAGGTGGTGATGTTACTTATAAAGATGTATTAACAGTACAGCCATTTGGCAATATTGTGACGTATGCTGATATGACAGGTAAGGAAGTAATGGATTACCTAAATGTTGTTGCAACTAAGCCTATCGATTCTGGTGCTTACGCACAATTTTCGGGCATAAAAATGACTGTTGCTAATGGCGAAGTATCAAATGTATTTATCGGTGGTAAGCAATTACGTCTAGATAATACATACCGCTTTACTATCCCAAGCTATAATGCAGCGGGTGGTGATGGTTACCCTAAAATCTCTGATCATCCTGGCTATGTAAATACTGGTTTTGTGGACGCTGAAGTACTTAAAGAGTTCTTAGAAACAAACAGCCCAATTGATGTAAATAAGTTTGCCCCACGTGGTGAGATTACTTATAAATAATCAATAAAAGAAGATAAGCCTCTAATTCGTTATTGTTTTAGGGGCTTTTGTTTATGAATTCAACAGTTTGTCGGTTTTATAAGCGAACGGAAAGAAAAAACAAAATAATGCTTGTCAAAAAATTCACAGACAGTATTATAGCCCTCGTTGACACGGACACAGTCTCTGTTTAACAGCTCGGTGAATAGCGCAACTTAGTAGCGCATCTCGGGCTTTTAGGAATAGCGGACCAGAGGGTACCCCTCTAGAATGTAAAGTCTTAAAGAAATATCTCGGTGAATAGCGCAGCTTGGTAGCGCATCTGGTTTGGGACCAGAGGGTCGGGGGTTCGAATCCCTCTTCACCGACCACTTTTAAGAAGCCGCATCAGAAATGATGCGGCTTTTTTCGGTCTGTATATTTTCTCGTAAATGATTTTCTTCCGTAGTAATACCAATTCCGTTAATTAACTTATCAAGTTTAACCAATCTCTAAAGCAGAGTGAGATGACTCTGCCTTTATCTTCACAAAACCGATTCCACGCTCTACATAATGTCTCTACGATATCGTCATAG
>Ga0316197_10000735_pt1 | contig 22995 bp, 20 predicted proteins | sample OudBiesiAoxic_MG_FD_204939 | JGI IMG/M metagenome (GOLD analysis project Ga0316197, IMG submission 204939) | Coastal sediment microbial communities from Oude Bieten Haven, Netherlands - site A oxic | ecosystem: Environmental > Aquatic > Marine > Coastal > Sediment | place: Netherlands... | reverse complement strand
CATTTTCAACAATATTTTCTTGAACCTCCTTCAAATACTCAACGATCCCGGAACAACTATCATACTGGCCCAAAAGGACATCGACCCGCGTTCTAGTCACGAATAATGCGATATCGGACATCACCTTTTCAACGTCCTGCTGCATGGCGTCTTTTATTTTGGCGACCTCGCGCATCGAAGATTCAATCTGACCTTGAAGTTGAAGGATATCTGCTTCGATTCGGCTCTTTTTTTCCTTATCGAGTGCTTCAAACGCTTCTCGACTCATCGGTTTGCCTTCGACGACGGGAAATGTCTGAAATCCGGACTGGGTACGATTAACGGCCAGACCTACCCGTTTTGCTTCTTCGTCCATTACTTCAAAAATTTGTCGTTGTTTTTCCCCGTATTTTTTTTGCAATTCATTAATTCGTTTCTGATAGGATTTGCTCTCAAAGGCAGCTAACAGCTCGTTTTTCAACCCTTCTACCAGCTTTTCCATCTGTTTTTTAAACACTGTCGCTTTACCAGGGGGCACCACGATGGTTTTGGGGCAGAATTGATCCTGAAAATTATTTACCATACACCAATCCACCGGTTCGGGTTGTTTTTCGGAATGATGCGTGACAATTTCCCGGATGATGGTCGATTTCCCTGTTCCTTCAATGCCGGTAACAAAAATATTATATCCAGGGCTATCCATGTTGAGACCGAAATCAATGGCCTGAACGGCCCGCTCCTGGCCAATGACACCGACCAACGGATCAATCTGCGCCGTGGTTTTAAAAGAAAATGATTTCGGATCGCAGATACATCGCAAATCACTAAAATCAAGCTTCCGCTTTTTCATCATAGGGTCCTCCCGAAGAATTGCTTAATCTTTTCAATTACAATTATTTACATTCCCTGTTTAAAACTATGTTAATGATTATTCACGGACAAGTTCAATCTCGATCCGGCGATTGATATTCCTACCGGCCAGAGTCGCGTTGGATGTGATTGGATCTTTTTCACCCAGGCCAATGGCTTTAATTCTCGCCGGATCGATTCCTTGGGTAATAAAATATTCTTTTACCTTATCGGCCCGCAATTGCGATAATTGACGGTTGCGCCGGGCACCCCCATATGAATCGGTATAACTTTCTATCCGAATTTTCGCTTCAGAATGCCGGGTAACGACTGAAAGAAACAGTTCTAACTGCTCATAGGTCTCTTTTGGAAACTTCTCCGCATCCGGGGGAACATTAAGAGTTAACTTGCCATCCGGATAGGGATCAGTAGGCGCTTCACTGATATTTTCAGCGAATTCAGATAATTGAGATAATGGCGGTATCTTTCTAGCGGTGGTTTTTTGCGCCGCTAGTCCGGTTTTTTTTTCAGCCTGGTTTTCATCTTTTCCCAAATTCTCTTCTGTAAAAGAAAATGTCTTTTTTTCGTCCGTTATCACCTGCTTTTTTGGAGTATTCCCATCGTCTAAATCGATATTATCTGCCTGCGGGCTATTTTTAGCAGCAACCGGGAAAGTGGTTTCTTGGGTCTGCTCCTCAATAGTCGGTTTAAGCGCCTCGTTTCCGTTTCTCAGGTAGAAAAAATATCCGGCGAAAATCAGGAGAAAAAGAACTAATACAAGCACAGCCGGCATGGCCCAATGATAATTTGGGCCTGTCTTTGGCGTAGATGTATCGGCTTGCTTCTCGATACGATTATCGCTCACCACCTGTTGCGTTTCATCTATTATTTCAAGTTGATGTTCTTTTGCGCATTCCTTAATTACGGCTGCATCTATTTTGCTCTTTCCCTGGACATATCCGGTCAAAAGTGCGTGATCACAGATAACATTTATTAAACGCGGATAGCATTGGGAACTCTCAACAATTTGACGAATGGCACTTTTACTAAAAATTCGATGATCGGCGCCGGCCACCTGCAACCGGAAATTGACATAATCCTTGACCTCTCCATTTTTTAAAGGACCAAGATAATGCCTGGTTGCGATAGTTTGTGCCAACATCTTATTATTGGGGTCGGCCAGTTTTTGTTCCATTTCGTTCTGGCCAACCAGAAAGATATTTAACAACTTGACTTTCATTCTTTCCAGATTGGACAATAGACGTATCTCATCCAGCACCTCATCTGAGAGCCCCTGTGCCTCATCGATTATCAGCAGCACTTTATTTTTATGCGAATAGTTCTCATGCAGAAAATGAATAAACTGAACAAGAAAGTCTCCCTTGTTAGAAAACTTTTTGCTCATATTGAAACTGGCAGCTAAAAAATTATAAAAATCGAGGATATCGAAGCCGGGATACTGAACAGACGCCACAAGGGTATTTTCATCCAAACTATCGAGCAGCTTATTTATCAGGGTCGTTTTCCCGGTGCCGACGTCACCGACCAAAAGGATGAGGCCCCTGTTTTCGATAATTCCTTCTTTGAATATTGAAAGCGCCTTTCTATGAGACTCCCCCAGCCAAAGGAACTTGGGATCTGGCGATATTTGAAAGGGCTTTACTTTTAAATGATAATGTGAGAGGTACATTTCGGTGTTGTAGCCTTAACTTTAAACTTTATTTTGACACGAGGTCATTGTATGCAAAAAACGCCGAATATACTATTATAACCACATTATATGGTGGCTATCGGCGTATTTTTCGGGTTATATGGTTTTTCAATGTGATTCCAAAGCCTTCATTAAAATTAGGTATCGCTTTTCTATATGCTTTTATGTAGAAAAAATCAAATATGATTGATTTTAACTAAATTCAAAAATAATTGGGAAATATCTAATGATAATCAAGAAAAAAACAATTTGGCCCCTACAAATAATAATCTGTTTTTTCTTCATCATTTTTGCCGCCCTATGTTATGGTGCCGATAAAGACAATTCGGCAAGCGGGAACAGTAAGCAAAAAATCGTTCCCGAGACTTACAAGATTAAAACGGAGCAGCCCCCTGAAACAAAGCCTAAACCCCAGGCTGAAGCTCAACCCAAACCCGTGTTAAAGCGCCCCAAGGAGATTGTTTTTGTGCTGGATAACTCCGGCAGCATGAAACAGAACGATCCCAATCGAATAACCAAGGATGTGGTAACAAGCTTTATTAAAAATGTGGAAACAGGATCCCGGCTGGGAATGGTCATCTTCGGAAAGGATGCCAAGGTACTGGAACCACTGACAGAAATCACCGGCACGCAGACAGATACTAAATTTACCGATAGCCTTAACCACCTTGACTACCGGGAGCAATTAACCGATACACCTACAGGTATCGAAAGGGCCATTTATGAATTTAAAACCAACGGAAAAGAGAATACCGATAAGATTATTATTCTCCTGACGGATGGCATTATCGATACGGGTGATGTAGAAAGTAATGTTGTAAGTGAAAGGTGGCTAAAAGAAGACCTCGTCCCGGAGTGCCAGGAGCTTGGAATAAAAATATTTGGTATCGCCTTCACGGATAGTGCGGATTTCCGCCTGATGCAAATCCTTTCCTCGAAGACAAGCGGAGAATACTTCAGGGTGTATCAAGCGGAAGAAATCCAGACCATATTTGATAATATCAAAAAACAGCTGTCCAGGCCATCTCCTGCGGAAGCGGATACCAAAGTAGTGACAACCCAAGCCGGTAAAACGGTACCACCTGCACCACCAAATAAGGAAAATATAAAAGGCGAGCAACAATTGGTCGCCGATTCCAAAATAGCGCCCCAAAAACTGCCCACATTGCGAATCGAACCATCAAAAACGGATGTTTCGTCGGGAAAAATATCCACGGATACTTTTCTGACATTATTTTTAGTTACCATTATCCTTGTGGTGCTTATTCTCCTCCTGTTGATATACAAAGGCAACCGGAGTAAAGACAGCGATCTAGCCTTAAGGTATAAAAGAAACGGTATGTTCCCGGAAATCCGTCCCGATGTTCAGGCCGAACTCATCGATGTGGAGCACATCATTCCGCAGGATTCGATCTCTTTGGTCATCGATAAGGCCTCAGTCAGTATCGGTCGGGGTCCCAACAATGATATTGTTATCCCTGAAAAAATTGTTTCCAGTCTGCATGCCACCATTTCATATAAAAATGGACAATATTATCTTGAAGATAACCGGAGCACCAATGGGACCCGCTTGAACAACGAAGTGATAGAACAAAATAGAAAGGTTAAACTAAAAAGCGGCGATATCATCCACTTTGCCAAGTGTGAGTTCAGATTCTTGGTACACGATCAAGCGCCGTATGGTGAAACCATGGTAATCGATGAGGACGGTAAAACCATGGTAATTGATGATGATTGATGGCCAATGATATGGTATCTTATCTAAATGGAAGTCTCTTAAAATAATAACCTAAGTGCTCTTATGCTCATTTCCGGATAGCTGACATGCTTACCAGCTATCCGCTCTTCCGGCTAGTTCCTTTGATTGAACTTTCGAGAGTTAAGTCTTTGATAGACCCTCCTTGCGCCGCTGGACCAGCATTCGTGCCAATATCATGCCGATTCCTTCGGGAGATGAGAGGTCCGGATCCGGTTTTAACTCTTTTAAAATGTTTATAAATGCTTTCGCAGGCAGGGAGAGCGGCTGATTCTTTAAATAGGCGATACTGACATCTAAATATTGGGCAGGACCCTTTAGAGATACTGTTGCCAGTTTTTGTTCTTTTATCTCGGCGGCCACAGCCGCCTTTACCAGAAACGAAACCCCTTCGCCTCGCTGCACCAATTGCTTGATAAATTCCGTGCTGCTCGTTTCCATTAAAGTGTTCGGCCGATATTTTTTTTTTGCAAACAATCGATCCACCAGTCGCCGGGTTCCCGAGCCGATTTCTTTCATGATAAACGGTTCGTCGGCCAACTCTTTTACTGAAATCAATTTGTGCTGGGCCCATGGATGTTCCGGCGACATTACCAGGGCCATTTCTTCCCTGCTAAACGGAATCAGCCGAATGCCGGGAATATCTCCCGCCTTGGCGATGATGCCGACTTCGTTTTTAAAATCGAGCAGGCTACGGGTCATATCCAATGAGCTGCCCTCATTGAGTTCAATCTTGATATCCGGATATTTCGCATGAAAAGAAGAGAGCATCAGCGGCATGAAGTAACGGGCGTATGCCTTGGTGGTTGCGATTTTAAGAATGCCCTGTTTCAGTTTGCGCATATCATCAAGCGTGTTTTCGATCTCTTTTTCGATGTTGATCACGGTTTTGGCAAAATTATAAAGCGTTCGGCCCTCATCGGTGAGCCAGGTTGTGCGCCCTCTTTTCTTGAATAACTTCAATCCGCAAAAGTCTTCAAACGCTTTGATCTGAACCGTTACGGCCGGTTGGGAAATGAACAGCTCTTGGGCCGCCCGGGTAAAATTCAAATTCTTGGCTGCATAATAAAATATTCGAAATTGATTAAAATTTATCATGCTGACATACCTTTGGACATATATTCTCGTGGAGGAATGATTGACAGTCTGGATGGAACAACCGTTTCAATATAAAGCCCTGTTTTACCTGTGAATTCAACGTGCTGCGATCACCCAATGTGTCGGCCGGCAAGCGGCCCGATTAATATTGATAGTTTTTTCTTATGATTATATTCAATCCATAAGTTTTATTTATACATACCATAAAATTAATTGCTTTGACAGTCCATTTTAAATCATCCATATAGGATAGAAATTCCATGCCCAAGGAATCAAGGGCTCATGAATACTCGGGAACCCGCCCTCAAGTGTGTGCTTTCTATCATCGGCATTCAATTGGCCGCTAAGCACATTTTAGCATATCTTGTAACCCTGAAAAATGGAGGTTGAACATGGCTGATGGCACCCCAGGAAGGTTCCCGGATCCCCACGAATATGAAGTTCCTCCCGAGTTGGAAGGCTGGGAGGAGATGTATCCCTCCCATTATTTGTTCTCCCAGGACCGAAGTGAATGGGAAAAAAACCAATTCTGGTACCTGGATAAGATCCACGCTCCGGAACCCATGCCCCCTTTGGACCAGATCTTTCAGGAGGCTTGGCAGATCTCATTGTCACAATACACGACCCGTGTCTTCTGCATCCCCCCCGCCCAGGGTATCGCCCAGCGAATGGTGGGACCTTATATGTATATCTGTGCCATCGCGCCGCCACCGGATGAAATCATCGGCGAAAAAGCCGCCCATTTTGAAAAACGGGTGTTTTACGTCTTCGAACACTATGATGAACTGTGGGAAAAGTGGCTGACCAAATTCAAGGCTTTGGGCGAAGAGATGAAGGCTGTCAAGGTTCCCGCGGGTCTGCCCAAGTATGTGCCGGACGATGAAGTATTGCCGGCACCCACTGGCTGCTATGACTCGTACAACCTCATGGAGGCCTTCGACAAGCTGGCCAACAAAATGATCAAGGGGTGGCAGTACCATTTTGAAATGCTCAACCTGACCTATCTCGCCTATCTGATGTTTGCCGACGTGGCCCGCAAGCTTTTCCCCGGCATCAGTGAGAGCGCCATTGGAAAAATGGTGGCCGGTGCCTATGTGTCCATGTTCAAACCCGAAGAAGAACTTTGCCGTCTGAGCCGATTGGCGCAATCAACACCCGTAGTGGCGGATGTCCTCAAAGAAAATTTGTCCGTGTCGGAAAAGAACGCCGCGCTGGAAAAAACAGCGGAAGGGAAGAACTGGCTGGCGGAGTATGAAAAAGCCAAAGATCCCTGGTTTTATGTGTCCAACGGCAGCGGCTGGTACCATCATGAGGGTAGCTGGCTGACCACACCGGAGATCCCCTATGGTTACCTCAAAAGCTATCTGGAACGCCTGGACAAAGGGGAGACGATCGAACGGTCCCTGGACGAGATCGAAAAAGAACGCGATGAAGTCATCGCTAAATACCGGGCGTTGATCCAGACTGATGAAGATCGAGAAGCATTTGATGGTGCCTTCAAAACCATCCGGACCATTTACCGCTATGCTGAAGATCACCTCTTCTGGGTCGAGCATTGGTTCCACACCATCTGGTTCGATAAAATCAGGCAAATCGGCAAAGTGGCGGTGGATCAGGGTATGCTCGACGAGGTGGATGACATTTTTATGTTTAATCGCTATGAGGTTCCCCAACTGCTCACCGAGGTGTCCACCGGGTGGGCCCTGGGTGTGGATATTCCCCTGCGGAGCTCCTACTACAAGGCCAAGGCCGCCAAGCGTAAAAAAATTCTCGAGGCCGCCACAGACTGGAACCCGACCCCGGCCCTGGGTGTGCCGCCTGAAGAAGTGGCCGAGCCATTTACCATCATGCTGTGGGGTGTCACCACGGACAGGGTCAAAGAGTGGTTAAAGGGCGTTGATGCCTCGGCGGCTGGTGATGTGTCCGAGATCAAGGGATTCGCCTCTTCCGCTGGGGTGGCGGAGGGGCCGGCCCGGGTTCTGAAGTCACTCAAGGATATCGTCAAACTTCAGCCGGGCGAAGTCCTCGTTTGTCCGACGACCAACCCCTCCTGGGCGCCTGTGTTCACTAACATCAAGGCGGCGGTCACCGATATCGGCGGGCTTACCAGCCATGCCGCCATCGTCTGCCGGGAGTACGGCATACCATCCGTCACCGGTACGGGACTTGCCACTCAGATCATCAAGACGGGAGACATTGTCAAGGTAGATGGCGATACTGGAGAGGTCACCATCGTAGAAAAGGCAGCTTAAACATCTGCCAACGGGCCGGCCAGCCACCGGACTAAATAGCGTCCCACCTTCGTGGTTGCCGAATTGACGCAGCCAAACCGAGCTGGCCTGACCCGAACCGACGCATCCACCCCTTTCGGGTGGATGCGAAAACCGGGACTCGAGCGCTATCTCGTTCGAGGGATCCATGACAATTTTTTAAGCCAAATTATTCCCTCCCGGAACCCCACGGAGGGGGAAACAGGGATGGCTTGTCCCAAGGGAGAGTCATATGGCGTATATCCTAAATTTCAAAGACCTCAATAAAAACTCCCTGTCGGAAGTCGGTGGTAAAAATGCCAGTCTGGGTGAGTTGATCAACGCCGGCATTCGGGTGCCCCCAGGATTCGCCGTGACCACCGATAGCTATCTTAGCTTCATCACGGAAACGGGCATTAAAGATGAGATATTGCGGGTCGTTTCGGAGTTGAAGACCGGAGACATGGAATCGCTGAACGCCACGAGCGATAAAGTTCAACAATTGATCATAAACAAAGAGTTACCGGCCGAGATTCGCACATCCATAGATGATGCTTACAGAGAGCTTTGTACCCTATGTGGTGTGGAAGCGCTCCCCGTGGCGGTTCGTTCCAGTGCCACGGCCGAAGACCTGCCCACGGCCAGTTTTGCGGGACAGCAAGATACCTATCTCTGGATTCAGGGCTCCAACATTGTGGTTGATAAAGTTCGGCGCTGCTGGGCCAGCCTCTGGACAGCCCGGGCCATTGACTACCGAATTAAAAACGATTTTCCTCACGAAAAGGTCCTGATCAGCGTGGGCATACAGAAAATGGTCAACTCTAAGGCGGCAGGGGTGATGTTTACCCTGAACCCCACCAACGGCGACATTTCCAAGGTCGTCATCGAGGGAAGTTGGGGCTTGGGGGAAACCGTCGTGTCCGGTTCGGTGAATCCGGACAAGTTCGTTGTGGATAAGATTGTAATGGAAACCACCGACAGGACCGTCTCGAACAAACACATCGAGTGCATTTACGATCCGGAAAAAGGGGAAACGGTGGATGCGGATGTGGACGAAGAGATTCAGAACGTATGCTGCCTGGAAGACAAAGAGGTTAAGGGCCTGGTCAAAATGGCCAAAAATATCGAGGAGCATTACGGGTGCCCAATGGACATTGAGTGGGCCATTGACAAGGACTTGGGATTTCCGGACAATCTATTTATCGTTCAGGCTCGCCCGGAAACCGTATGGAGCCAGCGCGAAAAAAAGTCAATTCTGGGCAAGAAAAGCGGCTATCAGCTCCTCATGGAGCAGGCCATGAAGCGGATCAAAATACCGAAGTAAAAAATAGCGCGTTATTGGTGGTGTCGGGGTATCTTTTTCAGGCTGACGGGTTTGCCGACCACGGCCGAACCATGCTGGAGTGCTCGACATGGGGTATAACCGAACACCCCAACCTTATTAATCAACAACCAGATATAGAAAGGAAAACGAAGACATGAAAAGCATGCGAGATTTTGTCAATGAAGGTGAAGAGAAAGGGCTATGTAAACGCATTACAGCGGAAGTCGACTGGAATCTGGAATTGTCGCACATCGCCAAACTCAACGAAGAGGCCAGTGGCCCAGCCCTGCTCTTTGAAAACGTAAAAGACTACGACACGCCGGTAATGACCAGTGTGTGCACCACTGTGGAAAGATGCGCTTTCATCATGGGCCAACCCCTGGATGCCAGCCTGACGGAGCTTTATGCCGCCTGGGCCAAGCTGGGGGAAACCTTGTTGCCACCCAAAGAGGTCGACAAATCAACAGCCCCCTGCAAGGAAAACATCCTGACGGGCGATGACATCGATCTTTACAAGTTCCCCGTGCCCCAGTGGTATCCTTTGGACGGCGGACGCTACATCGGTACTGCCCATTATTTCATTACCAAGGATCCGGAGACCGGCTGGGTCAACTTGGGGACTTACCGGGCCCAGCTGTTGGGAAAAGACAAGATTGGAACTCAGTTCATCAAGGGCAAACACGCCGACATCATGCTGAAAAAGTACCAGGCCATGGGAAAACCGATGCCCTGTGCTTCGGTCATCGGCTGTGATCCCCTGCTGTTTATCCTGGGCGCAGCCCGAGTGTCGGCGTTCACATCGGAATATGATGTGGCCGGTGCCATCAGGGGCGAGGCGGTCGAAGTGGTCAAGGGCGAAACCGTGGATCTGCCAATTCCCGCCCATGCGGAGATCGTCCTGGAAGGCGAAGTGGATGCCGATAAATTCATGGAAGAAGGACCGTTCGGGGAATACACCGGCTACTACTCCGGCGTGGGTACCGACCCACGTAATTTCATGGACGTCAAATGCGTTACCCACCGAAACAATCCCATCCTGTGGGGTACCACCGTTGGCCGGGCCGTGACCGACACGCATATGACCATGGCCCTGTCCTACGGCGCCACCCTGTGGCAGCAGCTGCTAGCTATGAAGATTCCGGGCTTGAAAGCGGTGTATTGCCCGCCGGAAGGTTCCGGACGTTTTCTGGCCATTATTTCGATGAAACAGATGTACCCGGGCCACGCCGATCAGGTCTTAACAGCTGCAATCTCCACCGAGATGGGGGCCTACGGGCTGAAAACGGTCATCGTCGTAGATGAAGATATCGACCCGTGGGATATTCCCAGAGTAATGTACGCCTTGAGTTTCAGGTTCCAGCCCAACCGCAGCCAGGTCATTAAACGGGGACGGTCGACACCGTTGGATCCTTCGCTACCCATCGAGGCCAGGGAAATCACCGGCAGGCTTCTTCTGGATGCCACCATCCCCTATGACTGGAAACAAAAACCGATTCCCATCGAACTGGATCCCGACATAGTGACTCGAGTCAAGGGACGTTGGTCGGAGCTTGGATTGTAAAATCCATCAATTCGGGTGAATTCGGTTCACGCTGAATTCACCTCATCATTATTAAGAAGGAGACGGCCACATGTCCGACACGAGCTTGTTAAACGGCAAAAAGGTTCTGGCGGTTGATGATGAACCGGACATCCTGGAAGTTCTGGAAGAATTGCTTGACATGTGTGAGGTCACTACCGCCACCACGTTCGAGCAGGCCAAACTGCTATTGGAATCCCAGGAATTTCATATTGCCATTCTGGATATCATGGGCGTGGACGGCTACGGCCTGCTCGACATTGCCAACAAGAGAGACATACCGGCCGTTATGCTGACCGCCCACGCATTCAATGCCGAGAACTTGGTGAGAACCATTAAGGAAGGGGCCTACTCCTATATTCCCAAGGAAGAGATCAGCGATATCTCTACCTATCTGGTGGATGCATTGATCGCCAGAGAAAAAGGGGAAAACCCTTGGAGTTCCTGGCAGGAAAGACTGCCTAAATCGTATTTCGAAAGAAGATGGGGGGCGGCCTGGAAGGATAAGGACAGGGATTTCTGGGATCAATTTAAGGCCAGTATCAAGGCCAAAAAGTCCGACAATTAAAATCATACGGAGGTCAGTTTTGAAACCGATTCGCTATAAAGAAGAAATGATTAATGAATTTTTAGACGACGGCTATTGGACCCAGGAGTTGTTTTACGATTTCTGGGACCGAAACGCCCGTGAGCTCGGCGACCAGGAAGCCCTGGTGGACTCCAAATATCGATTGACCTGGGCCGAAGCCAAAAAACTGGTGGATGCCATGGCGATTTCCTGGGTGGAAATGGGGATTCCCAAATCCTCCCGTATCATCATTCAGTCGCCCAACAGCGTCTATGGGTTTTTAGCCCGGATCGCATGTGAAAGAGCCGGTCTGATCAGCTTGACGGTATACCCGTACCTCCGGCAACGGGAATTGGAATATATGGTGGAGCGGACCGAGGCCAAAGCCGTGGTTATCTGTCATATTTACAACAAGTTCGACTATCTTGAAATGTATAAAACCCTCCAGAAGCAGTTTCCGCACCTGAAACATTTTTTCCTGTTTGAGGACGAAGTGCCGGACAGCGCCCCTGAAGGAACCTTTTCATTACCGAAAATGACCGAAGCACGCGCAAAAAAACCGATCGACGAGGCCGTCCTGGCCGAACGCCGTCTGAGTCCCGCCGGCGACATTGCCCTTCTGACCACGACCTCGGGCACCACCGGTATTCCCAAACTCGTGGAATGGCCGCCGGCACCACGAATCTGTACATCCAAGGGGCGGGTGGACATCTGGAATCTGACCAAAGACGACATCACCATGGCCATTGCACCGCATGCCGGGGGTGCCGCCGGCACCCTGACCTATTTTGCTGCGCCCATTGCCGGTGCCAAAACAGTTATGCTGGAAGAATTTTCGCCTGAAGGCGCGTTGGCATTAATTGAAAAGGAAAAAGCCACCGCCATCGGTGTGGTGCCCACCCATCTGATTCGCATGCTGGAAGCCGACGCCACCCAATACGATTTGAGCTCGCTGCGGTTTATCCGGTCGGCCGGTGGGTATCTTGCGCCCCAGGTGGCTGAAGAGGCGGAGCAAGCTTTTGGCGCTTCCATCACCAGCGATCTCGGAACCCAGGACATGGGGTCGGTGTCCGGATGCCGGGTCGAAGATTCTAAAGACCTGCGTCGCAGAACCGTCGGCCGAATGCTCCCGGGCAACAAGGTTAAACTTCTGGACAAGGACACAGGCGAGGAAGTCCCCGATGGCGAACCTGGCGTCCTGTGGTTCCGGGGGCCCCATGCCCCGGCCGGTTATTACCGAGACGAGGAATTGACGGCCACGGTCTTTGACAAGGATGGATGGACAACGACCAGCGATATCGTCAAATTCGACCAGGAATGCCTGTGGATCCTGGGGCGTGCCAAAGACATGATTATTCGGGGTGGGCAGAATATTTACCCGGCCGAAATCGAAGGGCTCCTCAACGATAATCCCAAGGTGGCATCCGTGGCCGTTGTGGGCTATCCGGACAGAGAAATGGGTGAAAGAACCTGTGCCTACGTGATTCCCAAAGGCGGTCAGGATTTTACCTTCGAGGAGATGGTGGAATACCTCAAATCCAAACAGATCGCCATGTTTAAACTGCCCGAACGACTGGAAGTGGTTTCCGAATTTCCGGCGGTGGGTGATTCCGGAAAGGTTAACAAAGAAACCTTGAAAAAAATGGTCGCCGAGAAAGTTGCCAGCGAAGGGTAGGAAGCCCAATGTCGAAAACTATTCTCATCATTTCCACCCTGGACACCAAAGGTGAAGAGACCTTCTATTTGCAGGGTAAAATAGCGTCACTCGGATTAGACACCCTGATGATGGATCTATCCATGCGCGGTGGCGAGCATTCGCCCGCCGAAATCACACCGGCCATGGTGGCCGCGGCCGGGGGTAGCGGCCTGGAAGCACTGGGCGCCTCCCGGGAACGATCGAAGATTACCGCGATTACTATCGCCGGTGCCATCAAGCTGGCAGCACAATACCATGCGGTAGGTAAAGTTGACGGTGTGGTCGCTCTGGGCGGCTCCACTGGCTCGCTCATGGCCAGTGAAGTGATGCGAGCACTACCTTTCGGGCTACCCAAGGTGATTATCTCTTCAACGGCCGCTTTGCCGGGATTATCCACCCGGTATATCGGTACTGGTGACATTATGTTGTTTCACTCCGTTATCGAAATATCCGGGGTATCGAATCTGCTTAAAAATGTCATCGATCGTGCAGCTGGGGCATTGGTGGGAATGGTTAACAGCGACGTCGCCTCACCCGTGGTTGATAATAACCGTGCCCTTGCCATGACCATGCTGGGACCCTGCGAGCAATGCGCCCATTCGGTGAGGCGTGGGTTGGAAAAAAGTGGGTATCAGGTGACCGGTTTTTCGGCTGCGGGTATATCGGACCGGGCCATGGAGGAAATGATCACCCGTGGGTTTTTCAAAGGGGTGATCGATCTGGCGCCGGGTGGCGTGGGCGAACACCTGTTCGGCTATATGCGCGATGCCGGACCCACACGCATGGAGGCGGCCGGCAACGCCGGTATTCCCCAGATTATTTCCCTGTGTAGTGTCAACCACATGACCCCGGCAAAATCCAAATACAAACCGGATTTTAGTGCCCGTCGAAAATACGACCTGGACAAATTTCGGGCCTGGATTCGCCTGTCCCCGGCCGAATTGGAACAGGTCGCCGATGCATTTGCCCAAAAACTCAATGCAGCTAAAGGACCTGTCATCGTCATCGTTCCTTTAAAGGGATGGTCGGGCGTTGACATCCCGGGCAATCCCACTTACGATCCGAAAGAAGATGCCGTGTTTACCCATCGACTGCAAGAGAAACTCTCAGGCGGCATTGAGATCAGGGAAATCGACGCCAACATGGAAGAGAAAGCGGTGGCAAGGGCCGTCATTACCGCGGCCAAAGAGATCATGCCATGACGCCGGAGCTGGAAAAGATCATTGCCGCCAAGGTTAGGCCGATCTTGGTAAAAGGTCGCCAGGGCGACTGGGACCATACCTTGCGGACTATTGGGTATGCGCGCCGATTGTTAGAAAAAGAGAATGGCGATGCGGATATTATTATCCCGGCCCTTTATTTGCACGATATCGGCTGGAGTGCCATCGATTACCAGGATTTCATCGATGCCACCCCGGCCAAAAAGAAAGAGACCCGCAGTCTTCAGTTGCACATGGCCGAGAGTGCGCGAATGGCGACGGAGATTTTGAAGGATCTTTCTTTCACCCAGGGCCAACAAGCGAAAATAACCGCTATTATCGCCGTTCATGACGACCCGGATAAAATCTTCGCTCTAAATAATATCTCCGCCACCTTGGTGATGGAGGCCGACCGTCTGGATCGTTACGGGTTGAGCAGTGTTCGCCGTTACCAGGACATGTTCGGACCAGATTACTTCAAGGAGACCGCCTGGATCGAAGGTCTGGCCATGCGGCGTGAAGGACTCAAAGAGTGGTTTGTGACGAAAACGGGGAAGGCCCTGGCCCATGAGATGGCAGAGGAAATGGGGATTTTTGATCAGGCTTGAGGGATAATCGGTCGACACTAAACGCTTCAAAAGGAAAAATCCCAATGATCCATCTGAAAACAGATAGTGGATCGTTCGACATTGAGGCGGATATCCGGCGGATTGGTGAGGACTTTTTAGTCAGTATATACGGCGGGGAAATCCCACACATCGGTGCGGTGGCCGCAGCCCATCCCAGGCCCAGTTTAAAAGATCCGGCCGAAATGAGCGCCACTGCTTCAGTGATCTGTTATACCGCCCATAAAGAGGATGATCTGGCCAAACACGCCGCTGAAAAGTTGGCGGCGGCCCTAAATACCCGAGTGGTGGTTTCCGCGGGTATTCACTGGGACAATCTGTCTCAAGCAGGTATTGACCGGATTGTGAAAAACTGTGGTCACCTGGTTGCGCAAATTTTGGAAAAGGCACAATCAATGGCAGATAGCGCTTAATCCGTTTTTATATAATATTTTTGCAGGAATGATTAAGGCTCCAAATACATAAGGCATACCGATTTTCTTACCTAGATAATAATAAAAAGGATCCCAGGATTCGAGGGAATGACGAACTCATTGGCCATCAAAAATTAAACGATAAATAAAACGCTTGAACCCCTCAACCCTCGGCCCCTGGAACCCTTTTCAATAATTTTTTTTCGGAAAGGAACCCCATGCCCAAACGAATTGTCATCGCTATTGCCGGTGCCAGCGGCGTGACTTACGGTGTCCGAATGCTGGAAGTATTACGAGATACCGATTATGAAACCCATTTGATTATCTCCGAAGCAGGGAAGCTCAATATAAAAATTGAGACGGATTACTCACCGGATGATGTGGCTGCCATGGCGGACTATACCTATGCCCACAAGGACGTGGCGGCGTCCCTAGCCTCGGGCTCCTTTTTGACCGAAGCCATGGTGGTGGTTCCCTGCACCATTAAAACCCTGTCCGGTATCGCCCATTCCTACAATGAAAATTTGATCGTCCGTGCCGCCGACGTGACACTTAAAGAAAAACGCAAACTTGTCCTGGTGATCCGCGAGACCCCCCTTCACAAGGGCCACCTGCGCTTGATGACCGATGCCGCCGATATGGGAGCTCATATCTTGCCGCCGGTGCCTTCTTTTTACCATTTTCCCAAAACCATAGACGACATCATCAATCAGACCATTGGGAAAATTCTTGATTATGTCGGGGTTGAGCACAATCTGTTCCAACGCTGGGGGGGATCGGACCCTTCAAAAGATTCCGGCAACCTTACCATTTGTTGACCCCTTAGCATGCTTACCAAGCCAACTATTGCGGTCCTGGGCACCTTCGACACCAAAGGCGAGGAGCACCTTTTTCTAAAAAGGGCCATCGAATCCAATGGCCTTTCGGCGCTGTCCGTCAATATCGGAACGAGAACTTTTTCACCGTTTCCGGTGGATATCGATCTGTTTGCCGAACAAGCCGAATATGATGGCCGCGATGAAGCCATTGGGTCCATGCTTAAACGTGGACGTAAACAGATCCGGGATCTATACGACCAGGGTCGCATTCAAGCGGTGATCTCCGCCGGTGGCGGATCAGGTACCCATCTTTGCACCGGTATCATGCGGGTGTTGCCCTTGGGGGTGCCTAAGGTGATGGTTTCCACCGTGGCCTCACGGGATATGAGCGCCATTGTCGGCACTAAAGATATCACCATGATGCACAGCGTGGTGGACCTGTTGGGGGTCAACCGTATTTCCGGCGCGATTCTGCATAAGGCCGCGGCTGCGGTCGGCGCTATGGCCCGAAGTCAATGGCAGCCGGAAAATCAGGGAAAAAGAGTCGCGCTATCCTTCTTTGGGTTTATCACGCAAGCCGCTGAACAGGTCAAAGCATATCTTCAAGATCTTGGGTACGAGGTCATCGCCTTTCATGCCAACGGAACCGGTGGCATGGCCCTGGAGGAATTGGCCGACGAAGGGTATTTTGACGGTATTCTCGATCTGGCCACCCATGAACTGGCCGATGCACTTCTCGACGGCTATTGCGGTAATATTGGACCCGACCGGTTTCAGCCGGTATCGGACCAACCAATCCCTCGCCTGATCGTGCCAGGAGGTCTCGATTGCGCCGTACTGGAGTTCACCCGTACGAAAATCCCCCCAATTTACCGAGATCGAAAAATTTTCTTTTACGATTTCCGTTCGGCCATTCGGCTAAATATGGACGAGTCTATTACATTGGCGCATCAATTAGCGGCCAGACTGAACCTGGCGCCGGAGCTGGTGAAAATCATCAATCCTCGAGGAGGATGGTCGGTGGCCGACAGCCCGGACGGCCCCCTCTATGATCCTGAAATCAGCGATCTCTTAATGACGACGCTTACCCAGGATTTGGATCAACGGATTGAAATCACCACTTCAAACCATCACATCAACGACCCGGCATTTGCAAAGTTAGTCGGCGATGAAATGGATAAGATGATCCCAACATCATCGAAAGAGAGGAATAAATAATGGCCGTCGATAATATCGTTTTTCAATGGCTCCCCTGCCCGGTGGTGTTTATTTGTACTGCCCACGATGATCGGCGTGATATCATGACGGGAACCGCCATGTTTGTCTCCGAAAAAGAACCGCTGCTGACCGTCAGCGTGGGCACTGGTCACCTGACCGAGCAGCTGATCAGCGCCTCGGGAAAATTTATCGTGGCCCTGGCGGCAACCGGGCAAAAGAAACTCGCTATTCAGCTGGGAAGCGCCAAGGGCGAAAAGGAGGATAAATATACCCGCTTTTCCATTGATACCCTCCCCCAGAATGCAGGCGACGGTCTGGTTCCCAAGGGTATATCGGTCTGGATGAAGTGTGAAGTCGAAAGCACTGACACGATCAAAGGGTACCACGTGTTTACAGGAAGAGTAGTCGAAATCAGTGATCTGGGTAAACCACCGCTTATCTGGCACAGGAATGATTTCTTTTCTATATAGCGGAAGATATGTTCGACCAGTTTGACCCGTTTCCGATTGACATAAAAATATCTATGAAATTCTATAAATACGCCTGTTCCGTAATTACTTCCTTAACAAAGATATTTCTTTTTTCCAGGCCACTTCGGATATACTGAAAGCACGTTTGATTTTTACCTAGATATTCCGGCGGAACGACTCCCTTTTGTGAGAATTTACCTTCCAACAATAATCGTGCAACCACTGTTGCAGTGTACCCGGTTGTTCTGGCCATGGACGTTGTTTTTGTTTCCCTTTCAAATCGATCTAACAAATCAAACTTCAGAATTTCTATTTTTCCTGATTTTATTCCCTCCACTTGAATTTGCAAAATTGTAATGTCTTCATCATTTTCCTCCATTTTCCACATCGGAAAAAGAAGTCTGGTTGTAACTTCAAGTGGGGTAATATTTGCTCCTTTTATCCCAATCGGCTCCTGGCTAAAAAATCCACTCTCTCTTAACACCCGCATTTTTTCTATATGTCCGGGGTAACGTAACGTTTTCTCTTTAAGATTAGGCGCTTTGATTGTATCAATCAAGGTTCTTAACCCGTCAGTGTTAAAGGCCTCCAGCGTACCGATTTCGGGGAAATCAATTAATTCAGGATCAGATAATGCCGGCTTGGTAACGAGGCGGCCACCTTCTACAAATCTAGCCGGTCTTGTATATTCTTCGATCACATCAATGGGTGAAAATCCGGCTTTGTACTCATATGGCCATTGGCGATAAACGGGTAAACCACCAACATAAATAATCACATCGGTTACTTGATCCTGTTTTTCGGAAGCATAACCAACCAAAATATTGCTAAGACCGGGGGCTACGCCACAATCGACGATGGCGGTTACATTTTTGCTTCTTGCAAGCTGGTCAAGTTCCAAAGGGTCTTCCGGTAAAAAAGAAATATCCACCACATCTTTTCCGGTTTCAATTATTTTTTTTAAGGTTTGATTTCCTAAAAAGCCGGGAACTGCATTTATTACCAGATCAACATTTGAAATAAGTCCGGGAATGTCATCCACATTTGCCAAGTCAGCCTGAATGGTATCTATCTTTTGTGTTTGCGATAATCGATCCAATGCTTTTTGGTTTTTATCAACCACGGTAACAGATATATCTTTGACAAGGTCGATTGCCATTGCACTGCCTACCCTACCACCCCCTAAAATGACAATATTCATAATTTCTCACTATTTTTTTTATAATGCCCAATTTCTGTATAGTCAGTGCCCATCCATTAATTGTTTTTTTTAATGATGGGCACCGGGTCACGTTTCCTATTCAGAAATGAGGATTTTTATCCAAGGTCAAGGAAATCAAGGGATTTCGCGGAGGCATACGGTCGTATGCCGGAAAAGCGATACCGCCGATTGACGCCGAGATTGGGCAAAAAGACCATTTATGGATGGAAACGAGTTAAGTTCATGAGCATATTCTGAACAGGTCTAAATGTACAACGATTAAATCATTTCTTAAATCCATTTCGTTTCAAAGAATTGGTATGAATAATGTGAACATATTCCTAATGATCAATCGATCAGATTTAAGATTTTTCTGGATGTGTATTCCCCCACATCAGCTAGTCCATCTATGGGCATAAATTGATTTGCATTATTTGAATACAGGCATGTCACCGAGGCAGGGAAATCATCATCTGCTTCATAAAAAATATAGCATAGTGCTATTTTCGGCAATGGATAAATAAAAAATGAAAAATCGCCTCCTGTATCAGAAGGTGCGTTCTCCCCCTTAAGTGTTTTTGTAATTTTTTGTTTTGCTTCTTTAATTTTAACAACATGAGGAACGAGCAATTGTTCCGTGTGCGTGGTAAAAGCCCCCGCATAAGGCATACTGTCAGGAAACTCCTTGAATGACTTGAGAGGTGAAGGAAGGCAAACATCTGAACGGGCATTCAGGGCGTAAAGCGAGATTAAAATTCCAAACACTGAGGCGTGTTTTTCTTCACCAAGCGTAATCCTGTTCGGTTCAATCACACATTTTTCGCCAAATGCGTCAAAAATAAATCGCTCTCCATCCTGCTCTCCGGGAAGGTTCTTGGCAAGTTCATTTGGGAGATCAGCGTATAGTCGATCAAGATTATTTTGAACAATCTTGGTATAGTTGTCTGTCATTATCTCATTACCCATGAAATGTTATCCAGCCCTAGATTCCAGAGGTTACCATACCAGAAAATAAAAGATCATCCAAGCCTTTGCTAGAATCCTTGAACTCTTGACCCCTTGAATCCTTGCGGCAGTATCCACAATTAAACTAAAGTCTTCGCTTAAAGGCGAGGGTTTTTCTCCCATTCCGCGAGTGGGACAATAAACGGAAAATCTGAATGGTTTCATAGCGACCTCACCACTACCAGCATTTACGATGGGGTATTACAGGTCCGGGATGAGCTTTCCATGGGTTGACTTTCAAATTTTGGGCTACATATTAGATACTAACCCTAAAATCCCAATCTGATCAATTGATTCGACGTGCAGAAAGGAGTGATAATATGGCTTATACCTGTCAAAGCTGCGGTGCCGTAGCCGAGGCGCCCGGTCACCTTTGCAATCCATGCGGAGACGCTCAAAAATGCAGTTTCTGCGGTACGCCCGAGACTGAACCCAAACATATGTGTAAGGACAAATTGGCGGAGATGAAGTTCGTGTGCGACGGTTGCGGCCGGGTTGCCATGGAAGAGCATCATCTTTGTAGCCCGTCGGCAATTAAATAGACCCGCGCAATCACCGGATACGAAAACCAGCATGCCCATCGATGAAGTTGGATCGGTGGGCATGTTTTGTAATAATAGGAGCTTTGTATGTTGACTAGAATGAAACGGTTTTTCGAGAAAATTCGGGCGGAGGAAACCGAATTTATAAGCAACTCAACAGATCACGACATCCGGGTGGCGACCTGTGCCCTGCTGGTAGAAATTGCGCGAATAGATGAAACTTTTAGCCAAGATGAGCTGGAACTGCTGCTGTCGATTTTGAAGGATAAATACGGCCTGTCCCGCGACAACGCCGAAGACCTGATTTTAGAAGCCGAAAAAGAATTGGAAAATAGCCTTGACCTGTGGCAGTTCGCCAAGCTGATCAATGAGAACTATTCCAACCAGGAAAAAATTGAGATTATCGAAACCCTGTGGCGGATTGTCTTTGTAGATGGGAAAATGGACCAGCACGAGCACTACCTGATGGGCAAGCTAAAAAATCTTTTACGCCTTTCCCAAAACCAGCTGATTGAGGCCAAATTGAAAGTGCTGCATTCCAAGTAAAATGCGATTTTATAAGCGCAGCTCTTGTAAAAGGTCATTCTCAATGCTGTTCGCACAAAATCCCACTAGGTTAAACATACCCAGTTTGCACTTTGACCTTTGAACCTTTTTGGTTTACATCTGGTAGGGAAATATGCGCCAAATATTAATCTAATAAGGGCACAAAAAACTGGGGGCAGGTCAATATGAATATGACCATTGAGATTGGTTCCCATGTCTTCCTAAAACAAGCAAGACAGGCCATGGAATCAATGGAATAGCGAAGTTACAAAAGGAGAAAATTGATGGGCTGGTTTGGAAAACTCACATTCGGAATGTTGGGGTTATTGTTCGGCGGTCCTCTCGGCGCTATTGCCGGTGCTGCCATGGGGCATATACTGGTGGATAAATTCGATAGTTTTCCCAGCCATGAAACCCGGTCACTTCCTGGACCGGATTTCGGGCGGGCGGAACAAATCCAGGCCGCCTATTTCATCAGCTTGTTTTCAGTCCTGGGCAAGATGTCAAAGATAGACGGTTTGGTTACTAAGGATGAGATCGATATGGTGCAGAACTTTATTGACAGTTTGCCCATGGATGAAAGAGAAAAACAGTTTGCCCGCGATGTTTTCAACGAGGCCAAAGATTCACAATATACCATTGAAGATTTCGCATCTCAACTGTACCAGGCGATTTATAACCAACCTGCACTGATGATTTCCTTTTTTAACCTCCTGTTTCAACTTGCAGCAGTGGACGGCAAACTGCATCCTGCTGAAGAGACCGCTTTGAAAAGCATAAAAAATATTTTCAGACTCAGCAACCGTCAGTACGATGATATCAAGGCCGTCTATTTTAAAGAACTGGATAAATATTATAAAATCCTCAACTGCACCCCCGAATCATCGAACGAAGAAATAAAATCCAATTACAAAAAACTTGTTAAAGATTTTCATCCCGATAAAATTATCTCCAAGGGACTTCCCGAAGAATTTATCGACTTTGCAGAAAGCCGTTTCCGCGAGATACAGGAAAGCTATGAAAAAGTAAGAAAAGAACGCAACTTTTAAAGCTTTTTGAAGATGGTAAACATTCGGTGGATGTAAAGGCGTTGGGCTTTTCCAGAAGTCCAATATATTTGAATGCATTCGATCACCGCCCACCCCATGTAATCCTCTCGTCTTCCTCCAGCTTTTAGAAAATAAAATGTTTTCCCAATATTTCAATTCATTTTATTCAAGTTTACTCTGATGAAAACAATCCAAATATTCAGGAGGGCAGTCAGGCAATTTACGATGGTTTAAGGGCAAATGAAACTCACCTCCCAGAAAATGAACGGATGTTCGAAGATCCCTATGCCGAGTCTTTTTGCGACGATGAACCCAGAAAACTCTTCCAGGATACCGCATTGGTTAAGGCGGAACGAGCTAAATACGAACAATTGATGCCTGGTGGTAACGGTGCCATCGTGGCGCGCATTAGATTTATCGATGAATATTTAATGGATTTGTAATTATAATCAATTCTTTCTCGTATGTTGTCAAATTGCGGAATTATAGCCGTTAAGACACAATTCAGCAAAAGCGTGAGTTGCGTATACCAAATATATAATAGTCGACAGCGATTTAGTGAATGAGAAAATCCGAGGAAACGGTACCGCAGATGTTGACCGATCCTCTGGGGTGCAACCGTTGACCACCGATGCCACTTCCGCAAAAAGCCACATGCCCGCATAACGAAGCTTGACAGTATTGACGAGGGCTTGCTCCTCCCAGAATTCGGCGATTGTCGTGTTGTCGATCGAATCGGTCACACGAAATGGTTTTTGAACCGTTAGGGCGCACCCGATAGACATCTGACGCATGGTGTTTGAATTTTTTCTAAGGTAAAATCCCTTTTTTAGGGTGATATTTATCAAACCATATGCGCTTAGAAGCGAATATCAATGCCGGCCACCGGCCCGTGAACCATCACTTCGTAGGTGAATTTGTCCGAACTGCTATCCGAACACATCTATAGCTATTATTCGTTATATTTAGAAGCGATACCACCCACCAAAGGCTCATAAATTTTATATTCTGTTTCTTCCCCGGTGATGACATCGATCTGTTTCTGGATGCCTGTGCGCACCTCGCTGTTCAGCCAGTTTTTCCAGTCCTCGACGGATCG
>Ga0316197_10000734_pt1 | contig 23010 bp, 18 predicted proteins | sample OudBiesiAoxic_MG_FD_204939 | JGI IMG/M metagenome (GOLD analysis project Ga0316197, IMG submission 204939) | Coastal sediment microbial communities from Oude Bieten Haven, Netherlands - site A oxic | ecosystem: Environmental > Aquatic > Marine > Coastal > Sediment | place: Netherlands... | reverse complement strand
CGGGATCACTCCCGGGGTCACGACGGTGAGCGGGCCACCCTCGCCTGCTGGTTCGTTGGCCAGGACGCCGCTCGCGGTATCAACGACGAGTGCGGTGTCGATGATCGTGTCGTAGGGATCGTCCACGGCAGTCGGCGCAACCAGTTCGATCGAGCCGATGTCGCATGCTGCACCCTCCGGGCGAGCCGAGCCGCGTTGATCAGTCGCCGGACACGTGTCAGGCCCCTCGTCGATGACGGGTGACCCGATCAGCGGGAAGTGGGTCAACGTCGGTCCGCCGTTGTCGGCAAGCGGACCAAGCTGCGGGTCGATGGCAGCAGGCGCTTCAACGATCAGATCGCCGGTGCCGGCGAAGACAATGGTGCACCCAGCGCGGTCTCCAATCAACGTGTAGCCGTTCGACTGCACATTGGACGCGCAATCTGGGCCGATTGGCGCGATGTTTTCGGCGAGGATCGAACCGGCGAGCGTTGCGTCGGCTGCAGGCGTCGCTCCATAGATGCCACCGGCGCGGCTCGTTGCGGTGTTGGCGACAATCGTGCTGTTCTCGATAGTCACGGTCCTGTTGGTGTTCCGGATCCCTCCGCCCCAATCGGCACCATTGCCGCTGATGGTGCTGGTGAGGATCGCGAGCGTTCCGGAGTTGAAGATGCCGCCACCGTCGTTGGGAGCCGTATTCCCGCTGATCTTGCTGCTGACGATTGTTGCCGTACCGGATGAACTGATACCGCCGCCGTCGGAAGCGCTGTTTCCGCTGATGTCGCTGCCGGCGATGGTGAGCACGCCGCTGTTGTGGATCGCCCCGCCGGATTCGGTTCCGGCAGCACCATTCGCGATGGTCACACCGATGAGGTTCAATGTTGTCGATGCGTCGACGTGGATTGCTCGGTCGAGGCCGTTGGCGTCAATGATCGCGACACCCGCGCCAGCCCCGGTGATAGTGAGTTCTTCGAGAACGTCGAGGTCACCGGTGGCTGCGGCATCTTCCGCTGCCCCTGCGATCGTCAGCGTGTACGCCTCTGCCAGGAGCGTGATGTCGTCGGCCCCGGCCGTCGCGTTGGCCTCCTGAACGGCGGCACGCAGCGTGCAGAAGCCATCGGCGTCGGCGCAGAGACCATCGGCAAGGACGGCGTCCGCGGTGTCGCTCGTGCTGTCCACCAAACCACACGCACCTTGACATACGAGATTCATTATGTTCGGCGGCCGGCCAGGCCGTGGCAGTGCTTGTACTTGAGGCCTGACCCGCACGGGCACCGTTCGTTGCGCCCAATCTTGACGCGAGCCGTCGAGTGAGGTGATGCAACCTTTGAAGCAGATCCGGCCCGTTGCTCTCGGGCCTCGAGTTCCTCCTCCCGACGTCGCAGCCGCTTGCTCCACTCGCGCATCCGTTTCTCATCCGTATCGACCTCACGCTCTCGGGCTGCGATCTTCGCCTCTCGGATCGAGAGCTGTTCTGTGGCACGTTGAGCGAACACGGGCGGCTCGTCGCCGGTGACGTCACCGAACACGCTGATGAGCTCTCGATCGATGAGCATCGTGACGGCTCGACCCATCGAGACCCCCACAGAATCGCAGTACCGTTTCCATGTCGACCACTTCGCTGCGATCGCTGGCACTCGCAGCGTCCGGTAGGCCTCGTCGCTGCCGAGGCCGGAGAGGATCTTGCGGTCGATCCTCGCCAACGTGCCCCTATCCAAGTCCATCAGCGCCACCTGCGATGTACACATGTACACACCGGGCAACTTGTTGCAGGTGCGTGTGGTGATGAAGGCAGTTGGATCCATGACGTGCGACATGGCTGTCTGGTTGGTTGACGATGGTGTGGCGGTCATGCTGACCTGACATCGGAATCGTCTCTCGGGACTGGCTCATGTGGCCAATCGTGAAGGAGGACCCTCTCATCAGAGTGTTATCAGAGTGTTTGTGGCCGCGGCGATCGCCTCCTCACCGTGCAAGACCTCGCCGAGTGTCTCGGTGTGCCGGCGGCCACGCTTTGCCGGTGGCGGTATCGCCGAGAGCGGAAGTGCGGACCCATCAATACAAGCCCAGTTCGGCGTTGCACGTTGACGGGTCGCCCTCGGCGTACCCGCCGCCCTACACCAGGGCACGATCGTCGCTTCGAAGTCTGCCTCTTTGGTGCTCATGTGCTGCCCCCTGTGCTGTCCATGAGTGGATCGGTGTCGTCGGTGCTGAAGAGATCGAGAAGTCGCGAGTGCCGAAAGATCCGGTTCCGCTTCTTGCCGGTGATCTCCTCGATCATCCCAGCGTCCGTTGCCTTTCCAAGTAGCAGGCCAGCCGTCGTTGGAGATGTTTCAAGCTGCTCCGACACGAATGCGACAGTCACGACCGGCTGCTGCGAGATGAGATCGACGAATGCGGGCCCGTACGTTCCGAATGCGAATTCGGACGTCATGCGTACGTCGGAGGCGTGGAGTGTCGCGACCGCTTGGGCAGTGTCGGTTGCATCGTCGGCGGTCACAGTGACACCTTGGAGAAAGAACCGCAGCCAGCCCTCCCAGTCCCCGTGGGTGCGTACACGCCCGAGCCGGTCGTAGTACTCCGTCCGGTTCGCTCTGAGAAACAGACTGAGATACAGGAGCGGTGCGGCCAGCGCTCCCTTCTCGATGAGGAGGAGCGTGATCAGCAGCCGTCCGACTCGCCCGTTGCCGTCGAGGAAGGGGTGGATCGTCTCGAACTGCACATGGGAGAGCGCCGCTTGGACGATCGGCGGCATCGAGCCGTCGTTGAGGTATACCTCGAGGTGCCTGAGTGTCTCGGGCAGGTCGTCGGGGTGCGGGGGGACGAACGTTGCAGTGTTGAGGGTGCATCCTGCCGGTCCGATCCAGTTCTGCGATGTTCTGAAGTAGCCCGGGTTTCGTTCCTGGCCTCGTACGCCTGTAAGCAGTTCTCGGTGAATCTCGCGGATGAGACGCCCCGAGAGAGGGAGCTCATCGAGGAGTTCGATGCCCGTGTTCATTGCCTTGACGTAGTTCACAGTTTCAGCGATATCTATGGGCTGCTGTACCCCGGGGATGGCTGCTTCGAACGCGAGGACGTCGTCGAGGCTCGATTGGGTGCCTTCGATCTGGGAGCTGAGGACGGCTTCCCTCTTGACATACATCGCAACGAACAGGTCGTTGCTGGGGAGGTTGCGGGCAAGCCCGTCGAGGCGGCCGATCGCACGGTCGGCATCCGAGAGTGCCTGGATCAATTCATCGTTCCACTCGATCGGCGGATCAGGTGGTAGCGGCTTGGGCAGGAAAGACCGATAGCCGGTTGGCTGTTGGATGTAGGTGCCCGCTCGATCGGTCATGGCTTCGCTATTCCAGTGTGCTCGTGTTTCGTGCACGCATCATAGCCACTATTCTAGCAAAAGGTCTATGTCTGGAATAAGGGGCGGAATCTGGTCCTACTATTCCAGAAGAGGTGGCTCACCAGCCCTCAAGGGGACGCTCTGAGCGCATGTCGACGTCGGTCTCGGCCACGTCGAAGTGCTCGGGGTCGTAGTCGAGGGGCACGAAGTCACGCATGTCGGCGTGGTCCGGGTTGCTCGGGTCGGCGATCACTTCGAGGATGTCGGCATACCCGGGCGGGCCGCCGCAGTCCTCCGGCGGGCAGGCCCGCTTACCTGCGAGGCATCGTGGGTAGAGGACGTCGGCTGCGACGGGTTCTATGGCTTCGACGAGCACGTTGTGCTGCCAGCCATCCCCGAAGTCGTAGTCCCATGTCATCTTCGCTCCGACTGTGGGGACCACATCGCCCAGGCGGTACTCGTTCTCGTCGAGGTCGTCGGAGTCCCAGTCCGGGTCGGGAGTGCCGTAGGTGACTCCGTCGATTTCAAACATGTGAAGATGGCCGCCCAGCCATCCCATTGCCGCCTCGAGAACCGGTGCGAGGTCCCCGAGGGTTGTGTCGGACGCCACCTCGATGCGCCGCCAGATCCGCGGTCTGATACCGCGCAGAGTGAGCTTGACTCGGTGGACGGTCTTGGTCACCGTACTGTCCTTTCCAAGTGCTGCTCGTGGTCGAAAGTGTACATGTCGATCTCACCGTTGACGGCTGCCGTGATGAGCGCCTCCCGATAGCCCTCATACCCTGTCACGAACACTCTGTTGACACTCTGATGAGAGGGTTACGAACACTCTGGCGACAGGGTCGCGGAGCACTTTGTCGAGAGGGTCACGAACACTCTGATGAGAGGGTCACGAACACTCTCGTGACAGGGTCGCGGAGCAAGATACGGCAATGGAACTCCCCGATCGCCTCCTCACCGTGCAAGACCTCGCCGAATATCTCGGTGTGCCGGCGACCACGCTCTACCAGTGGCGGTATCGCCGAGAAGGACCTCGCGGGTTCCGCGTGGGGAGGCACATCCGCTACCAATTGACGGACGTCACCGAGTGGATCGAACGCCAGATCGAGAGCACCCACCCATGAACAGCCGCTGGCACAGGGATCGACATGCAGAACCCGGCAAGGCGCGATCGGCCAAGGACCGACCGACGCGCGGCGCGTCCCCTCACATCGTGGGCGTCGCGGCTGGCTACCCTCCAGGGTTCTAATGGGATGGATTCGCAAACGACCTGATCGACCTACGCCGTGGCGCGCCGGGTACCGCGGCCCGGATGGGCGAGAACACTTGAGAGCGTTCGGACGCAAGGTGGATGCCGAGAGATGGCTCCGCGACGAGCTTCAGAAACAGGATCGTGGTCTGTGGGTTGACCCGAGCGCAGGTGCTGTTCGATTCGAAGAGTACGCGTAGGAGTGGTTTCAGGGCCTCGTCCTCAAACCGAAGACGATCGCTGGCTATCGCTCGCTGCTCGACTCGAGGATCCTGCCCACGTTGGGTACCGTCGAACTGCGACGGATCAACCCGGACCTCCTCAGAGCGTGGGTCGCCGCGATGGCCGCCGACGGTCTGTCGGCGTCGAGGATGGGCCAGGCGAAACGCGTTATCTCTGCGGTGCTGACTCAGGCGGTCGACGACGGCCTCATCGGGCGGAATCCGGCAGAAACCGTGAAGGTACCGAAGACGCGCGAACGGGACCAACGATATCTGACGGCCGAGCAGGTGACCGAGCTGGCCCATGCGGTGGAACAACGGATGCGAGGCAGTGCACAGCTGGTCAAGCTCCTCGCCTACGGTGGCCTCCGCTGGGGAGAGGCCGTGGCACTCAAGTCCAACAACGTAGACGTATTGCGGCGCCGAGTTCATGTGAGGGAATCGGCCACCCTGGTCAATGGCAAGCTTGTCTGGGGAACCCCGAAATCGCACCGATCCCGCACGATTGTGATACCTGCATTCCTCATCGACGAGCTGGCCCCCACCCTCTCCGGGGATCGCCTCGTGTTCACCTCGTCAACCGGCCAACCTCTCCGTTCCCCGAACTTCTTGCGAAGGGTGTGGAAGCCCGCGGTGGCCGACCTTGGCTTTGGCGACCTGGTGCCGCACGACCTGCGACACACTGCCGCCAGCCTCGCGATTTCGGCCGGTGCAAGCGTGAAAGCAGTGCAGAGAATGCTGGGGCATTCCTCGGCACAGATCACGCTCGATCGGTACACACATCTGTTCGAAGATGACCTCGAGAGCATCGCAGAATCGATGGATGCTCGTTACGCTGCGGCCCAGGTGCGGCCCAAACGCACTTCGGAGAGTGTTGTAGATCTCCACGAGAAGGCCGGAAAGGTAGACATACCAAGGGTTTCGTGACATCTTGCCCTCGTAGCTCAGGGGATAGAGCACCGGTTTCCTAAACCGGGTGTCGGAAGTTCGAATCTTCCCGAGGGCGCCACGAGCAGAATCGTTGTGGGACAACTGCTTCCGGCGTTCCGGTCCCTCCTCGCACGGGACCTCCCCGGGGTCGCCTGGTCAGCGGGTGGTCCGCCTCTCGGCACCATCCTGTGGGGTACGCGGAGTAGCACGATCAAGGGCAATCGTCGGATGAAGACCGGAGCCGGCTCCCCGGCCGACGCTCGGTCGACTCGATCATTGCCGTTGTCCGGCATCAGCGCAAAGCCCGCGACCGGTTTCGCCGGTGCCCACGGATCTCCCTACACTCAAAGGGATCCTTGCGAGATCGGTCTGACATTCGTACGACCTGAACCGCAGAGGCGAATAGCCAGCATCCCGCAGAAGGAAGAACGATCACTCCCATCGCCATCAGCCTCGACAATGTCTCGAAGCAATTCGAAGGCGCAGCCAACCCGGCGGTGACGTCTCTGAACCTCAACATCGAGGAGGGATCGATCGTCGTTCTGATCGGCCCATCGGGTTGCGGCAAGACGACCACCCTGCGGATGATCAACCGCTTGATCGAACCTACGTCCGGTCGCATCGAGATCAACGGCAAGGACGTCACGCACGGCCCCGTGGCCGAACTCCGCCGCGAAATCGGATACGTGATCCAGCAGGTGGGCCTCTTCCCACACCAGACAATCGCCGGGAACATCGCCACGGTGCCGAAGATGCTGGGCTGGGAAAAGCAGAGGGTCTCTGATCGGATCGATGAGCTCGCTGATCTCGTGGGCCTCGAGCCGTCGTTGCTGGACCGATATCCGGACGAGCTCTCGGGAGGCCAGCAGCAGCGGGTGGGCGTGGCGCGGGCACTGGCAGCGGACCCGCCGGTATTGCTGATGGACGAACCTTTCGGAGCCGTGGACCCCATCGTGCGGACGCGACTCCAGGATGAACTCCTCGAGCTGCAGGCCAGGGTTGGCAAGACCATCGTGCTCGTCACTCACGACATCGACGAGGCACTGAAGGTCGCCGACCGGATCGCATTGCTCAACGTCGGCGGCATTCTCGAGCAGTATTCCCCTGCCGATGAGCTACTGGCGGAACCTGCGAACCAATTCGTCGAGGAATTCGTTGGGGAGGACCGCAGTGTCAAGCGGCTGCAGCTGCGAACCGTTGCCGATATTCCCTTCCACCGGGGACCGGTTGTGGCTGCCACCGACGGGGTCGCAACGGCACGCAGCATCATGCGGGAGTACTCGTCCGAGTGGGTTGGTGTGACTTCACAGAACGTGTTCTTGGGGTGGGTCCATGGCGAAGACCTCCAAGACGGACTTCCGCTCGAATCTGCACCTCGATCCGTTCCGGCTGCGCAGGTGCAACCCGGGAGCACGTTGCGCAACGCCATGCAGATCATCATGACCTCGCACACGTCGGCTGCGGTCATCGACAACGGAGGACTATTCGGTGGAGTCGTCACACTGGAGCTGATCCGCGCCAGCCTCGAGGCGGAGACGGGACCATGATCCCGTTGTTTGGCCAAGCGCCCAATCCGATCGTCCGGTGGGAGTACTTCATCGATGAGTGGGATCAGATCCAACGTGCGTTGATCGAACACCTGGAACTCACGGTGTACGCTGTGACCCTCGGACTCGTCGTTTCAGCCGGCCTATCTGCGATCGCTCTTCGCTTCCGCCGGACAGCTGCACCCATCAACGGCGTCACCGCCTTCCTCTACACAATCCCGAGCGTCGCTCTGTTTGGCATCCTGGTTCCCTACTTCGGCCTGAGCAGGCTCAGTGCCGTCCTGCCGCTCGCCGCCTACACCCTGCTCATCCTGGTGACAAACATCGTCGCAGGTTTCAACTCAGTGTCTCCGGAAGTACGAGAGGCCGCCGACGGCATGGGTATGACGCCTGCTCGCAGGATTCTCCACGTGGAGTTGCCCTTGGCGATGCCGTACATCGTGACGGGTCTCCGCATCGCCGTGGTCTCAACGGTGGGGCTCGTGACGGTCGCTGCCATCATCGGTCAAGGTGGTCTCGGGCGTCTCATTCTCGACGGCCTGCGGCGAGCCTTCTGGACACCGATGACCATCGGTGCTGTCCTCTCGATCCTGCTCGCTTTGGCGCTCGATGGGCTGATCCTTGGCGCAGGCAAGTGGCTCACTCCTTGGGCCCAACGCGGAAGAAGTGCACTGTGATGTTGCTCGGTCAGGCTCCAGTCCCGCGGGATATCGGGGTCTTCGAGTGGTTGTTCGACCCCAACAGTTGGACGGGGCCCGACGGCATTCTGGTGTCGCTCGCCAATACCGTCATCTTGTGCGCAGTCGTCGTTGTCGTGGCCATCGTCACCATGGTGCCGCTGGCTTCGTGGCTGGCCCACACCCGGCGCGGGGAAGTGTCCGTGTCGTGGACGGTCACGCTGAGCCGAGCCATTCCAACATTTGCCGTTGCCGGTCTCCTCGTGCCGATCTCGCTTCGTAGCGGCTGGGGCTTCGAGCCGTGGCCAATCTTCATCGCTCTGCTGCTCCTCGCCCTGCCGCCGATATTCCTCAACACGTACACGGCAATCCAGCAGGTGGATCCCGGCGTGGTGGACGCCTCTCGGGCCATGGGCTACAGCGAAACCAGCGTTCTGGTCCGTGTGGAGCTGGCGCTCGCTACGTCGGTGATGCTCGCCGGCGTGCGCGTTGCAGCCGTCACCGTTGTTGCAACGGAACCTATTCGTGCCTTTCTCGGAGGAGACGGTCTCGGCCGCTATGTGCGCGACGGGCTTGGACAGAACAACGACGCGCTCGTCATTGCAGGCGCTATGCTCATTGCGGGTCTGGCTGGCCTGACCGCTTTGTCCTTCCGGCTGGTTGAACGTTTTGCGCTCCCCGACGGAGTGCGCCGACTTGCTACGACCACAACCAGGTAGGAGGATTCCATGAAAGTTCCTGTGCTCAGAAAGCTTGTTGTCGTTTTGATGGCCCTGACCGTCGTCTTAGCCGCGTGCGGCGACGACAGTGGCTCAACAGCCGACGGACCAACGATTCGCGTCCGCGGTCAAGCCTTCAGTGAAGCCGTGACCATTGCCGAGGTCTACGGCCAGTACCTGCAGGCCAAGGGCTACGACGTCGAGCTCCTGACTCCGGCCGGGTTCCGCACCGAGGCGATCGACGGGCTTCGCAATGACGAGCTCGACCTGATCGTGGACTACATCGGCGGTTCCCTCACCGCACTCGCACCGGACGCAGCGACGTCGTCGGATCCCGACGAAGTCGTAGCTGTCATCGGTCCGGCGTACGAGGAGATCGGTGCCACTCTTCTCGACTACTCACCGGCGGTCGACGGCGACGCCTTTGTGGTGCGGGGCGATTCGCCTGCGAGCACGATCAGCGACGTTGCCGAACTCGGGTATGTGTTCGGTGCATCTGCGCAGTGTTACGAGCGACCCCAGTGCTACCTCGGCTACACCGACCCTGCGATCTACGGCATCACCTTCGCCGACACCGTGACGATCGAATTCGGCCCCCTGCTGGGTGAGGCGCTTGCCGCCAACGAGGTCGACGCCGTGGTGTGGAACACGACGGCGCCCCAGATCATCGAACAGGGTTTCAAGGTCCTCCAGGACGATCAGGGGCTGCACCCGGCACAGAACATCGCACCCATCATCTCATCGAGCGTGCTGGCCGAGTACGGCGACCAGTTGAGCGATGACCTGAACGAGCTCAGCGCCGCGATCAGCACCGAAGATCTGCTGGCGTGGAACACGGAAACAGACATCGCCAAGCGTGAGTCCGATGACGTTGCCACTGAATGGCTCGAAGCCGAGGGTCTCAACTAGGCCGGCGCCCTTCGCGTCTTCGCATGTCAGCGAAGGGTGCTCACCCGGTTCTTTGAAGCGGGTGTCGGAGGTTCACCTCCCGAGGGCGCCTCTCAGAAGATGCGCACATGATGGCGGTAGGCAGGGCTACCCGGTTGCGACGGCGATCGACTCTTCGGTGGCAATCGGAGGCGGCGCTGTCGCGCAACCGGCTGCGGCACGCCACCTCGACATGCCGCCACGGATCACGTCGCGCAGCGCCTTCGTGCTCTATCTCCTCGGCGTGACCGCAACCGAGGAGCAGCACGTTGATGATCGCCGTGTCGATCCAACGCACAGCGCAGCTGGGAACGGGCCGGCCAGTTGCACATGGGGCCGAGCGCAGCGGGGCCGCCAAGTGATTCGTGCGCGTCGGTAGATTGAGCTGACGACGAAGGAGGTTTACATGGACTTCACATGCCCGAGCTGCGGCGACCAGCTCGTCATCGAGGCCGATGGATCGGTCGAACCGGACGACGTGGCCACGCCCGACGGCTTCTTGCGGCTGCGGTATGGCCTGTCATCGACCGCCCGGTGGTCGTGTCCCGAGCACGGGGCCATCGGACGGGTCACCGTTGCCGTGATCGACGATCATGTTGAGTTTGTGCCACCGGACGACGTGCTTTGATTGGGCCTCGTAGAGCGGCCAGGCGGCCCGGGTGATGTGCGGTTACCGGAGGTCGGCCACGGCGCACGGCGTACACATTGGCGCCGAAGGGCAGGTCGCGACCGCCCTCCCTGCGAGCAATGGCCAGGTGCTCTACCCCGGTGCCGCTCAATACTGCCTGTTCGGCGACCGGATTGTGCAATAGGCATTCGGGAGCACACGCGTTCGTAGCAGCTTCGAGGCCGCAGCGGAAGAAGCCCGACGGTGTGCCGGCGCGACCACGCCGCCCGACGCACCTAGTCTGCAGCACCGCATGGCTGTTGATTCCCGGGTACTCCGACCACCGCTCTGGTACAAGGACGCGGTTATCTACGAGGTCCACGTCCGCGCCTTCGCCGACTCGAGCGACGACGGCATCGGCGATTTCCCGGGCCTCACCTCTCGGCTCGACTACCTCAGCCGCCTTGGCATCGACACGATCTGGCTGCTCCCGTTCTATCCCTCACCACTGCGTGACGACGGCTACGACATCGCCGAGTACTACGACGTGCACCCAAGCTACGGCACACTCGACGACTTCAAGGAGTTCCTCGATGCGGCTCACTCACGCAACATGCGGGTCATTACCGAGCTGGTCATCAACCACACATCCGATCAGCACCCGTGGTTTCAGCGAGCGCGGCGGGCCGAAGCTGGGACACCCGAGCGCGACTTCTACGTGTGGAGCGACACACCGGAAAAATTCGCCGATGTTCGCATCATCTTCCAGGACACGGAGACGTCGAACTGGGCGTGGGACCCGGTGGCCGGCGCCTACTTCTGGCACCGGTTCTTCTCCCACCAGCCCGACCTCAACTATGACAACCCGCTCGTGCGAGAAGCGATCACCGATGTGCTCAGCTTCTGGCTCGACCTTGGCGTCGATGGCCTCCGTCTCGACGCCGTCCCCTACCTCTTCGAACGCGAGGGGACGAACGGGGAGAACCTGCGCGAGACCCACGAGGAGCTGAAACGGCTCAGGTCATTCATGGACGAGAACTACGAGAATCGCATGTTGATCGCTGAGGCGAACCAGTGGCCCGAGGACTCGGCCGCGTACTTCGGTGACGGTGACGAATGCCACATGGCGTTCCACTTCCCGCTGATGCCCCGTTTGTACCTGTCGCTCGAACGAGAGAACCGGCTTCCCATCATCGACATCCTGGAGCAGACTCCCGCGATCCCGGAGGACGCGCAATGGGCGATCTTCCTCCGGAATCATGACGAGCTCACACTCGAGATGGTGTCCGAGGAAGAACGCGATCTGATGTGGCGAAGCTACGCCCCCGACCGCCGTGCACGTCTCAACCTAGGGATCCGTCGGCGCCTCGCACCGCTGCTCGAGAATGACCGACGGCGCATCGAGTTGCTGTTCAGCATGCTCTTGTCGCTGCCCGGGACCCCGGTGGTCTACTACGGGGACGAGATCGGGATGGGCGACAACATCTTCCTCGCCGATCGTGATGGCGTTCGGACGCCGATGCAATGGAGCAACGACCGCAATGCCGGCTTCTCGAGGGCCAATCCCCAATCGCTCTATCTCCCAATCGTCGTCGATCCCCAGTTTCACTACGAGACGGTGAACGTCGAGGCGCAGCAGGCCAACCCGAATTCGTTGTTGTCCTGGACCCGAAGCATGATCCGACTCCGTCAGCGTCATCCGGTGTTCGGGCGCGGCAGCATCGAGTTCCTGTCGCCGGAGAACGAGCAGATCCTTGCCTACCTACGAGAGGGTGAAGGAGAGACAATCGCGGTTGTTGCAAACCTCAGCCGCCACTCGCAGTTCGCGGAGTTGGATCTGAGCCGCTTTGCCGGGCAGCGCCCCACAGAGATGCTTGGCAGAACGGAATTCCCCGTTGTCGGCGAGGCTCCCTACCCGCTCTCGCTCGGCCCGTACGGCTTCTATTGGATATCGATCGACGGCCACGACCGTTCCGTCGTCGACACCCGCGATGTGGTGGAAATCAGCGGACCTCTCGAGGGCGCGTTTGCCAGCGACGGACCCCTGCCGCTCGTCCTCGGCGGATTCGTTGCGGCCCAGTCGTGGTACCAGGGCCGCCCTCCGCGGCGGTCGCAGATTTCGGTAGCCGACCTCATCCCCATCACTCCCGGTGAGCAAGAGACGACGATGTGGATTGCCCTCGTCAGGATCGACCGAAGCGCGAACTCCCGCGACTGGTACGTGGTTCCGATCGGGATCTCGTTCGAACGCGATTCCGACATCGCCGACTCTGCCGTGCTCGCCCACGTGCGACGCGACGGCACCGACGGGATTCTGTTTGACGCCGTCCAAAGCCCACAGTTCCGGGCCATGCTCCTCGACGGCATCCTTGCCGGCGAGACACTCTTGGGGCGCGCCGGATCGTTGATCTGCACGGCGGGTACCGCCCCGTTCGAAATCCCGACGGGCGAGCCGCTCGAATCGACAGTATCGACCAACAATCTCGGCGAGACCTACATCGACTTCGGTCGAGGCTTCGCCATCAAGCTCTTTCGCCAAGTCGAACCGGGAGTGAATCCGGACCTCGAATTGCGACGCTTCCTCACCGAGCGCACGGCCTTCGACGACATCGCCGACACCTACGGCGCACTCGAGTACCAGTCGGGCGACACGTACACGCTCGGCGTCCTTCAACAGTCGTTCGCCGAGGACTCCACCGCGTGGAACGTCTTGTCCGGCTTCGCCCGAAGCTGGCTCGACGCAACGAGAGGCGAGGAGGCACTCGGGGAGCCCGAGGACGCATTCGGTCCGGTGGAACAGTCTCCGGCCGTAGCTCTGCCAAATGCCCACCTGCTCGACCCGGCGCTTGAACTGACGACACGGCTTGGCCGAACGACAGCCGCCCTTCATCAGGCGTTGGGTTCGTTCACCGAGGACCCGGACCTGAACCCCGAACCATTCACGGTGCACTACCAGCAGTCGCTGTACCAATCACTGCGTGCTGGTATCCGCCAGGAGGTGCGAGCAATCCGCCGGTTGCGGCACCGCACCGAAGGTCAGGTTGCGGCTGCGTTGGACGAGCTCATTCAGGCAGAGCAATCCTGCCTTGCTCGGCTCGGGGCCATCAGACGGAATCCAATCAAGGGATCGCGGATTCGACTTCACGGCGACTACCGCCTCGACCAGGTGCACATCGTCGATGACGGGTTCATCATTGCCGACTTCTCTGGCGATCACTCGCGTCCGCTCGGTCAACGGCGACTTCGCGGCTCACCGTTGCGCGACGTTTCCCAGATGCTCCGGTCCTTCGACTACGTTGCACTTTCAGCCGCACTCGACGGATCGCCGAGTGAGCGGCGCTGGGCTGCGTGGTGGTCCAGGGTGATTGGGCTCGCCTTTGTTGAGAGCTACCTCACGGAACTGGAAGACTCGCCTCTGCTCCCCGACTCCGTGGGCGCTATCGATGACCTCCTCGATGCGTTCGTAGTGTCGAGGGCACTGCGGGAACTCCATTGGGAGCTCGCGACTCGACCCGATCTCGTGCGGGTGCCGCTCGCCGGCCTCCGGCGCATGCTCGGACAGACTCCGTCGTTCATCGATTGATCGGGACGCGTCGGTCGAAGTCCGCTCCAGACCCGTTGATTCGTCAAGGGTTGGGGTCAATCCGACACTCCTATCGCGGCGTGCGAGTTGCCGATCGTTTCATCGACTAGCATGCGGCAACGCAATGAGGGGCTTCTGCCTTGCGTAAGGAAACGGAAATCGACGCGGCAGCCATCGATGCCGTTGTCTTCGATCTCGACGGAGTCATCACGAGGTCGGAATCCGTCCATCACGTCTCCTGGGAACAACTCTTCAACGAGTACCTCGAGGACCGCGCGTCACGTCGCCAGGAGCCATTCGAGCCATTCCAGCCGTCCGACTACCTCGAGTTCGTGGACGGCAAACCTCGCTACGACGGTGTTGCGAGTTTCCTGGAATCTCGCAACATATCCCTCCCGTGGGGTTCAGCCGAGGATTCCGAGGAAGCCGAGACCGTCTGTGGTCTGGGAAACCGCAAGAATCGCTATTTCCTTCAACGTCTCGAGACACACGGCATCGAGGCCTATGACACGAGCGTCGCATTCGTCAGGGAGCTTCAGCGGCAGGGCATCGAGACCGCGCTCATCTCGTCAAGTCGCAATGTCGATGAGGTCCTGGGCGCAGCCGACCTCCTGGACCTATTCACCGTACGAGTCGATGGCCTCGTTGCGGACGAACTCGGCATACCGGGTAAACCCGACCCCGCTGTCTTTCTCGAAGCCGCATCGCGGGTCGGCGCCGAACCCGCCAATGCCGCGATCGTCGAAGACGCCCAGTCGGGCGTTGAAGCCGGACAAGCCGGTGGGTTTCGCATCGTCATCGGCGTCGATCGCGGAGATCAGGCAGAAGAACTGGCCGCGGCGGGCGCCACGCTCGTGGTGTCGGACCTCGGCGAGCTCAGCGTGAAGCCGGTGGCACCGGTTCCCCGTTCGAACCTCCCGTCCGCAGCTGACCACTTCAGCGAGATCGAAGCTCTGCTTGGCGCACGAAAGCCTGCGGTGTTCCTCGACTACGACGGTGTGCTCACCCCGATTGTGGAACACCCTGATCTCGCGGTGCTCTCAGACGAGACACGTCGAGTGTTGACCGATCTCGCGTCGGTTGCAACGGTGGCCGTCGTGAGTGGTCGTGATGTCAACGATGTCCGGGGCAAGGTGCAGGTGCCGGGCATCTACTACGCGGGAAGCCACGGCTTTGACATCATCACACCTTCCGGAGACCCCGTCGTCGACGAGCGACTCGACCGGTTCCAGGCCTATCTCGCTCCGCTGGACGCAGCAACCGAGCAGCTCGAGGATGGCCTTCGAGACGTTCCCGGGGCGCAGGTCGAGCGCAAGCGGTTCGCGATCGCCGTGCACTACCGACGGGTCGCCGACACCAACTTCGCGCTCGTCGAAGAGGCGGTTCGCGACACAGCCCCGACCGTCCCGTCGCTGCGGGTAGCAACCGGCAAGAAGATCTTCGAGTTCCGACCCGACTTCGACTGGGACAAAGGCCGGGCCATGCGTTGGTTGCTCGATGAGCTTGGCCTCGACCGTGCGATGGTGACACCCGTATACGTCGGCGACGACACTACGGACGAAGACGCCTTCAGAGTGATCCGCAAACGAGGCGTCGGAGTCGTCGTGGGACGCGAAGGCGAGCCATCCCTCGCACGTTTCGCACTCGAGGACACGGACGAGGTGACCGCATTCCTGGCAAGAATCGCTGAGGCACAGAAGCTGTGAGCCGCTGGACCCTGACCTACGAAGGGTTCGATCCCTCAGAAGAACCACTTCGAGAGGCGTTGTGCACCCTCGGCAACGGCTACTTCGCAACGCGCGGCGCCGCGCCCGAAGCCGCGGCCGGCGACGTGCACTACCCAGGCACCTATGTGGCGGGGCTCTACAACCGGCTGATCACTGAGGTTGCCGGACGAGAGATCATGAACGAAGACTTGGTCAATGTCCCGAATTGGCTGCACCTCCGATTCCGCACAGGTGACGGTGCTTGGTTCGCCGTGCAAGATGCCGAGATCGACGACTACCGGCAGGAACTGGATATTCGCAAAGGTGTCCTCATCCGCACGTTCGTCTTCACCGACACGGAGGGGCGCTCGACCAGGGTGGCGCAACGGCGCTTCGTGCACATGGGCAACTCGCACGTCGCAGGTCTTCAGACCACACTTGAGCCCACAAACTGGTCCGGGAAGATGTACGTCGAGTCCGGCATCGACGGCCGCGTGATCAACGCCGGCGTAGCTCGCTACCGAAAGCTCAACAGTCGGCACCTCAACCCGGTCAAGGCGGGCATCAGCGACGGCACAATGTACCTCGATGTGGAGACCACACAATCTCGAGTGCGCGTGGCAATGGCGGCTCGCACCGTGGTGCGGCTCAACGGTGAAGAGGTAGAAGTCCATGTCACCGAGACGGAGGAACCCGGATTCGTGGCTCAGACACTCGAGTTCGGCGTGACCGAGGGCATCCCCACGACGGTCGACAAGACCGTCACCCTCTTCACGTCGCGAGACCACGCCATCTCCGAACCCGGACGCGCGGCTCGCGCTTGGATCTGGCGCCTCGGTTCGTTTGATGAGCTGCTGGAGTCGAACACAATGGCATGGGATCTGCTGTGGAGGAGATTCTCCCTCGACACCGGAGCCGACGACTTCGAGGCGATGGTGCTCAACCTCCATTCGTTCCACTTGATGCAGACCGTCTCGAAACACACCATCGATCTCGACGTTGGAGTGCCGGCCCGTGGATGGCACGGCGAGGCCTATCGCGGCCACATCTTCTGGGACGAGCTCTTCGTATTCCCGTACCTGAACCTCCACCTTCCCGACCTCACCAGAGCTCTGTTGCTCTACCGATTCCGACGGCTCCCGGAAGCTCGCTGGTCGGCGAAGGCAGCGGGCCTCGAGGGAGCCCTCTATCCGTGGCAGAGCGGGAGCACCGGAAGGGAGGAGAGTCAGGTCGTCCATCTCAATCCGCAATCCGGACGTTGGCTGCAGGACAACAGCTACCTGCAGCGCCACGTCAACATCGCCGTCGCGTACAACACGTGGCAGTACTACCAGACGACCGCCGACGTCGACTTCCTCGCCCATGGCGGTGCCGAGATGATGATCGAGATTTCACGGCTCATGACCAGCCTTGCCACGTACAACCGTGCGATCGACCGATACGAGATCCTCAGGGTCATGGGCCCCGACGAGTACCACGACGCATATCCAGATGCCGATGAACCCGGCCTCAACAACAACGCGTACACGAACGTCATGGCGGCGTGGGTCCTGGCTCGCACAATCGAGGCGCTCGATCTCCTCCCGGAGTTCCGACGCAATGAGCTCATGGACAAGCTCCACATACAGCGCGAGGAGCTCACGCGGTGGGATGAGATCAGCCGGAAGCTGAAGATTGCCTTCCACGATGACGGCATCATCAGCCAATTCGAAGGGTACGGAGACCTCGAGGAATTCGATTGGATCGGCTACGGCGAGCGCTACGGCGACATCCAGCGACTCGATCGCATTCTCGAGGCCGAGGGCGACTCCCCGAATCGCTACAAGCTGTCGAAGCAGGCCGATGTGCTGATGCTGTTCTACCTGCTCTCGACCGACGAGCTGACGTCCGTCTTCGAGAGACTCGGCTACGAGGTCGACGGTGACACCATCCAGCGCAACATCGACTACTACGACGAGCGTACGTCTCACGGCTCAACACTGAGCCGGATCGTCAACGCTTGGGTGCTCGCACGATCGGACCGTGAACGGTCCTGGGAGTTCTTCAAGGGAGCCCTACTGAGTGATGTCACCGACATCCAGGGTGGCACCACACCGGAAGGTATCCACCTCGGCGCGATGGCCGGGACCGTCGACCTGGTCCAACGCGGTTTCGCCGGTATCGAGACCCGGGAGGACACGCTCTGGCTCGACCCCGCGATTCCCGACGAACTCGGTGAACTCAGTTTTGAGATCCGCTACCGCGGACACGTACTCGACTTTCACATCACTCCCGATCAGCTCGCGGTGACAACCCGCCCGAGCGAAGCTCAACCCATTCGCGTTGGTATTCGCGACCGGGTGATCGAAGTGCCCGCCGGGACGACGGAGACGGTTCCCTTGTAGCCGTGGATGGTCCAACGAATCGCGAGCTTGGCTCCGATCACCGGACCTCCAGCGTGGCAAGGCACTCGTCGGCCCACTCGAAGACGTCGGCCTTCCTGACCGTGTTGCGGAGTCTGCGCATCCGCGAGCGCTGCTCGCGCTCAGGCATCGTGGTCGCATACGCAAGCGTCTGCGCCACGCTGTCGACGTCGTAGGGATTCACGATCAGCGCCGCACGTAGCTGCTCGGCTGCACCGGCGAACTCGCTCAGCACAAGCACGCCGTCGTTTTCGAACCGGGAGGCTACGTACTCCTTGGCGACAAGGTTCATCCCATCCCGCAGCGGAGTCACCAGCATCACATCTGCGGCAACGTAATAGGCGATGAGCTCCTCGAACGGAATCGTCCGATAGAGGTAGGACACCGGCGCCCACCCAGGCTCCCCGTACTCGCCGTTGATCCGTCCAACGATCTGCTCGATATCGGTCCGGAGCTGCTGGTAGGCAGGGACCTGTTCACGGCTCGGAACGGCAACTTGAACGAAGGCGTAGGTGTGCAGATCACGTGGTGAGTTGTCGAGGAGGACTCCGAAGGCCTTCAGCCGAAGGTCGATCCCCTTGGTGTAGTCCAATCGATCCATCCCGAGGATGACGTGCTCGGGATCGCCGAGTTCAGAACGGATCTCTGCGGCTCGTTGGCGAACCCCCGGGGACTGAGCCATTTGCTCGAACTCGGCAGTGTCGATCGCGATCGGGGCGGGCTGGAGATGGACCGCCCTGCCGTTCCACATCAGGTCGCGCCGGCCGATCGACTCCGCGCCGGCGAGCCGTCTGGCGGCTTGCGCGAAATTGACCGCGCTTTGCCGCGTTTGAAATGCGATCACGTCTGAACCCAAGAGCCCCTCGATGATCTGGCGTCGCCACGGAAGACGGGAGAAGACCTCGATGGGAGGAAACGGTATGTGGAGATAGAATCCGACCGTGGCGTCCGGCACCATCGAGCGCAGCATCGCGGGCACGAGCTGCAGCTGGTAGTCCTGCACCCACGCGATGTCGTTGGGGCCTAGAACCTCCGCAGTCGCCTCCGCATACCGCCGGTTCACCGCGACGTACGGGCGCCACGTGTGACGGTGGTATTCCGGCGCCACGATCGCGTCGTGGTAGAGCGGCCAGAGGGTTCCGTTGCAGAATCCGTAGTAGAAGCTCTCGACCTCATCCTCGCTGAGAGGCACAGGCCGCTGGTCGATACCGTCGTATTCGAACGGCTCTGGGTCGAAGTCCGGGATGCCCGGCCACCCAACCCAGGCGCCGTCTGCGTTCTGCAACACCGGCCGGAGGGCACGCACGAGTCCGCCGGGGCTGATCGACCATTCCTTGCCGTCCCATGCCACGGGAAGTCGGTTTGCTACGACGATGATGCGTTGAACGAGGTCCCCCTCCGGTGGTGCAACTGAGCCTACTCGGGAGAGGCCCTCCGCACTCCTGATGCATCACTCGAGAACAGCGCGACGGCGAGAACACCTCGGAGACCGGCCGTGCCGCGGGCCGAGATGGCACCCACGGGATCGTGCGGTTGTGTTTCAAGCATTCCGTCGAGACGCGACAGAGCCGCGGCCGTCGCCAAACGCCGCGGCTCCATCATTGTCCGATATGGGAGCGGAGGCACTCCCCCCAAAACGGTCGCTCAATCGACCCGACGCGCGCATTCCGAAGTGTGAGGAGGTTTTCTACAGAGGGCGGAATCGATGCTGTCACATTCGAAGACGCAAGCCAATGAGCGAGCCGGGACTACGAGTCGAGCGGTTCCCAATTGGGGAAGATGGCCTCGGCGACGAGTTCGGCGTAGATCACGCGGCCGGGTTGCTTCGGATGAAAGTTGTCGGCAGCGAACAGGTCGCTCCGGCCTTTTGTTGGTGTGTGCCAGTCAACCAGCACGGCGTTGTCGTAGCGCTCAACTCCGGCTGCCAGTTCGCTGTTGGTGGTTGACTCCCAGTTCCGGGTCGGGACGTGGGCGTTGATGAACACCATCAGCGGCACATCTGCGGCGATCTCCATCAGCGCCTCGAAATGTCGTTCCTGAACCGGTCCGTTGGTCCCGAGGTGCACCACGATCACCTGCGGTGGTATGGGACGTGCGAGCAGCCTGGACACAAGGCTGGGGGCGTCGCCGAACTGCCGCGAGACGGTTGCGTCGACGGTGCCGGGACCGATCCGCTTCTCGAGCTCCTCCTTCGAGCCGAGCATCACGGAATCGCCGACGGCGGCGATCCACCCGTCCTCGGGCTCGAATGAGTACGACACGGTTGTGGCTCCGGTGTTCCCGAGCTCGTCAACCACTTCGATGGAAACCTCGTTGTCTCCGAGATCCGAGGCCAGCATCACCGAGAACGAACCGTCGGCATCGAGCTCCACCGGCTCGCCGTTCACCATCACCTGAGCCTCTGTTTCCGTGGTGCCGACGAACTCGACCATGAACGTATCGACGACATCGCCGTCGGCAGGCGTGGTCTCGACCACCGGAGGCTGATCGTCAACCGACTCGGTTGTTGTGGGAGGCTCTGTTGTAGGAGGCTCGGCCGCGAGGGTCGTCTCCGGAGCGACCGTGCTTGTCGTCTCAATCGGGGCGAACGTCTCGGTCGTGGTGGTCTCGGCCGCAGAGGTGCTCGTGCACGCCGCAGCAAGAACACCGCTCGCCACCACAAGTGTCATGAGTCGCTTCATGGGTGGGATTCTGCCCCCGAAACACAACTACTTGCTGTTCGATAGGATCTGCCTCAGCTACCAGAGGATTGGACCATGCCAAAGGAAGAGATTCCCGCCGAGCCGTTTCAAGAGGAAGTCAACGCCCAGGTGGTGAATATCAGCCAGGGCGGAGCCGGTCACGTCGATGCCGACACCGTGTCAATCCGCCAGGGCGGGGCACAGACGATCTCATCGGCGTCGGCTGATATCACCCAAGGCGGCGCGTTCTTCGTTGATACCGACCACGCAACCGTGAACCAGTCCGGAGCGGCGGTCGTCGTCGCCGAGGAAGCCACCCTCGACCACAGTTCGGCCGGCCTTGTTGTTGCCTCAAAGGTGAACGCAAAGGACTCGAAGATCGGGCTCCTGCTTGCCGGATCCGTCGAGGGCAGGCCCGACATCGCTGTGGATGCCCGGGTCGCCGCCATCATCGGTATCTCCGCCGTCCTGACGTTGTTCATCCTCCGGAGGCTCTTCCGGTCCTAGCGGCTCGCGCCGGCTGCCGTACGCCCTCGCTGCGAGGGCGGAAAGGGCTTGACCCTGACGTTACGTCATGGTCTATCTTTGCACCATGGAGACCACGAAGATTGGTGATGTTGCCCGGTTCGCCGGAATCACCGTGCGAACGCTGCACCACTACGACACGATCGGGCTGCTCACGCCGTCCGAGCGAAGAGGGAACGGCTACCGCGGATACACGGGCGCCGATATCAGCCGGCTGCAGCAGATCCTCGCCTACCGCGAACTCGACCTAGGTCTCGGCGAGATCAAGGAACTGCTGGACGAACCCGCCGACGTCGTGTTTTCACTCGAACAGGCACGGCGCCGGGTCGCCGACCAGGTCGCAAGATTGCAGCGGATTGCAGAGAGTTTGGGCGCGGCGATCGAAGCCGAGGGGAAAGGAACAAAGATGACTCCCGAAGAGAAGCTCAAGGCATTCGGCGATTTCGATCCGGAAGAGTATGCCGAGGAAGCCAGAGAGCGGTGGGGAGGCACCGACGCCTACGCAGAATCTGCGCGTCGAACCGACTCGTACACCGCGGACGACTGGCAGCAGGTGTCGGCGGAGGCCGACGAGGTGAATCAGGGATTCCTGCTGCTCATGGACAGCGGCACACCCGCCGCTTCCGTCGAGGCCGCCGCACTCGTTGACGCTCACCGAGCCCACATCACGAAGTGGTTCTACGAGTGCACGCCGGAGATCCACACCGGTCTTGGAGCCATGTACGTCGCAGATGAGCGGTTCCGCACACATATCAACAAGGCAGGTGGCGGTCTCGCCGAGTACCAATCCGCGGCCATCGCGGCGCGATACGGAGTCGATTCGACAGAAGGATGACGGGCGCCGGCCACCGGCTACCGTTCCGCTCATGCGCGATCACAAACCCGACCTCGAGTGGTGGAAGACCGGTGTCGTCTACCAGATCTACCCGCGATCCTTTCAGGACACGACGGGGAGCGGCATCGGTGACCTCAACGGTATCACCGAGCGAATGGGCTACCTCGCGGATACGCTCGGCGTCGACGCCATCTGGATCTCGCCGTTCTACCCGTCACCGATGGCCGACTTTGGATATGACGTCTCGGACTACACCGACGTCCATCCCATGTTCGGCACGCTCGACGACTTCGACCGACTCCTCGCCGAGGCTCACCGCCGTGGCCTGAGGGTGATCATCGACTGGGTGCCCAATCACACGTCGGACCAACATCCCTGGTTCATCGAGTCGCGCTCGTCCCTCACGAATCCGAAACGCGATTGGTACGTGTGGCGTGATTCGAAGTCGGACGGATCGCTGCCGAACAACTGGCAGTCGGAGTTCGGGGGTCCGGCATGGACCCACGACGAAGACACCGGCCAGTGGTACCTCCACTCCTTCCTCGCCGAACAACCCGATCTCAACTGGCGTAACCCAGAGGTCGCCACCGCGATGTTCAACACCGTGCGGTTCTGGCTCGATCGGGGTGTAGACGGCTTCCGCATCGATGTCGCCCACTACGTGATGAAGGACCCTGCCCTCGCCGACAACCCGACCGCTCAGAATCCCGACGGTATGGCCCACTTCAAGCCGATGGGCCCGTTCGGTGCTTGGGAGCACGTCAACGACCGTGGTCACCCCGACGTCCACGACGTCTACCGAGGCTTTCGGGCCGTCCTTGACGAGTACGACGGCGACCGGTTCTCGATCGGAGAGATTCACATCTTCGACTGGGACGAGTGGGCGACGTACTACGGAGACGACGATGAACTCCACATGCCCTTTAACTTCTCCCTCGTATGGGCCGGGTGGAATCCCACGGAGATCCGCGCAAGGGTTGAGGCACTGGAGGCCGCCGTGCCTGCGGGCGGCTGGCCCAATCACGTTCTCGGCAACCACGATGAGCCCCGTCTCGCCACACGGTACGGTCCCGAGAACGCTCGCGCCG
>Ga0316197_10000733_pt1 | contig 23013 bp, 22 predicted proteins | sample OudBiesiAoxic_MG_FD_204939 | JGI IMG/M metagenome (GOLD analysis project Ga0316197, IMG submission 204939) | Coastal sediment microbial communities from Oude Bieten Haven, Netherlands - site A oxic | ecosystem: Environmental > Aquatic > Marine > Coastal > Sediment | place: Netherlands... | reverse complement strand
ACCGGCTTCATATGAGTCACTTACCCGTATGACGAGTTTTTGTTCGGGGATCAGTTCTTTAACCTCCAAGTCCCCCCAACCAAAGGCCACGGCCACGGCAGTGAACCCTTCGATCTGGTCTTCTCTTTGATCGATCATGGGTGTGACGATTTCATCCCATTCCCACGAGTTTCGGATACCCTGAAACGTAGCGTATCCGCATTCCTGAGCAGCCTGAATCAGCAGGGCTTGCGCTTCGGTTTTACGTGTTTTTCCCAATTTCTTCTCAAACTCAAACGAAAGGCGATTGTAGTATTGCACTGAAAAAAGTGAAAGGTAGACGCCGAAAAGCGGTATAATCCCTTTGGATTCCCTTATGCGGCTTCCCTCCATGACTGCGTGTACTATTTTGTTTCCGTCGATTGCCATTTGTCAAAATCCCAATCTGTCACGACAGGTCGATCCGCCGGTCATCATCACCCAGCCGTCACTTTGTAAAGACACTCTTCATCCCGCATCATTTTGCATTGCTGCTCGTTGACCGCGTAATGCCCCAATTCGAAATGAAAAATTGCCTCTAGAGCCCCAGCAATCCACCCGCGGGCAAAATGACACCCAGGTGTGTTGCGCCTGCCATGTTTGGCCAGCCAGCCGGTGACGTGATGGCTGGAAGGAGAGAAAATGTTACCGCCCTGGGGGCCGACTTCGTGGAAACGAAGGACGCCGAACCCCGAGTTTTGATACAAGATCGAGGCCATTTCCAATTTGGATTTCAATGTCTTGATTTGGGTGTATTGGGCCAAAAGAGACCTGAAGTCACGATAGTTGGCATACTCAACCGAATCGTACAGGAGCTGAATTCCCTCTTTTCCAAGGGTATCTTCCAGCGTTTTCTGTAGGTTGATGTTGTAATGATGGCAATGCATCGTTATGGGCTGCCCGGATAATACGACACGGTGTCCCTTACGGGCCAGCTCACTTTTCCAGTCGAACAGTTTCATCTTTCACCTTTGTTCAAAATATCCAACAGCCAACGCCATAGGAAGGATGTCCATGTCCTGATGAACGGATATGCTAATGGGTTCGACACTTTTCGTCAAGTCAACACCCTTCCGCTAAAGCCGAAGGCTTGGGGTCCAAGGATCCAAGGGTTCGAGGGGTCAAGTGGAAAGACCATAGAAGCCTTTCCTTGAACCCTTGACCCCTTGAATCCTTTCGGCAGCATCAACAAATAAACTAAAGTCTTCGTTTAAAGGCGAGGGTTTTTCTTTCATTCCTCGAGTGGGACAATAAAAAAGCCCCCGGGAGGGGGGGCTTTAATTTAGAGATAGATTGTGGACGGAGGACCCGGGCGGGGGAACTTAGGTTACATGCCTTTCAATTCTCTGGCTTTATCCCAAGCGACTTTCAGCTGGTCGGCGAAATCCGGGAACAGTTTAAGCAGCGGGTGATTCGGATCTTTTGGCAACTCTCTTGTATCATTAAATACTGAGGTAGCCAGAAACGCATCGGCCAGAGCGACCGCCGGCATTACGCGCTGTGCACCCGCCATGGGTCCTGTAAAGATCAAATCATGATGACTAAACGCTGTGAGCGCTTCTAGGCCTGCATCAAAACCGGCCCAGCCCTTGAACCCAAAAAGGTCTTTGAATCGCTGCAGCTCCATGTATGAGCCGTTGCTTGGGGCACTGCCCGTGGCAAAACCCCATTTTTCCTTAATGAGCTGGTTGGCAATGCCGCACAATGCGCTGGCCGGAGCATTCAAAGTGGTCGTATCGACGATGATGCTTTCAAATTGTGCGCCGACTTTTTCAATAGCATTCAACAGTTTCTGTGTTCCTTTGATCCTGCCATTGGGTGTCTGGTCATCCTGATCAAATGCCACCAGCAGAACATGCTTGACACCGATATCGGCAATTTCTTTAACCTCCGTCTCAAGATCCTCTTCCCAAATCGTCAGACTGTTGTAAAACATTCGATCCAGCAATCCCTTTTCAGCACAATAAGCTGCACCATCCACTTTAGCTTTCAGCATAATGGCATCGACACAAAAAGGCATATCGCTGACCGAGGTTACGAAGTCCACATACTTATTAAATTTTTCCCCCGGGCTGGCAACAATGTCCGCCATGGCGATGACACCGGTGTCCTGCCATAATTTGTCCGCCGCATTTAGTATTTCAGTGGCACGCGCTTCGTTAAATCCTTTCCTGCGACTGCCCTTGTCAAACACCTTGTCGCTTTCCTGAAAAATGGAAAAGCAGCATACGGTAGGGTATTCTCCTGGTTGGCCCCCGAATTTAGCACCGCCGATTTCGCATACTTTTTGCTCCGTGTTAAAACGATTCATACCTACCTCCTTTCGCTTTAAACGATATTTAGATGGGAAAATCCCATTCCCCGAACTGTTGTTCTTTCCATATTGTCGAAAACCCATTTTGGAACAGAATGATATTTTATCTCAGAATCGCGTTATTATTTATATCGTCTAAAAGACGATTTTTCAGATGATTATAGATGATTTACTGACCGATTATTGACAGGATAGTTCGGGTATGAAAAAAACTCGCAACGGAGTCACAACATAACACGGCAAAATGGGGGAGCAATTATGCAAAGCATCCTTTTCAGTTCCTGGGGCGGCAATATTGTCGACAACCGCGGAAAAGAAACGCAGGATTATGATCGGGTAGATCAGGGTCAGTTGCCAGAATATTTCCGGCAGGATGAGAAAATCAAGGCATTGATGGGTTGGAACGGGTTCATCCTTCGATCGGAGGATGTTGATATTATAGATCTCTGCCGCAATTATCTGAAAGCCGTTCACGATTATTCCAAAGACTGCGGAAAATGCAATTATTGCAAGACGGGCTATGAAGAGCTTATGGAAGTTCTCGACGATATTCGTAACGGTGATGCCACCGAGGAAGACATGGACTTTGTGGAGTCTGCCGCGGAAGCCATCGTCGACAGTTCCAAATGCAGCATCGGGAAAATCGGACCCATGGCTTTTCGCCAGGCGTTGAAGCATTTTAATGACGACTTTAAAAAAGCCATCAGCGGAGAGAAAACAGTGACCGCGGGCACCTACCGGTCGAAACTGACCGCACCCTGTATGGATGCCTGCCCGTTACATTTAGATATCCCGAGGTATATTGAGTTTATAAAGGATGCCAAATTTGACGAGTCCCTTGAAGTGATACGGGAACGTCTGCCCCTTGCCGGTGTTCTAGGCCGGGCATGCTTCAGACCGTGCGAAAGCCACTGCCGACGGGGGAACGTTGATGAGCCGATTGCCATTAAAAGCCTGAAGCGATTTGCAGCGGATCATGAACTGTCAAAGGAAAAAACGCCGGCATTCCAGGTGTCACCATCGGACAAAACGGGCAGGATTGCCATTGTCGGTGCGGGCCCGTCAGGCGTGACCTGTGCTTATCATTTGGCGCTCAAGGGGCATACGGCCACGATATACGAACACCTGGAGGAACCGGGCGGCATGGCGGCGGTGGGTATTCCCGACTATCGGTTGCCACGCACTATCCTGCAAAGTGAGGTGCAGCAAATCCAGAAAATGGGCGTTTCCATCAACTACGGTCAAACCATCGGGAAAGATCTGACAATCTCACAGCTTGAAAATGAGTTCGATGCGGTCTTTATCGGAATCGGCGCTCAGCAGAGTGCTCACATGGGGATAGAAGGAGAAGAGCCGGAATATCAAGGGTTTATCCCGGGATTGGCGTATCTGCGAGAGGTTAATGCCGGCCGCGATCCGTATTCGCAAGGTAAAAAGGTCGTGGTTATCGGCGGTGGAAATGTCGCGATTGATTGTGTTCGCTGTTCCCTGCGTACCGGCAAGGAAGATATTCATCTGGTTTACCGCAGGACACGCAAGGAAATGCCGGCTGATGATGCCGAAATTCACGATGCCGAAGAAGAACAGACGCAGTTCCACTTCTTGACTGCGCCGGTGCGTATCTTAGCTGAAGGCGGTAAAGTGGTCGGCCTTGAATGCATCAAAATGGAACTTGGCGAACCGGATGCCAGCGGAAGACCGCGACCCGTTCCGGTCAAAGGATCTGAATTTATTCTTGATTGTGATTGTGTCGTGCCGTCCATTGGCCAGAAAGTGGATCTGTCATTGCTCGAAGGGCTGGAAGAGGTGGAAACGACCAAATGGCAAACTATCCAAGTGAATGAGTTCACCAAACAAAGCAGTCGGCCCAAAATATTTTGTGCCGGAGACTGTGAAACCGGACCGGATGCCCTGGTGACGGCCTGTGCCGGTGGTCGCAGAGCCGCACTGAACATTGACCGTCTTATTAACGGACAGTCTCTCGAATATGATGACAATTATTACTTTGAGAAGTTCTTTACGGCCGTCAAGGTGTTCAATCCGAATGAAGAAATAAAAAAGGTGGAAAGCAAACCGCGATGCCAGGTTGCAGTCCTGGCGCCGGAAACCCGGAAAAACACATTTGACGAGATCGAACAGAGTTTTTCGGAATCAGAGGCGGTTGCCGAGGCGGAGCGTTGTCTAAAGTGCTATCAAGTGGCGACCATTGCCATTTAGCATCGAATCGCTACGGTCTTTTCATAATTTTGTTCCGGCTTAGCGTTCACTAAAAGAATTCCTTTATATTTAATATGCCGGTACATCTCGCCTGATTGCGTGGTGAAAAATTGGAATTTCCAGATATTCCTGCGGTTTCGCGACTTCTCAAACAGGCGTCTCAATGCCTCAATTGGGAATTTGTTTTCCATGGGCCCTTAGGAGGTTTTTATGAACGAATCCGCTGCTGACCTTAAGGGTGAAAAGTCGGTTGTCATCATTTTGGCAGGATTTTTGGGCTCAGGCAAAACAACATTGTTGAAACAGATCTTATCCTGGGAGACTGATCTGTCCGGCACGGTTGTCGTGGTCAATGAGTTTGGTGACGTTGGGATTGACGGCGCGCTGTTGAAAGACTCCGGATCGGATGTGGTCGAACTGACCAGTGGGTGTATCTGCTGTACGCTTACCGCAGATCTGAGACAATCGTTGGTTCGCATTTACACCCAATTTGAACCGGAACGTATCTTGATCGAAGCTTCCGGGGTGGCAGATCCGACGTCTATTGCATCGGTGCTCACCGAACCCGGGTTAAGGGATTCCATGGTGCTCAAAAAAATTATCACCGTGCTGGATGGGGATTTTTGGGAAGCTCGGGAAGCATTCGGACCGCTGTTTTACAATCAGCTTGAAATGGCCGATCTGATCCTGCTCAATAAAGTCGACTTGTTAAGCCCGGATCAAATTCCACAATTTTTAAGGGAAATCCATCAAGAGATACCGGATTCTCAGGTCGTACCGACCATTCATTGCCAGGTGGATCCCCAGACGTTGTGGGAAGACCGCATGCCCCGTCATGTGGGGTTAAAGCCAATCGATTTTTATCAAATCGACAAGAGACGAAAATCTGTCGATGCAGCAAGCTACGTTACTTTTTCATTCGAAGCCGCCACCCCTCTGGAAGAAGCCTGCTTTGAACAATTTATGGAGCGATTACCATTTGAGATGTTTCGGGTGAAGGGACCGGTTCACTTCCCGGATCGAACCGTCATGGTGAATTTTGTCGGCGGCAAAATGGTAGCTCTACCGTGGGATGATACGAGTTACACGCAATTGGCTTTTATCGGATGGGAAATCGATGGGGATCAATTTCTCTCGCGATTGAAGCAGTGTGTGATCAAATCAGATTAAAAGACGGGATTTTATCCAGAGCTTGACAGCGGCCGTATCCCAATACGACCGCATGCACCTTATCTTGAAGTTCATCAATCCGATCGGAAAGTGTCTCTGAAAGAAGATCGGGTTGGGCGTGAAGCCCCCATTCCATCACTTCCAGATGGGTAACCGCGGGTAGGTTTTGGGCGATGTGTTTAACTTCTTTTTCTAGAACTTTACAGCATATAATTCCGATGGATTTATTGGAGCTAACCATTAGTCCAGGAGGACCATACAATACCACGCGGGCAATAGCTGACCGTGGGGATCGAATTCGACCTTGAAACCCAGTGTTTCGACGGTTTTGCCGATATCAATGCCGTAGGCATCCATTGTTGGCCGGGCTAAATGCGGATGGGTGCACGGATCCGGATACGCACACTCCTCGCACTGAACGCAAAGTGCCATCGCAAAAGCATAGGTACAGCCATGGTTTAACATGGCCTCTTTCTCAACATAGAGCGCGACATCCTGGCCCGATTTCGGATCTGTCGATTTAATGATAACCGCCATCTTATAATGGGCAAAAGCATCCATAAATTGCTCTGGCGATATATGCATATTTGGCGGGCAGGTCCAGTAACGTCCCTAGCGGTTACAGCCGAAGCGGCATTTTAAATGCGATCGGGAATCGAAAATGACACGATCGGTGGTAATCATTTTTGCTTCCAGTGCGCCCATCTTCAGCGCTTGGTCGACCAATAGCCGGAATTTTTTCTCCATGACGCCACCTAAAATAGATCTAAGTCTTTAAGAAACATGTTTACCAGAATGGATTCTAAGTAAAAAAAACTTGGCAGAATTAACCCACCCTAAGCTAAGATATGAATCGCAAAGGTTCAACAGCACTTATACATCCTAAGCAACCGCTCATGCATTAAAAAATAAAATTTCATAAAGGATGACCCATCAAAGCGCGTGCGAACGCCGTGTAAAGTTTCCGCCAGGTCAATCGTACTTCTTAAATGCGTAATCATGATGAGCTGCTTGTCGGCGGCCACGTCTTTTAAAAACTCCTGCATGGATTTATGATTGGTGTAATCCAGAGACGGCTCTACCTCATCCATCAGGTAAAAACAACTTTCCAGTTGGCTGAACAACGCCAGCTTTAAGGCCAAACTGGTTACGGATTTTTCTCCACCCGACAATTGGTGAACCCGGCGCACACGATTGCCGGGCAGGGTTACGATAATTTCAAAACCTATTTGTCCGTTTTGTGAAGGTGTCTTTAACTTGACCTCGCCCATCGGCATCAGGTAACGCATGTAGCGCTGTAAAAGCGGTGCCACTGTCCGATCCAAGCAATCGATGACCTCATCAGGCGATTCGATTTCCAACAAAGACTGAATCGATTGAAATCGCTGGGGCGGGCTTTGCTGGAGAAAATCATTGATTTGTTCTTGCCGAATGATGGTTTTCAAAGATTGTTTTAATCGCAATTGTTTCAATTTTTCCAGATATGCTTCGGCATCCACATTTGTATCATTAATCCAATACCGGTTTTGACCGGTTTTGGTCATTTCCCGGACCAGCTGCATGGCCGGTGCATCTTTATCCTGGTTTTCCTTAAGATTAAGCTCGATGCGGATAATGGTCGCCGGCGGGTACTTTTTACTGCCAGAAAAAAAGAGCTCCTCTTGTTCGTAGCAGCGTATCCGTTCTAGATCGTTTTCTCCCAAAGCCCACACGATGGCATCCAGAATATTTGATTTGCCCACACCGTTGTTGCCGATGATCACCCCGATGCCGGGCTGAAAACTCATGTTGGTCTTTTCCGAAAAGGATTTAAACCCTTCAATGTTGACGTCTTCCAGATACATCTCAAACCCCCTGATTTTTTTCATCATAGCGTCGTCTGATTTCGGCGATGAGTTCCTCTTGCATGGGAATCAGAGATTCATACATCAGATCTTCATCCAATGCCACACTGGGCAGCGACTTGGCTTTCAGGTCCCTGAACCGCTGGACCCCCTCACGGGTGCGCATATCCCACTCATGTACGTCTATGATATCCTGGATTTCCTCCGGTAAAACCTTTACCGATTCCGCCATATAGACGCAGGCCACTCACTGGTTAAAATCGGTCAGAAGGACATCCACCATTACCGGTTTTTTCATCGGAACTCCTTTAGGCGGCCATATCCACGGTTTCAAAATGGACCGTTTCGGATTCTACGGTTAAGAGCCCCCAATTCAACCGCTCTCGGTTTTCGGCCGGCCCGACGCCGATAAAATCTTTACCACCCACATGCCAGTGCCCCCATTGAAGGATCTGACTGAAAATAATGATATCGGTTTCGAATTGAGGAACCATGGCTTCCAGTGCCGGGAAAACCGTTTCATCTTGCATGAAATTTGTGAGGCCGCAAACCATGTTCATTTCCAGGGCAAATGGCTCAAAATCAGAAAATCCCGGAAGCCCTTGAATATAATCACCAAAAAAGGCGATTGCTTTTTTATTTTGCATTTGAAAGTTGAGAACCTGGGGAAGCCTCAATAGCCAATCGCGGTCTTTGGGGGCCAGATCAGGCAAATGATCGGTTACTTCGGACTGGGCAAATTGCCAATCAAGCGAGCCCTGAATGGCAGTTATGTTATTTTTTCGGAAATATTTTATCAAATCAGCGTTTTTCGCAGACTGACCGGTCAAATTGCCCAGGCAGTAAACGGTCGTTACGCCCATGGCTTTTATTTGTTCCAGCAATTTTTCCAACGTCCTGCGATTTCCGTTGAGTCCTCCGATTAAGCCGACTTTGGTATAAGAACCCATGTCCTGATGTGTACGGAATGAAGCCGCCGGTTTTAAATCACCATTGGCAGCCGATATGATCGCCCGGGCCAGTTGATCAGGGCAGGATGTTTGATCACGGCAGTCGATGCCATCCAGGTAATTTAAAACCTCTTTAATGGGTCGCCCTTTTAACAATCGGGCAACGAGCTGGGCATTGCCGGGACAACCGCCGCCTACAAAGCGAACCTCTTCTAGGATGTCCTTGTTTATTTTGAAGTGAATTTCTGGGGGACAAACGCCTTGGGTGGAATATACAAACCGTAGAATCGAATCATTATTTGTCATGACATCAAGCTTCGTATTTGGACGATTACCCAAATTTTTCAAAATTATAACCATACACAACGACCCAATCCAGGGAAATCGTCCGATAGCTGATTTTTAGGTTGGGAAGAGTTGATTTTCGGGTATTTATCCAATTGTGATGGATCGGGTGGGGTGGTTTTGCTCGATCATTTGAAAGGTTAATTTAGGCGGCGGATAAAATCCTTGGCCGCATTCCAGGTATCGGCCAGAATATCAAGGCGGCCGTTACACGCTTCGGTACGAAGGCCAAACATTGAATTAAATTCCTGAACATTTTTTTTCATCTGGGTTTCAGACATGACTGGTGTCGAAACAAGGAGTGAACGTTCGTAGTCCTTAAACAGCCGTTTGGCCAGGTCGACACTTAAGCTACCGAATTCTTGGTCAAACATTCGTTGCCAGTGATAGGTCCAGCCGGGAATCATAAAAAAGGTTCCGGCCACTTTGCATTGTTCGCCATAATACCGTTTACGACCGCCGATAAATAGGCCAACGCAATCGTCCACCGGGTGGTCTTCATCCATGGGGATAAAGACCGGTACGCCGGCGTCCGAAAGCAACTCATCGGGATTTTCAAAGGCATTACCGCATAACCCATAGCCGAGCAAGAAGGCATCCACATAGGGGCCCATTTCCCGGGCGGCTTGAACCAATCCCTGCTGAAGGGTTTGCTTGCGATTGTGAAGGCCCAATTCAAGAACCCGGACAATAACGTTTATTCGATTGTTAGGATCAGGCTTAAATGATGCCAGGACGGGGAGTCGGTGCACCTGTTTAGGCTCTATCGCTTCAAGTGTTTCAATCATGTGAGCCGATTGGGCGTCTTCCAGAATTGCGACCCGTTTAATATCAGGGTCACCATTCAAAATATGAGCAAATTCTAGTTCCAGAATTTCACAGGTTAATATACCCAGGGTTCCCATCAAGCATGCCTTTGAGATACAGATACGATTATTAAAGTCAACTTTACCGGCTGTGTTGGTCTTGGCTTTCCCGTTGTCCGGGTAAACGAAAATTTTTCTTTGTTTTGCACTTAACCGTAATTTTGATAACGATACCCTAAACCAGTGATGACGCCGTGACACCGGCAGGCCGTACTTAATAGAAAATCTTCTTCGATGGTCTCAACCTGCTTTAGCAGGTTAAAAAGTTGCCGGGGACGATAGCCGCCAATTCCCGGGCATAGCTGATAACTCCTCACGACAATGGACTGAAATGTTGGTATTTGAATTTTTCCCAATAGTTCGAACATATTCATGTTGCGCCTTTCTTGGGTTACCGTGCACATATCTGCCGGTTCATCACAATCGTCCGGACAGAGAAAGTCGGCATGGCTCACATATAGGTTTCCTGAAGGATCTCTTACCGGGTTAGGGACTTGACGATCGAGTTCAGATGGAATCGTGATCTGCGCCAGCCCCTTAGCGCTTTGTTTCACCAGACACCATTTAGCCGCCAGATGGATCGGAAGCGCCGGGATGATCCAATCAGGTCGCTCTGATCTCTCAAGCCTCTGATCTAGAAAGGAAACCCCGTCCATCAACTCAAGGGCACGGTTGGGCCCCGCGCCTTGCAACAGATTTTTCCTGACAGGATCCACCAGGACAAAATGATGCTGGGTGTGCGTCTTGGATAGTCTTTCAGCCGCTATCAGGCCGAAGCGGCCCGTGCCGATAATCCAGATCTCTTTCATGTCGACAAAGATACAAAGTTTATTCTACACATGACGACTCACACATGTTCGACTGACGTGAAATTGGAAATCTCGGAATTCACCGTGCATAAATCAGCGACGGACAGATCATGAACACTGTTGTTGCCCGTAAGCCTAGAGAAATCCTTCAACTCTTTTGTGGTGACGTTCAGAAAGTTTTCAAGACGTCTGGCGGCCTTGTCGACTTTCAGGTTGATTCGGAGCGCCGGATCCTGAGTAGCAATTCCCATGGGGCATTTGCCGGTGTTGCAAATTTTATATTGCTGGCATCCGATGGCCATTAATGCCGCCGTGCCGATCGCGACGGCATCCGCCCCCAGAGCGAGAGCCTTGGCAATGTCCGCCGACACCCGGATGCCTCCTGTGATGATTAGACTGACCTTTTTAGCACCGTTTTCATCCAGGAATTTACGCGCGCGGTGCAGGGCGAAAATGGTGGGAACACTGGTGGATGCTTTCACGTACTTGGGAGCCGCTCCAGTGGCACCCGCTCTACCGTCCATGGTGACAAAATCGGGTCCTGCGAAAAGCGCTGCCTCCAGGTCCGCCTCGATGTTGCCAGCGGCGAACTTCACACCGATAGGTCTTCCCTCGGAAATATCCCTTAGCCACTCAATCTTTTTTTTCAAATCTTCCCGGTTTCGAATGTCTTCGAATTTCGATGGGCTGGTTATGCTTTCACCGGGTTTGAAGCCTCTGATTGCGGCGATTTCCCGAGTAACTTTTTCCCCGGGTAAATATCCACCCATGCCTGGCTTGGCCGATTGACCGAATTTGATCTCGATGGCGTCGACTCGCTTCAGGTTTTCCTCGGTGACACTGTAGCGGTTGGGTACGTATTCAAAAATGTATTTATAAGAATTGTCTAAGGAGCTGGGAAGAATCCCCCCCTCTCCCGAACACATAGCCGTCTTCGCTGCTGCTGACCCCCGGGCCAGGGCCGTTTTTGCCTCCGGGCTCAAAGCGCCGAATGACATATGGGTGATATAAACAGGTGATTGAATGACCAGGGGTTTTTCAGCATCGGGGCCGATCACGGTTTCGGTCACGACTTTCTCTTCTTTGTTTAAAGGCAGTGTCGCCAACTGTGCGCCCTTGATCAGCAGTTCGTCCCACGAAAACGTCGGTTTTCGGGTACGCATGGGTTCGGTAATGGATTCACCGCTTTCCGCCATCTGGTGGATATCGGTCATATAGGTCTCGATCTCGTCGGTATTGCGCTGCAGAGACGTATCCGCATCGTTGCCAGGTACGCCCTCCTCGTCCCCGTTGGAAGCCGACGACATTGCAGCGAGGGCTGGGACCTCTTCCACTTTCTCGTAAAGTTTCTTCGGAGACCCGCAAACCGGACAAACCCAACTGTCAGGGATATCCACCCATAGCGAGTCGTTTCTCTCCTCGTCATAGATGAACTCGCAAACGATACATCGGTATTTGGCCATTTTCGTCTCCTTATACATCCAGGTTAGCGGGCTCGTAGTATTCTTTCGGATGCTTGCAGTAAGGGCATCGGGGTGGAGGTTCGGTACCCTCGTACATGTAACCGCAAACACTGCATTTCCACTTGATAGGCTCATCCCGCTTGTACACCATCTGGTTTTCTACCAGATCCAGCAGTTTTTTGAATCGGTCCCTGTGATGCTTTTCAATCTTGGCGATCTGCGCAAACAAGATGGCAGCGGTCTGGTTTCCCTCCAATTCGGCCTCTCTGGCGAATCGGGGATACATATCTTCGGACTCGTAATTTTCGCTCCCCACGGCCGCTTTTAAATTCTCCAGCGTAGAGCTATCGCTGAGTAATAACTTATACTCTTCCATGGCGTGGTATTTCTCGTTCTCGGCGGTCTCCTCAAATATTCTTGCGATGTAATGGTAACCCTCTTTTCGGGCAACGTCGGCAAAAAACGTATACTTATTGCGGGCCTCCGATTCACCGGCGAATGCGACCTGCAAGTTATCAGTGGTCTTGCTCATTTTAGTCTCCCCTTTTATCACGTTCGTATGATCTGATTCCTCCATCTTGGGTGGAGGATCCGAATCGGTTTTGTCGGTCCGGTAAAAAAAAATATTGACTCATTCTTCGGGATAGCCTCAGGAAAACTTGCCCGACGACTGTACCAATTTTTTGGGGGGTTATCGAAGACCTCCCACTATATGGACAAAATCTTACCAGAAACCGCCTATTCCATCAAGCCACAAAGGTTGTGCTATATCAAAATAGGGGGGATGATGAGATCAAAGGCGCTGAAATAATAGCCTCTAAAAGGAGATGTCCAATTAGCCGATGTGGCCCACGGAAAAGGCCAGAAAAAATTGTCCCAGATAGTAAAGGGGTAACCCTGCTGCCCGGTTGAAAAATGACTTTACCACGAACTGGTGCCGGGCCACAAATATATCGGAGAGGTAAAAAAACAGGGCTCCACCGGCTACCAGCCATCGCCCCATGACTGGAAGATGACTGTCGCCGGCCACACCTCCGGCACCGGCAACCATTGCAGTAATGACCACCATATAGGCAATCACCGGTCTTTTCATGGCGCCCAAGTGAGTTTTCAGCCAGAAATAAACGGCCCCGCTGACCGCTCCAGCTACGGCCAAGGAACCCATGGTCCACACGTTCATTTTAGCTATGTTCAAAAAGGCGGCCACATAAACCAGGTGGCCCATCAAAAAGACCACCAACCCGGCCAGAAATGCCTTGCGCGAATCAAAAGCCAGGCAGATATCCCCTGCCAGGCAAAAAGCCAAAGCGACGATAATCGTCCAGGAGTAGGTTAGATTTAGATGAGGTGTGGTTAAGGCCGTCAGGACAAAAATAGTTGAAAGAAGGGTTTTTGTCAGCAGGGCGATGTCAAATATTTGCCTTTTAGTGGAAACGAGCAAGGCGGTTAGCAACAAAATGGACATAAAGATCAATCCGAATCGCATTTTTAATCTCCATGAATCTGGATAGCCACAACTATCTAGCCGCGGAACTGGCTATCCCATACCAGACCCGATTGGCGGGCGATTTTTCGTGAAACGGCCGTTTTAATGGATTGTCGTTGACCGTAGATGATGACACGTTTGCGGGCCCGGGTCACGCCAGTGTAAAGGATTTCCCGGGTCAGGAGGCGATGCTCGGGATCCTCGGGCAGCACCAGTAATACGTCGTCGAATTCAGATCCCTGGCTCTTGTGGACGGTTAACGCAAAAGCCATTTCCCAGTTGGGGAGCTGACCCACAGCAAAGTCGTGATATTCATCGCCGTGCTGGAAATGGGCCCGAAAACCGCTGTCGGTATTTCTGATGACCACACCAATATCTCCGTTATAAAGGTCTTTGCCGTAATCGTTGCGGGTCACCATAATCAGGGCACCTGAGAAAATGCCGGTTACCGGATCAAGGGCCGTATCCATGCAACTTACCAGGTATTGTTGGATAATTTGATTTATCCCATAACATCCAAAGGGGCCATGCCGTAGCAATGTGAGAATTTTCATCCGTCCCATCAGTTCAAAGATTTGTTCCAGTAAATGCCGTCCGGCATCGGTACGGGTAAAATCCTTGCGGTCCTTTCGGGCGGCTTCTTTGATCAGATAATCGTAACTTTTACTGTTTTTTACGGCTGGTTTTAAAAGGTAATAATCAGCCCATTGATGCAGACCATTCTGCCACCGGTCGGGTGCCATCGGTGCTACCACTGTCCATCGGTCTATCTTTCCTTCCAAGGCCGCTTTGAAGACGACCGGTTCATAGAGGGGACATTGCCCCCGGTTCAATTTTGCCGCCAACTCGTTAATTTCAACGCCGGCGCGATAGATGTGTCGCAAAATAACCAGGTGATCTTTAAAAATTGCCAGGCGATCATCGGTCGGAATCATTTCGGCAAAAACGGCGCCGGCTTCCACTGAAGGAAGCTGGTCCTTGTCCCCCACCAGGATAAGTCGAGTATGAGCAGGGTCTAAAGCATTTAGAAATTTGGCCAGCATCACTACGTCCACCATGGACACTTCATCAATAATAGCCACATCTACCGGCAGGGGATTTCCCTTATGATAGTAAAAATCGTGTCGATGACGGCTGTATCGAAGCAGTTTGTGAAGGGTGCTTCCCTTTAGGGCCAAAAGCTGCCTGTCTTCATTGGAAGGCGATGGTATGGTCGGCAACTGTTTGGAAACAGCCTCGGTGATTCGCCGGGCGGCTCGCCCGGTGGGCGCGGCCAGGGCAATTTGGTTAGCTGGTATTCCGGTGCGCACAAGGCCCCGCAATATGTTTACCATTACCGACGTTTTCCCCGTGCCCGGTCCACCGGAAACAATCGTAAACGGCGACGAGAGAGTCTGACGGATAGCGGCGACCTGATCGGGGTCCCGGTTAATCGGACGTCCCGTCTTCCCCAGGCGAAGAGATTGCTCTTCCGAGTAAATTTCATTCAGAATCGAGTCGATCGATGAGTCGGAGGCGTCGCATGAAGGGTCAACGGATAGAAGCGCTTTTATCCTTCTATGGAGGTTTTTTTCGTGGAAGTAATATTTTTGAAAGTAAAGTCGTTTCGTACCGGCGGTTGTCTCGAAAACAAGTGGATACCGGTTTGATTTATCTGTCGCTACCAGATGTCGATACCGGTTTTTTTTCAATCCGATAAGAAATCGGGTAATCAGATCGTTCACCTCTTCAATTTCCGTTCTTGGGACAAGCCGGCCAATATGGCTATGATTTAACTCCAGGCACAGACTTCCCTCCCGCATTGCCGCAAACATCAGCGCCAGAACGATAATCAGCGGATGGTCATTTTGCAAGTTACCCAATTCAAGCAGATCGCGGATGGTCATCCAGTCAATCGAGGATAAATCAAGGGCCTGGGAAAGGGGGTGAAATGCTGCAATCGATTTTGCAACATCTCCCTTGATCCGGGGGTTAAATTTAAAGTCCGCAGCGGGCAGGGTTGTTTGGTGATTATTGTGGCTGTTTACTTTCATAAAAAGAATTCAGGCGCCTAAGCGTAACCAGTCTGTGGTTTTTTCTCACTACATTAAATCGTTAGATGATTTTTCCAATCATCACTCGTAAGCGTCTCTTCAAGCAATACCGATGAGCCGATTTCATTTGGTGGTATATAAATAATACCGTGACCGGCCCCATTCCCCATTCCCCGCAAATAAAAATAAAAAACACCACCGAAATGACGCTTGGGATCAAAACGTTCACCCATGGTGTGTTTTAGCCAGCGCAAAACAGCGGTTGTATACAACCGATACTGCAGATGGTAGTCGGCTGCATTCATGCTGGCTATAATGGCGGTAACATTATAACCGGCATCGAGACGATTCGATTTCCAGTCGGCAATATAGTATTTATTCCCATGTCGAAAGATCAGGTCTACTACTCCCCGGATAAATCGATCCGGGAAGGGGACAACAGAATAGTAAAATGTGACCTCGTGGATGCGGTCGTCGGGTTTTAATTCTCCCAGAATGAAGTTTTTTTCGATCTGGGATATCGGAACAGTCAGGGAGTCAATAATCACCTGGGCGACATGCCCACGATATCTTGGATCGACGCCGTAAAGGGCCATCCGTTGATCGATGAGGCCAGCGGCGCTATTGTCTTCCAGAATGTTGCTAGGGTGGTTGATGACGACTGAAAAGTCGATGGTTTCCAGTATGTCATGGAACATGGACCCGACTTCTGGCCCACCGGGAATTTCATCAGCCAGTCGAAAAGATCGGGCGGGTAGGGTTTCCATCAAACCGACGTTTTCGTCATCTTCCCGGTGAAAAGCCGGATCATCCGTATAGGTAGTTCTACTTGGATGGATCTCAGCCCCAATTGCCTGTTTAGCGTGAATACTGGAAAAGGATTCGAGGATGGTGGTGCGATGAGAAAAGGATTTGTTCGCCGGCAACACCTCCGGAGAAAGGTCGCAACGGCGCGAGACGTCCAGCGATGTTGTTTGGGGGTGTGATTTATCATCATCAATACCCGGTTTCAGCCAGGCGATACTTTGGATCACCGGCGGTTTTATGAAGGCTTCTTCGATGGCGCGTGCCATGAAACGGCAGACCGGGCCGAAATATTGCTGCCTGTTCGAAGCAGGAAAAAACGGCGCATAAACCTTGAACTGTGCCCGGGTGAGGGCCACATAGAACAGCCGCCTGTCTTCGTCATCTAATTCTTTTTGGTGCCGCTCCGGATTGGTTTTTCGAGTTAAATCGATGACCTTATCAGTCCCAGACGGATTATCACCGTCAATTCGATGAAATTGGTGGTATCGGTCCCATCTTCCCTGAGTCAACCCGCCGCCGATAAACACGATTGGAAATTGTAGCCCTTTGGCCTGATGCATGGTCATGATCTGGACTTTACGTTCTTCGGTTTCGATTTCATGGATGTCGCCCGTTTCATCAGTCGTGATGGTCTTTCTCCGGAAACCGTCGAGTTGCGCGCACATTCTTTCAAAATCAAGATTCTTCCGGTAGGCGGCTTGGTTCAGGTAGGCAACGATCTGGTTATAATTGGCTTCCATGCGATCCCAAACGGGATTTACCGATTCCCGGAAGATCAGCCCGGTGTCGGCCATCATCGATTGAAACAGTTCGCCCCAGCGGCGGTTATGAGCCAGGTCATGCCAAAGGAAAAATAATTGGCGCGTCGGGTGGGTGATCGGTAAGTCGTTGTAGGCGTGCAAGTCATCGGAATGGAATCGAAAGAACGGTGTCAGCAATGCTTTTTTTATCTGGGCGGTATCCGAAGGATCACGTGCGGCATTGAGCATCAGGCTTAAGTAGTAAGCTTCATCGGAGTTAAACAGTCCGGGCTTACGATAGTAGGAGTAGGGGATTTGCCTGTCTGTGAGCTCAGCCTCCAGTAAATGGGCATTGGTCCGGCTGCGCACGAGAATAGCGATATCTCCCAGATCAAGGTGTTTCGGCGACCCGTTTTTTTTCGAAATTATTATGCGATTGCCGGTGACGAGATGGGTGATTTCGGCCGCAATAAAATGGGCCAAGTCCGCATTGGCCTGCCTTATTTTATCTGATCCCCTGAGATCGATCAGATTGAACGCATTTCGTCCGGATTTGTCCCTGGCAAGTTTTTCAGGTAGATCGACGTCTTCCGGACTGTTTGTGGAGGAATAGTCTATTGTATGCCAACAGGTTTTTATTGATGCGCCAAACCAGGAGGAGGCGGCAAACAACTGATTAAATTTTCCCACCAGTGACGGTATGGAGCGATAGTTGATGTTTAGGTAATAGAGTCCGGCCAGATCTTGATCTGCGAGTTGTTGCAGTTTAAACCGAGCCGTCAGGTAGGTAAACACATCCGCCCCGCGAAAAGCATAGATCGCCTGTTTGGGATCTCCGATGAGAAAGAGCCGGCTGGTGTTGCTTTCAATGAAAATGCGTTCAAAGATCTGCCACTGTATCGGGTCCGTGTCCTGAAACTCGTCGATGAAAGCGTAACGATATCTTTCTCGAAGTTGTTTAAGCAGCCGCCCGGCACGTGTGCCGTAAAGGGCGGTATAGACCTGCCGAAGCATATCATCGTAGCTGATTGAGCCATGGATCCGCTTATGGGCGTCCACGTCTTTTCTAAGCCGGCCAATACTCTCTGCGGCCAGGATGTGCTTCAGAAAGTCAAAGGCCCGAATCAATTCCTCCAGGGCATCAATGACTTCATCCAGGCCGGGGCATACTTCACTGGAATTATCCTGGCCACGATTATATTTTTGGGGTTTGATCACAGCCGGGCCGGATTCCTTGAATTTTCGATACCCTTCCATGGTGGCCAGGAGTTCGGCGAAACCGGTTAGCTCCGGGTCGTCGGAATCAAATCGGTCCAGCCATTTTTCTAGGGGCTTAAGAATATGATTGGCAATGGCTTTCCGGCTGCGGGCATTGAAGTTCAGCCTTTTATATTCGTCGGTAAAGCCGGTGCCCGGATTGACCAGTGATCTTAACGTTGCTGTGGCAGTGTAGAAAGCATCTATCAAGGACTGAATTTCGGCGGTACCGGGATCGGGCTCTAAACGATCCCCAGCTTCCGGGTGGAAGCCACCCGCGGCAATAGCGATGATGGTTTCTAAATAATCGGTTTTTCTTTTGGTAAAACCGGATATCGATAACAGTTTCGATAACAATGGACCGTATCGTTTTGGCCAGATTGAACGCATTTGTTCATTGAGTAATTTTTCGAAAAGTGGCCGGTCATCCACCAGATCGGTTTGAAACAGGGTGTTATTTTCAAAGGCAAAGTCTTTTAACAATGAATGACAGAAGCCGTGGATCGTATGGATCGATGCGGTGTCGAAAGCTCCGAGGGCCTCTGCCATCCTGGCGGTCATTTCTTTAGTGATGTTTGGTTCGGATAGCGCCTTTTCAATCTTATCCCGAATTCGGATTTTTAGCTCGCAAGTGGCCTTTTCAGTAAAAGTGACCAGCAGAATATTTTCGAGGGCAAGCTCGGGCTTTTCCATCAACAGTCGTACCACAAGATTTTCGATGGTGTAGGTCTTGCCGGTACCAGCCGAGGCTTCGATCAGGCCGTGCCGATCAAGGTCTATCTGGTGAGGTTGTTTGACACTGGTGTAATGAGGCATGGCCGTTTGGGGTCCAAAAAACGGGGCTAAAGGCGTATGGTTCTATAGCGACTACCAACGCCAGAAGAATAGCAAAGATCGATTGAAACTACCAACCGAGGCTCCGGGGTATCTCACCATAGGCGGATCTCTGACCTCGACTTTCGCTCAATCGGGGTGTAATGCTCTAATCGGAAATTTTATCCTGCCAGCTTTTCTCCCAGATTTTTACCATAATCCTGGCACGCTTTCAGACCTTCATCGGTTTTGAGGATATTTTCTGTTAGAGAGAGTGCGCCGAGGTCCACCAGGTCCATTTTAAATACATATTGCATGGTATCGGCAATCATGGGGCCGGATTCGCCGCTGTGAGTGTGAGATCCGAAAGCACCCCCTATTTTTCCGGTCAGATTGGCTTTTTCCGCAATGAAAAGAAAGGTTTTCATATTGGCCGTCATGTCTTTATGATATGTGGGGCAGCCGAAAATATAGCCATCATAACCGGCCAGATCTTTAGCGTTTTTAATATCGGCCACCTTTTTAGTAACTGCTGTGGCACCGGCGAAACGGACACCCTCGGCAATGTAATCTGCCATTTTGGCAGTGTTTCCTGTACGGCTGACATACGCAATCATAACTTTCTTCATCTCTATTCTCCTTTGTTGTTAAAAAAATATTTATTTCCTATCATTTTTATCCGAACCTGCACTATTCAATTTATAGCTCTCATAGCACCCATCCATTGGATGTTCGGGCTTCCAAAAATACTTGACATATATCCTGGGTATGTCTTCTTTTGTTAGAAAACCCTGTCACCGCAATATTTTTTATATCAACCCTGTCATAATGTCAAACTTTCCGTTCGCCTGGATGCAATTTGATTTGTTTATTCAGAAACAGATCGATCCAATTTCTGAGAACAAATTCAATTGCAGATTGACTCAGCAATAATTCGAACTGCACCAGGGCAAAATTGGATATCCTCAGGTTTTGAAAACAGGGTATCGATGATTCCAATTGGTTGCAATCAGATCCATTGGTCGCCTGTTGATATCGCGGGGAGATGCCATATTATAGTTCCGGATTAGAGACGAGAAGAACCTTGACGTTTCGGAATCGGAAGCACTATATATTTCCAGAATAAAATTTTTAGACTGACACCGAAATTGAGTAAAAAGAGCCGTCTTTCAAAGGTCTCGGAGGTACAGATGTCACACGGTGCCGATTCTTTAAAAAGTATTTTCTTTGCCCTGGGGGCCAATTCATCCATTGCCGTGGCCAAATTTGCGGCAGCGATGCACACCGGCTCCGGTGCTATGATGGCAGAAACGATCCATTCAGTGGCAGACTCAGGCAATCAACTCCTTCTCCTTCTTGGTATCAAGCAGGCTAAGAAACCCCCGTCGGCCAATTATCCCTTGGGCCATGGCAAGGAGATTTACTTCTGGTCGTTCGTCGTGGCGCTCATTCTGTTCAGTATGGGCGGCTTATTTTCAATTTATGAAGGCATCCACAAGCTGCAGGACCCTCATGAACTTAACGCACCCTATGTCGCCATAGCGGTACTGTTGTTCTCCATTGTGGCCGAGGGAATTTCACTCTGGGGTTGTATGCGGGAAGTGAACAAGGAAAGACGCGGCCGAAGTTTGCGGCAGTGGTTTAGAGAAACCCGCCAAGGCGCGCTGTTGGTTGTTTTCGGTGAGGACACAGCCGCGCTGCTCGGGTTGAGCTTCGCCCTGGTAGCCGTATTCTTGAGCATGCTGACGGGAAACCCTGCTTATGATGCTGCCGGCAGTATCGGTATCGGTGTTCTGCTCGTTATCATTGCGATTTTTATCGGATTCGAGGTTAAGGCACTTCTGGTCGGTCAAGGTGTTGAACCGGAAACTAGAGAGAAGATGATCTCGTTCCTGGAAGAAAGAGAAGAAATTGATCAAGTATATAACCTGCTGACCCTTCAGCTCGGCAGTGACGTGATGGTGGCGGTTAAAGCTAAAATGAACGCCATGGATTCCCCCCGGTCCTTGATCCAGGCCATTAACCGCACTGAGTCTGCCATGCGGCAGGTTTTCCCCCAAATTTTATGGTTGTTTTTTGAGCCGGATGTGGATGATTAGCGATAGCTTTGATCCTAAGCGCAAACGTGAATATGGCTAATATTCATTTGGATAGCCATTCGAAGATTAAATTTAAAAAAATTTCACTTTTTATGGATTACAAATATGACCTTCGACGACCTTTCTCAATGGCTGATCGATTTCGTAGCCAACTACCCCAATAAGTACAACCAAATTGCTATCTGGCGTGAGCCCATCATGTCCTGTGCCTCGGCTGACGATCGTTTCCAGCGGTTGAAAGAAATAACCGTACCGGATCACGCCCTTCCCCAGGATCTGTTGACCGATGCCAAGACGGTGGTGGTATGGTTCATCCCCTTTAAAGGTCATATCCAAATGGACAACACCGGTGGCAAACGCCCCTCCCTTAGCTGGGGCCGGGCCTATCCTTCCACTAACGATATGATCGATCGCATCGGCAATGCAATGAAAATCATGATTAATGATACCGGGGGAAAGGCGGCCCTCACCCCGGCCACACACAACTTCGACAAAGAAAGGCTGGTAAGCCGGTGGTCCCACAAACACCTGGGGCACTTGATCGGTCTGGGCCGCTACGGAACCAACTGCCAGTTCATCACTCCGGCCGGATGCAGCGGCCGCATGGGCAGCATGGTTACAGATTTGGACTTGGGCAACCATTCCCTGGTCACTGCCGATGAGTTGTGTCTGATCAAAGCCGGTAAGAAGTGCGGCAAGTGTATCAAAGCCTGTCCCATCGACGCCTTGTCCGAGGACGGTATGGATCGGGCAGCCTGCTACGCTCGTTTGCGGGAGAACTATCACCTATTAATGGAGCCTGATGGTCTACCGGGAACCACTGACGTCTGCGCCAAATGTCAGGTGGGCATGCCCTGTAGTTTTAAGTCACCACTGGGAATTGGTTAGCGAAAAACGAGGGAAAAAGGTAAAAATGCCTAAAGAAACAAAGGCTATTGTAACGTACGATGAATCGTTTGCCAAACTCGATATAAGAGTTGGAAGGGTTGTTAAAGTTGTCTTGGAAACAAGAACGAATAAACCAACCTACAAAATGGTCGTAGATTTTGGAAAGTTCGGAAAGCGTTTAAGCTATGGGGTGCTTCACCCAACATCCGATTGATGAGGTAAAAAACAGACTTGTTCTGGGGGTGTTGAACTTTGAACCCAGGCAGATGGGACCCGTTATCTCTGAAGTTTTAATTTTCGGCGTCCAATACCCAAAAACCGAAAGCGGGGAGGCGACCTTTGTATCGCCTGCAGTCAACACCAAGATTGGAGGCAATAACTTCATCAATATGGAAAGGGATCCTGGTGTTGATAAGTCCAAATGAAAGGAAGAATTGTAAAGTAGTAATGCGTCAATTTAAAGGCGCAGCCGCCTTGACGGGAATATGTATTTATCCAAAGACACCCGCATTATACAGCATGAGGTTACCAAGCAATACATAGATACGCATTTTGAGGGCGACACCCAGTTCATGATGAAATATTTTGGTAAGGGTCGCGGTATTGAGGAAATCAGACCGGTAGCTGCTGATGTGTTGATTTCTAAAGGTGGCAAACTGACCCTTGATCTGGGCGGAAAATCCGTTGAAATCATGGACTTTGGTTTTGCCCAGACGGGCGGTGACCTGTTTATCTGGGAACCCGAGTCTAAAGTGATGTGGACGGGTAATCCGATTATCACTGTCAAGCCGTCTTTACCCTGGTTGCTGGACGGGCATCTGGTAGAAACGCTGACATCTTTACAAAAAGTTTATGATTACTTGCCCGAAGATGCGCGCGTGGTGCCGGGTCATG
>Ga0316197_10000732_pt1 | contig 23027 bp, 21 predicted proteins | sample OudBiesiAoxic_MG_FD_204939 | JGI IMG/M metagenome (GOLD analysis project Ga0316197, IMG submission 204939) | Coastal sediment microbial communities from Oude Bieten Haven, Netherlands - site A oxic | ecosystem: Environmental > Aquatic > Marine > Coastal > Sediment | place: Netherlands... | reverse complement strand
TAGATGTACGCCGAATTACTAAAATGCGTAAACAAAACCCCAATTCATGGGCCGATGTAAAAGATAATTTACCTTTATTACATCAACGAAAATGGTATACAAAAACACGTTATGGTTACGCACGAGGACGCGAAGCACAGCATTATGTAGATAATATTCGCCAATATTTGAAAACCTTGACTTGGCATGTACAAGAACAAGAAAAAGCACAAAGAATAGAAGCAGAAAAGCAAGCTGAAATAGAACGGTTAGCAGCAATTGAAGCAGCAGAGAAGCAAGCTGAAATAGACAGATTAGCAGCTATTGAAGCGGCAGAAAAGCAAGCTGAAATCGATCGATTAGCGGCTATTGAAGCGGCAAAACAAGCGGAGGTAGATCGTTTAGCGGCGATCGAAGCAGAAAAACAAGCGGAAGTAACGCGTTTAGCCAGCATTGAAGCAAAAAAACAAGCTGAAATTAAACGCTTGGCGGCGATCGCTGCGGCTAAAGAACAAGCTGAGTTAGATCGTTTAGCAGCGATTGAAGTCGCTAAGAAACAAGCGAAAATAGATCGTTTGGCTGCGATGAAAGCAGAGAAAGAAAAAGCATTGAAAAAAGAAGCTGAGGAAAAAGCAGCTAAAGAAGCAATTGAAGCAGCATCCAGCGCGGCAATCAAAACACAAACTGATGCAACTTCGCCATACAAGCAATAAGCATAACAGCCCCATTGTGAGCTGGTTCGTCTAACGCCTTTAACTATGGCCTTATTTAAAAGCTATAGTTAAAGGCTACAATTAAAACGCCGGTTATCATTCAAGTAGCAAAGATCTGCAAGCAATGAAGATAACCGTTTCTACACATTAATTTTTGATTCAGTACCTTGTATCGAAGTATCGAAATTTATACACATCTATGCTAGCTTAATATCCTACTCTGTCACGATCACTCATATTACTACCAGCCCCAGATTAATAGCTTAAAGCTATCCACCCAATAAAAACAATCGATTTAAACTATCAAGTTTAATGCAGTATTATCCTTACATCAAGCAGAAACTAAATAAGCTAACTGAGTAAGGTAATAAAATGAGCAAGCAAACGGTACAAAAAATTATGCAAAAACAACCTGTTAGTGTGCAGTGTCAAACACCATTGGTAGAGATAATTAAGGTATTGATAAGTAGTCAACAGGCACAATTACCGGTGATAAATAGTAGCAAACAATTAATTGGTATGGTGTCGTTGATTGACTGTCAAAAAGCATTAATGATCAGCGCTTACCATTGCGACAAACCTGTGCGAGTAAACGATATCATGGCTAAAGATTTTACTTTTTTACAGGCCGATGAGGACCTTTCAGAAGTAGCGATTAAAACGCAAAAATACACAGAGAATATTTTCCCTGTGCTTAATGAAGGGAAATTGATCGGAATAATGAAACGAGTTGATTTGTTAGTACACCTACAGCACAACTTAGCGCTTTGCTCACAGGCTCAGTAAACCTAAGCGATATACTTGATTACTTAGAACAGAAACGATGTTGGCATACAAGTGTTCCAACATCGTACATAGGAAGGATTAGGAAATTAGTCCTTCTTTTCTATCGTCACTTGTATATTTTTGCTATTTCCAGCAAACCACTTTTGCACATATAAACTACCAACAATAGGGGCTTGCCCTTCTTCAGGCACTTCTTTATAACGTACGCTATTTTTAGTTTCTTTTTCAATTTCAAAATTAACCACTTTATTAGACATTGTCTTTGTCTCCTTTGTTTGCCTGTTTAAGCGCCTTTTTCTCTTTACGACGGCGCCTGAAAAAATCACTTATTTTAGTCGCACATTGTTCAGCATAAATGCCCGATGTCACTTCAATTTGATGATTTAAATGTTCATTACGCACTAAATCAAAAACACTGCCTGCTGCACCCGTTTTATAATCACCCGCACCATACACTAATCTTTTAATACGTGCGTGTACCAAAGCCCCCGCACACATAGGACAAGGCTCTAAGGTGACATACAGCGTGCAGTCAATAAGGCGATAATTTTCTAATACTTTACCCGCATTAGTGATCGCGATAATTTCTGCATGCGCACAGGCATTATGTTCAAGAATAGAAAGATTCCACCCTTCAGCAATGACTTCATTACTTTTAACTAATACCGCACCAACGGGTATCTCCCCCACGGCTTCTGCTTTATCTGCCAATGCCAGTGCATACTGCATCCAATCTTGGTCGTTATAGTCAGCCGTGTTTTTCAAGGGCAAAGCATTCTCACCTTTTTGACTCTTGGGCACTGTAGGGCTATTTACAATAGACGATTGTGCTCGCGATACGGAGCAAGGTGCTGTAGGGACATTATTCTTAGCCATAGGCATATCACAGTTATCCTCGGATACACTACAGTCTGTTATAGAATGGCAGCAGTCAAATTGTTGAAGAGCATGTTGATTGGATTTATTAGACATATCTTGATGCTATTAAACTATAAAATAAGAGAATAATATAATGTTGTTAATTCAACACCATAAATGAGATAAACCCAGCCAGCGATTGCCAAATAAGGCCCAAAAGGTAATGGTCGACTTTGTTTATCTTTAGAGGCGGCAATCACAACAATACCAATGATTGCACCGGCAAATGAAGATAATAGAATAATCAGTGGTAATGACTGCCAACCAAACCAAGCACCTAGTGCAGCCAGTAATTTAAAATCACCGTAGCCCATCCCTTCTTTACCTGTGAGTAATTTAAACCCCCAGTAAATAGACCACAGGCTCAAATAACCAAATACAGCCCCGAGCAAAGCATCCTCTAAGCTGGTAAAAGTGCCCGACATATTCACCAATAATCCTAACCAAACTAATGGTAACGTGAGTTGATCAGGTAACAGCATGGTATCAAAATCGATAAAAGTAAGGCAGATCAATACCCAAGTAAAAATTAATGCAAATAAAGCGGGCCAACCAAAGGGAATATAATAAGCAACAGCAACGGACATTAATCCTGTCAACAACTCTATGCTTGGGTAACGCGCTGGTATCTTGCAATCACAATGCTTACATCGGCCTTTTTGAACTAACCAACTAATCAGCGGAATATTTTCAAGAGAACCAATAAGGTGGTTACATTTAGGACAACACGAGCGCGGCAACACAAGGTTAAAAGGCGCTTCATCTAGGTCAATATTAGCTTCAGGGAAAGCATCTTTGCATTCGGCTTTCCAACTACGTTCCATCATCACCGGTAAGCGATAAATAACAACATTCAAAAATGAACCAATCAATAGTCCTAAGATTAAAACAGTCCCAAAATAATAACTTGGAACTTGTTCCATTAGCATGATCACTTCATTCATAATTGCCTTAACTTTGTCTATTCGTTAATTGTGGATGATTCCGATTGTATTAAGTATGCACTCTTTCTGATTTCGATTGGCATAATATCCTAATGATACTTTGAGATGCAAAGTCAGCAAGGAAAATTTATGTAAAGTATACATTTCAAGGTAAGTACCATGTCCCTTCCCCTGAAAGCATAAACTCAAGGATCAATTCAGCATTGCAAGAATCAACAAGGGAGCGAACACAACTTCAGATGTCACATTGTTGTGGCGAGCAGGCTCGTTTTTAACGAAAAATTTTAAGTAGTATGGGGATAAAAAACTACTTGAACCTATAAGAACAAGTAGTTTTAAGAGAGCGTATTTGGAAACAAAATTAGTTAGCGGCAGCCAAGCAAATTTCATCATCAGTAAAAAAGTAAGCAATCTCACGAGAAGCAGACTCAGGACTATCTGAACCGTGCACAGCGTTATAACGAGTCGAGTCAGCATAATCTGCACGAATAGTACCTGCTGCTGCTTGAGTTGGGTCTGTTTTACCAATTAATTCACGGTAAGCAGGGATCACGTTCTCGCCTTGTAACACCTGAACCATAATTGGCCCTGAAGTCATAAACTCAACCAGTGGTTCGTAAAATTCTCTGCCTTTGTGTTCTGCGTAAAAGCCTTCTGCTTGTTCACGTGTTAATTGCATCATTTTTGCAGCAACAATCGTAAAATGAGCATTCTCAAAACGCTGTAAGATAGCGCCAATTAGGTGTTTACCGACAGCATCTGGTTTAATAATGGAAAGTGTTCTTTCTAATGGCATAATAGCTTCTTAAATCGAGTTAATAGGAAGTGCAATATAACCCGTATAGATAGTAGCTATCAATAACAACATAACTATAGGGGAATTAATGTCACACTTCATTTCGACAAATGTGTATTTATCAAGCAACTTATAGGCGTTACCATTCAAGGAAATTCAACATTAAAATTCATCTTCGCAAACGAATCTTAACCAAGAAAATTATCTTTGGTGTTTTACTATTACTGACGGCGGTCTTTGGTTGGAGTTTTTTACCAAGTAGTCCTGGGAAAATGACGTTAATCGATCAGCAATATAGGCAGTACTCTGTAACCTGCCCTGCATTCATTAATGTAAAAAGTACAGCGCCCACCAATACGCTTAATAGTACATTTTCTTTATTAAACTGGAATATTTATAAACAACAGCATCAACAATGGTCTAAGAAGTTAAATGAATGGGCGAATCAAGCGGACCTAATCACCTTGCAGGAAGCTAAGTATGATCAAGACCTGATCCATTTTAGCCAACAACAAAAACTGTTTTATTATCAAAATATTGCCTTTAATTACCAAAAACAAAATTATGGCGTTAACACCTTTAGTCGTGTTCAAGCGCAACAGGCCTGTGGAACGCGTTATTCAGAACCTTGGACCATGGTTCCTAAAACTGGCATAGCAACCACCTATGCATTTAAAGACACAACACAATCATTATTACTAGTAAATTTACACGGCGTGAACTTCACTTTTACGGCTGAGCCACTTAAAGAGCAAGTTGCGCCTTATATACAACTCATTGAACGACATCAGGGCCCAATTATTATTAGTGGAGACTTTAATACTTGGAGTGAGGCGAGAACGGAAGAGATTATCGGCACGCTTGTAAGAGCAGGCTTTAATGAAACACAGTTCTCTAAAGATCAACGCCTGACTATCCTTGGTCTACCCTTAGATCATATATTTTTCAGAGATTTAGAAATGATTAATGCAAAAAGTATTGCCACGATTGCCTCTGACCATACACCGCAATTAGTCACCTTTAGCTTATTAACGGATAACTAAAATATAGAATTATTCGAATAAAATTTTTTAAATCAGAAATAGTGTTTTGCTTAGATTTTTAAGATATTGGATGTTTTATAGGATATTTAAAATTGGAAGCATGAGCCCAATATTAGATAAAAAATACGAGACTAAAAACAAAACTGATAACCCCAGCTCTTAACTTGGCAAATTCGTGCTCTACCAACTGAACTAGTAGCGTTTCATCATTTAGTTTAGATAGTATTTTAAAATATATTGGCTAGTTTTTTATGATATTAGGTATTTTATGTTATTAGCTATTTTATGATATACACGAGACTAAAAAACACATGACCCTAGCACTTAATAAGCAAGGTCGTTTTATTGAGTTTGGGAGTATTAATAGATTTGTATATGGAAGTAATTTGGAGCGGTACACGAGACTCGAACTCGTGACCCCGACCTTGGCAAGGTCGTGCTCTACCAACTGAGCTAGTACCGCTTCATATTTAGTTTTAAAATGTAGTTTGGAGCGGTACACGAGACTCGAACTCGTGACCCCGACCTTGGCAAGGTCGTGCTCTACCAACTGAGCTAGTACCGCTTCATCTAAAACTAATCGGAAAATCATCTTAAAACAAATACTGTATTTAATTTTAAAATTTGGAGCGGTACACGAGACTCGAACTCGTGACCCCGACCTTGGCAAGGTCGTGCTCTACCAACTGAGCTAGTACCGCATCACATTTTCCTGTAACAAATTTTCTGATAAGAATCAGAAGCAAGGCATTTGGTGACGCCCTTTTGCTACGAGCCCGAATTATAGAGATGGCGTTAATGATTGCAAGCTTTTTTTAGCTAATTTAAGCTTAACAAAGCTTACATGCAGAGTTTTTGACCAAATCATTACTAACTTGCTTGAAAAGCGAACTAATACTTAAAAAAATGCTTTTGATAATGCTGTAATTCAGAAATTGACTCTTTAATATCTTGTAACGCTAAATGTGTTCCGGTTTTTTTATGTGCGTCAACCATCTCAGGTGCCCAACGGCGACCTAACTCTTTAATCGTACTAACATCAATATTGCGGTAATGAAAAAAGGCTTCTAAGGTCGGCATATGTTTGACCATAAAACGACGATCTTGGCCAATACTATTACCACATAACGGTGCAGCACCTGCTGGTACCCATTTTTGTAAAAACTCAAGCGTCTCTTTCTCCGCTTGCTCACAACTAATTTTGCTTGCTTTAACACGCGCAGTTAAACCTGAATTACCATGGTGCTCAGTACACCATTCATCCATGGCGTCCAGCGCTTGATCACTCTGGTGGATCACAAACTGTGGACCTTCCGCTAAGATATTCAAATCACTGTCGGTCACAATCGTTGCAATCTCAATAATTTTATCGCTATCAGGATTTAATCCTGTCATTTCTAGATCAATCCAGACCAAATTATTTTTGTTCATTTTGATAACCACCCTTTTCTCTTGATGAATAGCTTTATTATTTAAAAAATATAGTATGATACGCCATTCAAATCACCAGTGGTAGCAAAGGAAGCCTGTGGCTAAGAAGAAAAAACTCAGTAAAAACCAAGTTCGTCGTGTTCAAAGCAATCATAACAAGCGCTTAACACCCAAAAACGATAAACAATGGGATGAATCTGAACTAGGTCCGCAGCTGGAAGGCTTGGTGGTTAGTCGATTCGGACAACACGCTGATATAGAAGATCAAGATGGCAAAGTAGAACGCTGTACTTTACGTCGTTCAATACGCTCATTAGTAACTGGTGACCGCGTTGTGTGGCGGGCAGGTAAAGAATCGCACCAAGGTATTAGTGGTGTTATTGAAGCCGTACATCCTCGTAAAACCGTATTAACACGACCAGATTATTATGATGGTATTAAACCCATCGCCGCTAATATTGACCATATTATTATTGTCAGCTCCATTGCACCCGAGTTTTCTCGTAACATTATTGACCGCTACTTAGTCGCCTGTGAAGATATTGGGATCACTCCTATTATCGTGTTAAACAAAGTTGACCTATTAGACAAAGAGTCAGCAAAAATCATTGACCAAGAATTACAGAGCTACCGTAATATTGGCTATCAGGTTTTGTATAGTTCAATGCATGGCGATGGTCTAGACGATTTAAAGTCGGTTATGAAAGATAAAATTAATATTTTTGTAGGCCAGTCTGGCGTTGGTAAAACTTCATTATTGAACATGTTATTGCCTGAGGTTGAAGCTGTTACAGGTGAAATTTCAGAGGGTTCTGGCCTTGGTAAACATACCACTACCACAGCCCGTTTATATCACTTCAGCGATGGTGGTGATTTAATAGATAGCCCAGGAATACGTGAGTTTTCATTATGGCACTTAGAAGCTGAACGCATTGCAAGTGGCTTTATTGAGTTTAGAAAGCATTTAGGTGGTTGCCGTTTTCGAGATTGTAAACATCAGGCGGATCCAGGTTGTGCTTTAGTTGCAGCCGTTGAAGCGGGTAAAATTGATAGTGCGCGCTTTAAGAGTTTCCTACGTATTTTAGAAACCATGGATGATGCAAAAAATGCACGTCACCGCGATCCAAATATCTACTAAAATAGACGTTTGTAAAAAGTATAATTGAAAACCGCCTTTAAAAACACGTTTAAAGCGGTACAAAACAGTGATTAATTAATATTTAAAAGCAGAGAATTTTACTATGAGCGATAAACTAAAAATTATTGGCCAATACCTTTTACCTAAACACCTTGTTACTTTATTAGCAGGTAAATTAGCGAATGCAAAAATGGGTAAGTTCACGACATTTTTAATTACTAAATTTATTAAGCAATTTAAAATCGACATGAGTGAAGCAAAGTATTCTGAGGCTGCTGACTTTGAGACCTTTAATGACTTTTTTACACGTGAATTAAAAGCAGGTTTACGCCCGATTATTGAAGGCGACAACAACCTAGCAACCCCCGTTGACGGATGTGTTAGCCAACAGGGAGACATTAAAGCCGGACGTATTTTTCAAGCTAAAGGCCATGACTTTAGTTTACGTGAATTATTAGGCGGACGAGATGACGTCGCAGCTCCCTTTGATGAGGGTATTTTTTCTACCGTTTATTTAGCACCTAAAGATTATCACCGTATCCATATGCCAATTACCGGCAAGTTAGAGCAGATGATTTTCATTCCTGGTGACTTATTTTCAGTTAACCCATTAACTGCGCAAAATGTGCCTAACTTATTTGCTCGCAATGAACGTGCCGTTGCTATTTTCTCAACCGCTATCGGACCAATGGCTATGGTATTAGTTGGCGCAACCATAGTCGGCAGTATTGAAACGGTTTGGGAAGGCACACTAACGCCACAAAAAAATAAAGAGATTCAATATTGGGATTATCAGGATCAAGAGATTATCTTGCAAAAAGGGGCTGAAATGGGTCGCTTTAAACTAGGTAGCACGATTGTTGCATTATTCCCTAAAGACAGTATTGAATTTAGTGAAGCTTTAGCACCTTCAAGCGTGACACGTTTAGGCGAACTATTTGCAACCGTAAAATCTTAAATTTAGACCTTAGACTAATAGCATAACAAGGCTTGTCATGACAGTAATATCCAGTGAACAATATTTAAAAAAAATCTTATTAGCCCCTATTTATGAAGCAGCGATTGAAACTAAGCTACAGCCACTAAATAAGCTATCTATTCGTTTAAATAACCATATTTTATTAAAGCGTGAAGATTTGCAACCGGTTCACTCTTTTAAATTACGAGGTGCTTACAACAAGCTTTCAAGCCTCAGTGATCAACAAAAGAAAAATGGCGTGATTGCAGCATCAGCGGGTAACCATGCGCAAGGTTTAGCGTTATCGGCTAAAAAGATGGGTGTGAAAGCTACCATCGTGATGCCTAAAACCACACCAGAAATTAAAGTTAATTCGGTACGTACTTTTGGTGCAACAGTGGTCTTATTTGGTGAGAGCTTTGATGCAGCCAACGCGCATTCATTGGCGCTTGCAAAGGAGCACGGTTACACCTTGATCCACCCTTTTGATGACCCTGATATCATTGCAGGGCAAGGCACTGTTGGAAAAGAATTATTACAACAAGATGCACATATAGATAAGATATTTGTCCCTGTAGGTGGCGGTGGTTTAGCAGCGGGGATCGCCGTTTATATCAAACAGTTATTACCGCATATTCAAATTATTGCCGTTGAACCTGAAGATGCAGCTTGTCTAAAAGCCGCTTTAGCGGCTGGCGGTCCGGTGACATTACCTAAAGTGGGTTTGTTTGCAGACGGTGTTGCAGTAAAAACCATCGGCCGAGAAACATTCCGACTATGTCAGCAATATATTGATGATGTGATCACCGTGAGTAGTGATGAAATTTGTGCTGCAGTTAAAGACATTTTTGATGATACCCGTGCAATAGCTGAGCCTGCAGGAGCTTTATCATTAGCGGGATTAAAAAAATATGCACAACAGCACCAACTAAAAGACCAACGTCTTACTGCTATTTTAAGTGGTGCAAACGTTAACTTTCATAGTTTACGCTATGTTTCTGAACGTTGTGAATTAGGTGAGCAAAATGAAAGTATCTTAGCAGTCACTATTCCCGAGAAACAAGGTGCTTTCTTAGCTTTTTGTAATCAACTCGATGGCAGAGCCATTACTGAATTTAACTACCGTTATAGCGATAGCAAGCAAGCTAATATTTTTGTTGGCGTAAGAACACCCAATGGGTTTGAGGAATTAACTAGTTTAACTGAAAATCTGACCATTGCAGGTTATACGGTTGCTGACTTAAGTCACGATGAAACCGCTAAACTACATGTTCGTTATATGGTCGGAGGTGTGCCTTCTCAGCAATTAACGGAACGTTTATATAGTTTTGAATTTCCAGAGCACCCTAATGCCCTACTTAAATTTTTAAACCTATTAGGCATGCATGCCAATATCACTTTATTTCATTACCGTAACCATGGTGCCGCATATGGGCAAGTATTAGCAGGGTTTGAAGTCAGTGATGCTCAGATAGACGAGTTTAGCGAACACTTAAATGCGTTGGGTTACAGCTATAAAGATGAAACAGGCAATCCTGCTTATCGTTACTTTTTATCACACACACAGAACGATTAAGGTAATGCTATGCTGCCTTTTTTAACACCGCTTAAAATAACGAAAATTATACAAAAGCTAACGCGCAATATGACTTGGCCAGCAATGTTTGGCTTGATCATAATGCAAGCGGCTATTACTTATGCTTTATTTGTTTTGGCAAATGAGAGGGCTCTAATTGAGCACCCATTACAATTTTTTTATTATAATATGGTGGTGGTTTCAACGGTTGGTTTTGGTGACTTTAGTCCGCAAACAAGCTTTGGTAGATTGATTGTCGCCTTCTGGCAAATTCCTTCTGGATTAATTGTATTTGCTTCATTTATCGGAAAAACCACCCAATTATTCATTGATATAGCGAGAAAAAATATGAACGGCAGTAATGACTTTTCACATTTAACGGGGCATATACTGCTGTTTTGCTGGGATAAACACTCAACGAAGCAAGTCATACAGTTAATTCTTGGCGATAAAAAACGCCATAACCGTCAAATATTATTATGTGTCACTGAAGATATAGATAATCCTTTTCCAGAAATTGATGAGGTTTCCTTTGCAAAATTAGCCTCATTTTCCGATACGCAAGAGCTAGATAGAGTTGGCCTAAAAACAGCCCAACGTATTATTATTGATGGCAGTACAGACGATGAAACCTTATCCATAGCCCTCAGTATTGCTACCTTCACTGATAAGAATGCGAATATAACTGCACACTTTTTTGATGAAAGTAAAGCCAAGCTATTAAAGATTCACTGCCCCTATATTGAATGCAGTATCGATAACAGCGCACAAATAATGGTAAGAAGCATGCAAGACCCAGGCTCAAGCCAAGTCACCGAGAGATTACTTTCAACTTTAAACGGCGCAACCTTATACAGTATTTTAATACCCGATTTGATCAGCGACATTAGCTTCGGTAAGTTATTTAACGTATTTAAACAACGCTACGATATGATCTTAATAGGCTTTAGCGAAGATAAAAGCGGCAATGATATGAGTTTAAACCCAACTAATGAGGCGATAGTTAGCGCAGGTTATCACCTTTACTATATTGCCAATGAGCGTCTTTATGTTGAGGATATTGCTTGGAAAGATATCGATTAGTATTTGCTCAACACTCGTGTAACATTTTGAGTATCCGTTGAGCGCACTTTGAATGTTTATACCCTATTTTGTTCATTTTGATGCTAGGACGCAACAGCAATGAGTATAGAAACAAGCACGGCTTCATATCAATCATTAATCTCAATAGTACCTGACAATATGCCACTTTGGTTTCAACAGGGTGGAGCTATTGGCATGATTATGTGGTTATTGCTGTTGTTATCTTTTATCACCACCATTGTGACACTAGAGCGCGTGTTCTTTTGGACTGGTTATTACTTTCAGCAGGAGCGCTTTACACTACAAGAGTGTTTTGCCGCTTTAAATAAACACCAAAAGACCGACGCCTTATTGGCTTGCCAAAAAACACCAACCCCCGCATTAAAAATGTTAGCGCATGGTATTGAGAAGCTGCCCAACTCTCCCACAGAAAAAATGCAAGCCTATGCAGCTATACAGATAAATAAGCTATCGAGAGGACAATCGCTATTGCGCACTATCATCATTATTTCTCCGATACTAGGAGTGATAGGTGCTTTGCTGTTCTTTATTGAAGTTCTACCGAGTATCGCAGAAGAAAATAGCAGCAATAATCAAGCGCTGTTAGTGGTAACTTCGCAGGCATTAATTCCAGTAGCGACGAGTCTCATTGTGATGACTTTGGCTTTATTACCTTATCACTTGTTTGGTGTTTTTATTAACACACTACGCTTACATCTAGCCACCATACTTGCTCAGTTTAACCACCTTTGCCAACAGCAAAGCTTAATCAATAGCACAACCAATAAAGCGATGCAGAGCGTTAACAGTGCACAGCAAAAAAATGTTACAGAAAACATTCAAAATGATCCCGTATCAGAACAAACAAGCATGCCTTATCATTATGAATTTTCAAAAGAAACGGGTGAGGTCAATGTAACTATTCATCCTCAAACTGAAGATATCAAACGAGTCAGTTCATCCTCAATTGCTAAAATGTATGATCAAACACTCACGCCTACTAATGCGAATACAGATGAAAAGCCTATACTAAAGAAATAACTTAATAGTATTTTTATGTCATTAAATTTTTATGCCTATTAAGTTTCTATGTCAAAACAAACTAACAACATCAACGAATATTAAGGCACCCAGTATATGAAGTCTGCTTATCACTACTTTCCTTTTATTATCATAAGCTTTTTATTATATGCAGTGTTTTTCTATTTTCATGGCGATCTATTACCAAGTAATCAAGTTAATCTGCTAGCAACAAAAAAGGTATCGGAAATAACCCAACCGACATTAACACCGACACCTACACCGACAATCAAAACAGCCTCATCTTTAGAATCAGCAGCTTCTACAACAATAATCAAAGAAAAAGAAGCACCCCTTACTAATAATAAACAGCACATTAATCAACAACGTATCGACCAACAACTGCTGACATCACCACAATCTAAACAAGAGGCAGCATCAACAATTGATACCATAACCGAGCAACAACCTGCATCAATCACAATAGTAGCTTCTCTGTTAGAGGCAACTCAAGCCGATTATCAACTGGCTAAAATCCGCCATCAAAACAGTATTAAAAATCATCTAAGTGCCGACGATGCACTATTAAAAGAATTTATATTTAACCAAAATCTGATTAATTTACCTGCTTTAATTCCCAAAAAAGTAAGCAATAATAAGCCCAGTGAAAAGGTGAAAAACCTTAGTTCCTATTCACCTAACGCCCTCAATGAAAATACAGTTTTAACATCCATTGCTTCGACATTACCCATTAACAATCCAACACACGTTGTTCGCAATGATAAACTTAAAATCATAATAAAGCAGCCACCAAAGCAGGCTTCAACGCCAAGGACCGAACCAAAAAGGCTCAACCCAAAAGGCACTGATAAACCAACAATATTACAGGAAGCCGTCGCTATTTCAGGTAAAAAGCCTAAATACCCTCAGCGGGCAGCTTTAAGGCAACAAAAAGGACAAGTAAAAGCAACAATGACAGTCATGGAAAATGGACAAACGATAGCGGTAAAATTAACAACGTCTAGCGGTCATGAAATGCTTGATAAAGCGGTATTGAACTTTATAGAAAATGAGCGGTTTATGCCCGCTTTAAAAGGGCAAGAAAAAATAAGCAGCGAGCAGTCATACTCATTTCGCTATCAATAATAAGTACTTAACAACCAGTTAAAAATGATCAATAGCAACGCCATTAAGTATATTTTCAAATATTACGAAGGAAAAATGAGTCAATTTAAGATGGAATTGCGTCAAATGGTCGGTCCATATGCAAAATTTGTAACGCAGATGTGATGCATGTTAACCAGCTAGTTAGTTAGCGAAATGGATATACCATTAGGAAGCAGTCATCTTATAGGGGGCACTCCCTTTGTATCAAGCAATGTAATACAGAGGGAATAATATCAGCTTATGCTTTCTATAAGACAACGGATGCTTTATTTGGGACAGTTTATGCTTTATATATTAATCAATTGCAGCCATATCACCACTTGCTTCTAACCATGACTTACGGTCTCCCGCGCGTTTTTTAGCTAGCAACATATCCATCATTTCCATCATTTTATCTGCATCATCGATGGTTAATTGTACTAGGCGACGCGTATTCGGATCCATGGTAGTTTCACGCAACTGTAAAGGGTTCATTTCACCAAGGCCTTTGAATCGTTGAACGTTAACTTTGCCACGCTTTTTCTCTGCTTGAATGCGATCTAGTATGCCATCTTTTTCAGATTCATCTAAAGCATAATAAACTTCTTTACCGATATCGATTCGATATAAAGGTGGCATCGCTACATAGAAGTTACCGGCTTCAACAACGGCTCTAAAATGACGTACGAACAAAGCACAAATTAGGGTCGCAATATGTAATCCATCGGAATCCGCATCAGCAAGAATACAAATTTTTCCGTAGCGCAATCCAGACAAGTCTGTAGAAGCGGGGTCAATACCAATTGCGATTGATATATTGTGAATTTCTTCTGAGCTTAAAATCACATCGGACTCATCTTCCCAAGTATTCTTTATTTTACCTCGTAATGGCATAATCGCTTGAAACTCTCGGTCTCGAGCTTGTTTTGCACTACCGCCAGCAGAGTCCCCTTCAACTAAAAACAGCTCGCCTCGCGTTGGGTCTGGAGTCGAACAATCAGTTAGTTTCCCTGGTAAAGCGGGCCCTTGCGTAATTTTTTTACGTGCGACTTTTTTGCTTTTACGATTACGTGCTTGAGCATTATTAATACAGAATTCAGCTAAGGCTTCCGCCTCATTGACATTGGCGTTTAACCATAAACTAAAGGCATCTTTAACAACACCTGACACAAAAACTGAACATTGACGAGAAGATAAGCGTTCTTTTGTTTGCCCAGCAAACTGCGGCTCTTTTATTTTAACGGAAAGAATATAACTACATTTGTCCCAGATATCTTCCGGACTTAATTTAATACCACGAGGTAGAATATTACGAATATCACAAAACTCGCGCATCGCATCCAATAAGCCTTGGCGGAAACCATTAACATGCGTGCCCCCTTGAGAGGTTGGGATCAAGTTAACGTAACTTTCAGTAATAGAGTCGCCGCCTTCTGGTAGCCACACAACAGCCCAGTCAGCCATTTCTCTGTTGGCAGAAAACTTACCTACAAAGGGCACAGAAGGTAATAATTCGTTGTCAGCAACGGCTTCTAATAAATAATCATTAAGGCCATCTTGATAGCACCATTCATAATTATTTTTATTCACTTTATCTTTAAATTTAATGGTTAAACCCGGACATAATACGGCTTTAGCTTTTAATAAATGTAATAGACGTGAAACAGAAAATTTAAAACTATCAAAATATTTTGGGTCTGGTCTAAAGTGCACGCTAGTGCCGGTATTACGTTTTCCACAAACACCGATTTCACTTAGTTCTTCTACTTTGTCGCCATTTTCAAAGGCAATATGAAATATTTTAGCATCACGACGAATTTGTACATCAACACGCGTAGAGAGCGCATTAACCACGGAAATACCTACACCGTGTAAACCTCCTGATATTTCATAATTTTTACCAGAAAACTTACCACCGGCGTGTAACTTACAAAAGATCAGTTCAACACCAGATATCTTCTCTTCTGCATGCATATCAATCGGCATACCTCGACCATCATCAATGACTTCCAAAGACTGGTCTTCGTGTAAGATCACCTGAATAGAACTTGCATGGCCTGCCAATGCTTCATCGACCGAGTTATCTATTACTTCTTGGGCTAAATGATTTGGACGATTGGTTTCAGTATACATACCAGGCCGATGACGAACGGGATCGAGTCCGTTTAATACTTCAATGGAATCTGAATTATATTGTTCGCTCATGCATGCACCTATGGTTATTCTATTTAATAATGATGAAGTTTAATGGTTGTTAATTCTGCACGTAAGTTACCACAGAACAAAACAGTTGATTGTATGTATTTAGTAAAGAAAATGAATTATTTCTGCAACATAACGTTCAAAGCCAATAAAGCTATGATCGCCCCCATTTTCACAGGTTATTTTACATTGTTTATATTTTTTTAATGCATCTCGGTAGTCTAAAACTTCATCTTGCTGCTGTAATAACACCCAAATGTTCTCAGGATAGTTAATTTTTTCAACATGTAGAGCCTTGAGCTGCTCAATATAATCAGAGTTAATAATGTATGGCTGCTGAAGATAGGGATGAATCTGTTCACCTTGGTAAAGATCTAGCAAAATATTCGGTGTGACTGCGGGGTTAATAAGTACAACTTTTACCGCATATTGCTGAGCCACCTTGGTTGCTAAAAATCCACCTAAAGAACTGCCCATAACCGCTATTTCACATTTATCATATTGTTTGAAGATAGATTCAATAACAGACCACATATCTTCAGGATAGACGGGAAGTTGTGGGCAAACAAAATGAATTTCAGGATGTTCTAACAATAAATAATCACGCATTTGTTGTGCTTTAAGTGATGCAGGAGAGCTATGAAAACCATGAAGTGAAAGCAATACTTTGGTTATGTTAGCGGTTGTCATTTTACCTCTTATTTAACTTCTGATCAGAGTAATGAAAGCGGAAGTTATTTTTATGTGATTCAGTTAAATTTTAAATTATACAACATTGTTGATTTTGTTCACTGCTATACGAGCTATAGAGCCAATAACTGCTTATTGCAGGTTAGTTTTACTTACCCCGAATTGAGATTATTTAATATCCGGTGGCATTTACATCAGTAACAAAATCACCAATATCAATACGTTCAACTTGGGTGTTTATTTTACCTGATTTTGTCAATGTTAAATAGCGATATCCAGGGGCTTTATCATCAACAGCAAAATCATCACTTTGTGGTTTAAATTGTACACAAGTCGATGGGCTGGTTAGGTAACGAACCCCATTTTTAGTGACATCAAAAGCTTGGTGAACGTGGCCAGATAAAACCGCTTTCACATTATCGAACTGACTGATCAACTCAATAAGTTGCGCATTGTTTTTCAAAATATGTTGGTCTAACCAGGCCGAACCTACAGGCAATACATGGTGATGAATTGCAATCAAAGTATGTTTTTTTGGGTACTGCTTAAGCTTATCTTCTAGGAAAAATAATTGTGACTCACTGAGATGACCGTAAGGTACGCCAGAGACTTGAGAGTCCAATAGAATAATTTGCCAATGTTCGCTGACTATTTGTTTGGTTTGCGCAAGACCTTCATTTAATAAAGCAGGCAACATCACTTCTTGCATATCATGATTACCCGGCAACCAATAACAAGGCATTTTTAATGTTTTAATGCGCTCACTGAAATCAAGGTAAGACTGAGTAGAATGATCTTGCGACAAATCACCAGTGCACAAAACAGCAGCACATTTAGCAGTGTATTGTTGAGCATGCTCTATAACAGCATCATAACTATCTACTGTTTTAATGCCTAATAAGTCTTTTTCACTATCAGCAAAAAGATGGGTGTCGGTAATTTGTAATAACTTAACCTCCCCCTTATGATCCGCATTTAGCGTTGCTACCGTCTGATGTACACCATTCATTTTTATATTATTCACTCTATGATTTAAAGTTAACACACCACGCTAAATGGCCATTTTATTAAAAGTCAGCTAATTATTTTATCATTCTCACAATAATGAAAATGAATTAATGATTAAAAATGTCGACAAAAGCACATTTTCACAACCTAAAATATGCAATCAGTATAAAAATTAGATATTTAACCCATTTTTATAATTTAATTGTAACCACTGCAACCCAATAATCGTTGCCGCATTATCAATTTTTCCAGATTGCACCCATTGATAAGCTTGCTCTCTAGAGACCACATGAACTCGAATATCTTCGCCTTCTTCAGCTAAGCCAAAAACACCTTCCACATTACGACTGTCTACATTTGCTACAAATAAATCGATAGTTTCAGTCGTGCCGCCGGGACTCACAAAATAACTGAGCATAAATTGGCACTGGTCAATCACTAATCCAGCTTCTTCGAATGCTTCTCGCTTTGCTACTTCCTGTGCATCTTCACCTTTATCTATCATGCCGGCAATTAATTCTAATAACCAAGGAGACTGTTTGCTGTCCATCGCACCAAAACGAAACTGTTCCACCAAGATCACCGTATCCAACGCTTTATCATAAGCTAATAAAGCCGCCGCTTTACCTCTTTCAAAAAACTCACGGTGAATGGGCTGGCTCCATTCACCAGAGAACAATTTATGTTTTAAAGTGAACTTATTACATTTAAAAAAGCCTTTATAAAGTGGCTCACAGCCTAATATTTCTACATCATTCTTGTCGTACATTATTTTCCCTTTCATTCTCTGTTTATCATATTCAGTCATCTGATATGAATTGAAATCGCTAGCATCAGTCGTGTTGGCAATACCGCTAGTGGCCTATTATTGAGCATGTAAATGAAATACTTAAATGCATAAACCGCACCAATAAACGATTTACTCATTTTTTAAAAAGTTATAGGATAAACATTATAATCAATGATTAAAGTTAATAATTACAGAGACACACAACTTTTTTAAAAATGGTTTTAAAAATCATTTACATACAGTAAAACCTCTATTGGAAAACTCAAAAAAATGCGATTATATTCAAATTTTAATTGTATTTTTAAGCAACAAATAATAGTTAAAAATAGGTTTTTATAATACCCTACAATATTAAAAATTAGCCTTTCTTCATATGAGCAAAAACACACTCAATAGGATTTCCATATCATGAATTTAAAACGCCTTTATATTGCAAGCTTACTAGGCTTATCAAGTGTTGCCGTCAATGCTGATACGCTACAACAAGTTTATGAAACAGCCAAATACAAAGATCCCATTATTTTAAAAAGCAAGGCACAATATGATGTGTTTGTTGAGCAAGTATCAGAATCAAAATCGGTATTATTACCACAAATTGGTTTTGGATTAGATGCCAACCATGTGCAATCTAGTATTAGTACTAATACCAACACCAACTATGGCGCAAGTTTAGACCTAACACAGTCACTTTATAATGGTACTTATTGGCAACAAACTGATATTGCAGAGAAACAAGCAACACAATACGCTGCTATTTACGGTTATGCCGCACAAGATTTATTATTCCGCGCAGCTACTGCTTACTTTGATGTATTGCGTGCCGATGAATCAGTTAAATCTGTAAAAGCGAACAAGCGCGCTGTTGAGCGCCAACTAGAGCAAACTAAACAACGTTTTGATGTGGGTTTAATTGCAATTACTGACGTACATGAAGCGCAGGCAGAATACGATAGAACAGTGGCTGATTTAATCACAGCAGAAAATACATTGGCTAATAATTATTACCTATTGCGTGAGTTAACTGGTGAAGATGTTAAACAAGTTGCGTACTTAGATACTAAAACATTTGACCCGCAGCCACTTGAAGGTGATGTTAAAATTTGGCGTAATAAAGCCTTAGAGTATAATTTAGATTTACATAACAAACGTATTGCTAAAGAACTAGCAAAAATGAATATCGAATTAGCTGAAGCTGGTCATGAGCCAACACTCGATTTCACCGCTGGTTTAGGCTATAACGATTATAATTACCATGACTCAAACTCAACATCTTATGATGCAACAGCCGCTACTTTTGGGCTTAGCTTGAATGTACCTATTTACACTGGTGGTGGTATTACTTCTCGAGTTAAACAAGCACAATTTAACTATGTTGTAGCAAGTGAAGATCTAATACAAAGCTTCCGTAGTATTGATGCACAGATCAACAGTGGTTATAACAACGTTCAAGCTTCTTTAAGTTCTATTCGCGCCTACGAGCAAACGGTTGTTTCATCACAAAGTGCGTTAGATGCCGCTGAAGCAAGCTTTGAAGTAGGAACACGTACTATTGTTGACGTTTTGGACGCGACACGTAACTTATACAGCTCTGAAAACTTATTAGCCAATGCACGTTATGATTACATCATTAATATGCTGCAACTTAAACTATCTGCAGGTACATTATCTGAGAAAGATATTTTTGATATCTCAGCTGGATTAACTGATGTATCAATGAGCCCAGATGCTAGTGTTTCTGAGATCTCAAAAGCTAAAAAGTAACAACACTAAAATAGCAATTCATCGAAATTGTTATTAACATGAAATACTAAGTTCTAGCATCAAATTAAAAAGTACTAAATTAACAAGTGCTAAGATCAAAAAAGGGAAGCTTCTGCTTCCCTTTTTTATTCTCGCCAATTCTCAGTTAACTTTAACGTTCATTACGAATTGTTTTAATGATCTCGGTTGTTGAGCAACCATCTTTAAACTGCAGTACTCTCACCTCACCACCATTGGCAATGACTTCAGCGCCACCGGCTATTTGCTCAGGTGTATAATCTCCACCTTTAACCAGTAGATCAGGTAAAATACCTGCAATCAAACGCTGTGGAGTATCTTCACAGAACTCGACCACCCAATCCACAGCACCTAATCCCGCTAATACAGCCATACGTCGGTCTGCAGTGTTAATAGGACGCCCTTCCCCTTTTAAATCGCGTACAGACTTGTCACTATTAACAGCAACAATGAGTCTATCTCCTTGTTCACGAGCAGTATTTAAATAGGAAACATGGCCAGCATGTAAAATATCAAAGCAGCCATTGGTCATGACTACCTTCTCTCCACGATGCTGCGCTAATTTTACCGCTAATTGTAATTGGCTTTCTGTTAACACACCAAAACCAATTTCTTGTTGGCTATAGACTGCATTTGCTAACTCAATGGTATTCACTGTCGAAGTGCCAATTTTGCCCACCACGACACCTGCGCCTGCATTGGCTAGCGCACAGGCATCTTCATAGCTGCTGCCCGCTGCAATAGAGGCAGCTAATACTGCAATCACAGTATCCCCTGCACCAGTAACATCAAATACTTCTTGCGCTTGAGTAGGTAGGTGGAAAGGTTCTTCGTGCTCTCTAATCAAAGTCATACCGTGCTCACTACGAGTCACTAATAAGGCTTCTAATTGCAAATCTTTAATTAACTGTCTAGCGCGTTCGAATAGCTCTTGATCATTTTTACAATGACCTACTACCCCTTCAAATTCAGAGAGATTAGGAGTAAGTAGCGTCGCACCGCGGTATTTTTCAAAGCTCGTCCCTTTAGGGTCAACCAAAACTTTAACGCCGCGACTTTTGGCAAGTTGGATCATTTTTTGTACGTCAGCTAATGACCCTTTATTGTAGTCAGAAAAGACAATCACAGGATTAGACTGATCCAATGCGTTGCTCATCTTATTAATCATTGCTGTACTATCAACATCAGCAAATGATTCTTCAAAATCCAGACGAATTAATTGTTGGTGGCGGCTTAATACACGTAACTTTGTAATTGTCGGTGCATTAGGAACGGTGACAAAATCTGTTTCTACATGCACTGAGTGTAGGCTATCTTTAATCGATTGTGCCGCTTCATCGTCGCCAACCAAGCCCACTATTTTTGACTTTGCCCCTAATGCTGCAATATTGAGTGCAACATTTGCCGCACCACCAGGACGTTCTTCTATTTGTTTAACATTAACGATAGGTACTGGCGCTTCAGGAGAGATACGTGCAGCAGGACCATGCCAATATCTATCTAGCATGACGTCACCGACAACTAATACGTTTGCTTGCTCATATTCAGGTAAGGTTATTTTCATTTTATCTCTCTCTAGGGCGTTTATCGGCTTAGATTATCACAGACCTCATTAAATCACATTTTCAAAACAGACAATTTGATGTTTTTAAATACATAAAATTCGATAATCAAACACTGATAAAGTAAATTCGACACAAGGCATTCATGCAACTGCAGCTTGTACCGCTAAGACTCAGGTAACTTCCTGATAAAGAGAAGTAAAACAAGCATTATTACGACTAACATTAATTGTAAATACAATTGCCCTATCAATAAAAGGATAGAGATCAGGAAACTAATGACAATACTTAAATAAATAATTGGTTTACGTTGTTTATTGATTTTTTTATGCGCTTGCCAATGTTTTAAATCATCACCAACAGCAGGTAGATTTAACAACCACAGTTGAAAGCGAGGTGAGCTTTTAGAGAATCCGAAGAGCGCCAATATAAAAAAAGGAGTTGCTGGAAGTAAGGGTAAAATAATGCCTAATAGTCCGAGTAATGTTGCGCAGCAAGCGACTACGAATAAGGTATATTTAATTAAATTTTGTAACATTTAACCTTTACCCTAATCTTAAAAAATGCCAAAAAAAAGGCCTGCATTAAGCAGACCTTTTTATTATAGCAATTTTGCAACTTACATTGCTCAGCCAATTTTAATTAGCTGAGAAAATGAAATTACTTACCTAGCTTCTCTTTAATACGAGCAGCTTTACCAGTAAGTTCACGTAAGTAGTAAAGTTTAGCTTGGCGAACCAGACCGCGACGTTTAACTTCAACGCTTCCTACAAGTGGGCTGTGAGTTTGGAATACACGCTCAACACCTTCACCGTTCGAGATTTTACGAACTGTGAATGCTGAATGTAAACCACGGTTACGCTTAGCAATAACAACACCTTCAAATGCTTGAAGACGCTCTTTTTCACCTTCTTTTACGCGAACACGTACAACAACAGTATCACCTTGAGAAAACTTAGGGATGTCTGTACGTAGTTGTTCGTTTTCAATTGCTTGTAAAATATTACTCATTTTAATACCTTTTAATTCTAGTTAACTAATAACATCGCTGTTTAGTTGGAGCTACTATCCAGAGCAGCAAGCAATTTTGCTTGCTCGTCAGTCAGAGCTAGATCTTTTAATAAATCGGGTCTTCTTTGTTTCGTGCGCTGTAATGATTGAGTTAATCGCCATTGACGAATTTTCTCGTGATCACCACTTAATAAAACACTTGGCACTTGTTTTCCATCTAACACCTCGGGTCTTGTATAGTGAGGGCAATCAAGCAAACCATCCGCGAAGGAATCTTGCTCTGCTGACTGGCTATGACCCAAAACACCTGGTACAAAACGTACCACTGCATCTATTAAAATCATTGCCGGCAGCTCACCACCACTTAACACATAATCACCAACAGACCATTCTTCGTCTATTAAGCTTTCGATTATACGCTCGTCTATTCCTTCATAGCGTCCAGCCACTAATA
>Ga0316197_10000731_pt1 | contig 23054 bp, 19 predicted proteins | sample OudBiesiAoxic_MG_FD_204939 | JGI IMG/M metagenome (GOLD analysis project Ga0316197, IMG submission 204939) | Coastal sediment microbial communities from Oude Bieten Haven, Netherlands - site A oxic | ecosystem: Environmental > Aquatic > Marine > Coastal > Sediment | place: Netherlands... | reverse complement strand
ATCTCATTTGCTGCAGAGAGGCGGGAGCTCACGGTGGCGTCGATGCCTGCCCCGCTGAGGAGTCCAACCAATTCCGTATTGGTGAATCGAGCGATGACTTCTCCGGCACCAAGCTCCTTCGCGACGAGGCATGCGAGCAGGTTGTCCCCGTCCCATCCGCTGAGCGCGAGGACTGAGTCCGCAGCATCAACACCTTCGGCCATCAAGAGCTTCGGGTCGGTCGGGCTGCCGCACACCGTGACGACTCTTGGGAATCGTTCGGCGATGAGGTGGCAGCGCTTTCGGTCTTCGTCGATGAGTGTGGTCGAGATGCCGTTGTCGGCGAGGAGCGCTGCGGTGATTTGTGCGAGGCGTGTTGCACCGAGCACGATCGCCTTCTCAGCTGCCTGGTCGCTGATTCCGAGCAGCTCATATGCCTCGGACGTCTTGCTGGCTTGCGCCATCAGGAGTACATGGTCGTGTGGCTCGAGCACTGTTGAACCCCGGGCGATCATGGTTTCGCCGTGTCGTATCACGGCGACGACGAGCCAATTCCATCCATCGACGGCTCGGCGCAGTTCCGCGAGCGTTGTTCCGACGAAGGCCGCTTTCGGATCCACGTACGCTCCGAGAAGGACGAGCTGTCCGTCTGCGAACTCCACAAGGTCGGAGATCGCTCCACGTTTGACGAGACGGAGGAGGTCGCGAGCAGCGGCCTCTCCGGGGTCGATGATGAAGTCAACGCCGAGCTCTTCGACCTCGGCTTTGAGCTCGGGGTCCTCGACACGAGCGACGGTGCGTGGGATCCCGATGTTCGCCGCTGCGCTGCACGCAAGAACGTTGATCGCGTCCGATGAGCTGACGGCGATCAGGAGATCAGCGTCGTCGAGGCCGGCTTTGACGAGGGTCGACGTCGACGCGCCGTTGCCGTTGACGACCATGCAGTCGATCTCGGATTGGACTTCAAGCGCACGTTGCTCGTTCGACTCAACGAGAACGATGTCCTGGCCTTCGAGCGCGAGCCGCTCCGCAAGGTATGAGCCGACGGCACCGGCACCGACAATGACAATCCTCATAGGGCAGGCAGCATAGGTCCACGGTGGGGTCGGCACGAACCGAGCAATCCGGTTGTGGGACGCTCCCGTCGGTTGCGGTGGCGCGCTTCGCCCCCGTCCTTTCCGCGTGGTTGTGGCGGGTCGCGGCGAGAGCGGCGCGTCGGGACGCCGAAGGTCGTTGGTCTCTACCTGCGCACGCGTTGCATCCCGAGGATGCGAGGTGTGGACTTTGGTGATTGGTACCTCGCGATCATCCCGATTTTCGTCGGGACGGGCATCCTCGGCTTCTGGATCTCGGCCGTGGTGACCCATCGTGTGCCCGAGATCGAATCCGGGGGGATCGAAATCCGGTTCCATATCGCTGCCGAGGTGGCTACCGGTCTCGTACTGATCGCCGGCGGGCTGGCCGTCTTGATCGATGGAGACGCTCCCTCAACCGTTGTCCTTTCTTCACTCGGCCTCGGGATGCTCTCCTACACGCTCATCGTGTCACCCGGCTACTACGTCGAGCGGCACAACAAGCCGCTGCTGAGGATCTTTGCGGCGATCTGGGTGTTGACAATCCCGGTCATCGTGCTGCGCTTCCTCCGGCTCTGACACACCTGCCGGTCCTCGATTCGGGCTTTTCCCGAGCCGTACGTCGAATCGACGACTCGAGCGGCGTCTCCATAGGTGGAGTCTCACAATGAAAGGAGATCCACATGAAAAGGATGACGCTCCTCACGAGCCTCATCATGGTGTTCTCGCTGGTCACGGCCACGGCCGCGATTGCCGGCACCGGTACGAAGGCCGGTGAGGGTTCGCAGAACGCCGACACGGTGATGATCCAGACACAGGAAAGCAACAGCGTCCAGGTTCAGGAGCCCGCTTGCCAGGCGAGTGATCCGGATTCCGACTGCGAAGCCGCACAAACGCGGACCCAGGCCCGCGAGGAGATTCAGGTTCGGGAGCACGACGGTGATTGCCTCGGCACGGACAAGGAGTGCGAGGCCGACCAGGAGCGGATCCAGGCTCGCGATCGGGATCAGGTCCGTTCGAATGACGGCGAAGCCGCACAAACGCGGACCCAGGCCCGCGAGGAGATTCAGGTTCGGGAGCACGACGGTGATTGCCTCGGCACAGACAAGGAGTGCGAGGCCGACCAGGAGCGGATCCAGGCTCGCGATCGGGATCAGGTCCGTTCGAATGACGGTGAGTGTGTCGGCACCGACACCACATGTGAGCAGCTACGCGAAACGAATCGCGCCGAGATCCAAGAACGAATCATGAGGCGCCTCTCCGTGCTCGCGGACGGTAGCGGCGCCGGCGAGTACCTTCGCGTTCTCGTACGGTGGATGTACGCCCATATGTATGGACCCATCTCCGTCCTGTTCGCGTAGTCGAAGCGGTTGAGAGGCATGTGAGCGAATACCCGGAATTGGATGAGATCATGAACGGAATCCGAGCCCGAAACGAAACGGCATTTGCAGCGGCATATCGGTACACCGCCGACCCCCTGGCCTCTTTCGCCAACGGCATGGTGCACGATCAGCGCTTCGCAGAAGACGCGGTGCAGCAGGCATTCCTCGAACTCGTCCAGGCGGCTCCAAAGATCAGGGGCGACGGCCGCTCCCTTCGGGCGTGGCTGTTCCGCAGTGTCCGGTTCACCTGCCTCGACGAATTGCGGCGCAAGTCCCGCCGCCCCGAACATCTCGCCGCGACGGTCCCTGATGTCGGTGTCGAACCGGAATTCCCACCGGGTTTCGACACCGACCCGGACCTCGCGGCTGCGATGGCGCAACTGACACCCAATCAGCGCACGATCCTCATACTTCGACACGTCGTGGGCATGGACGGCAACGAGATCGCCGACGTTGTGGGTGGCAGCCGGGTCGCCGTGTACGCAGCATCCCGGCGCGCGGAGCGGCGTCTTCGGGTGCTGCTCGAAACAACCGATGAGGGGGGTGTGTGATGGTCGACCAAGATGCTCTGGAACGACTCTCCGCCGCCTATCGCACCGAGGTCGAGGAAGGAACCAGGGAACGGCACATCGCCGAGATGAGTACGGCGATACGAACAGCCCCGCCAGTACCGGTTCCCACAGGGTTTGCGCTGCGTCGGCGCATCGCCGGCGCAGCCGCAGCAGTTGTTGTCGTGGTCGCGCCGGTTGGGATGGCCGTCGCCGCCGAGGACGCCGTACCCGGCGAATTCCTCTACCCGGTCAAGCAAGTCACCGAGCGAGTCCGCTCATTCGTCGACGACGACATCGCAGCTACGCATCGTGTCGAGGAAGCTGAACGCCTTGTGATCCGTGGGGCTCCTATCGTTGAGATCACCCGCGCCGTCGAGCGTGCTGAGGCCGCAACATCAGGCCTGATCGAGGACCGCCTTCTGGAGCCTCGCTTGGAGAGCATCCGAGAGCATCTCCGCCAACAGGACGAGCTGGAGTCGGGTGCGACAGAGCGTGAGGAGTCACCGCAATCCGGTCGGGAGGACACACCCAGCCGAGATCCGGGGAACGTGGGCCCGAGCGGAGCTCAGAACACGCCCGGCGAAGGATCGGCGACCACTTCGGTGCCCGGGTCGCCAGGGCCGGGAAATGGCGATGGAACACGATCTCAGGACGGCAGCGGTGAGAACAGCCAATCACCCCCGCCGCCGAGCGGCAACTCCGATACCGGGGCGCCGGAGGGTGGGAGTGGAGCCACTGAAACTGACGGCGACGGTGAAGGAGGACCGGCTTCGCCACCATCGACGGCGCGGCAGAACTCTGGCGGGGCGAGTGGCTCCTAGCGGCTCGTCGACGGACGAAGGTCGCGCGTCGTACAGGATCGAGCCGGATCAACCGCACTGCCTTCCGCGGCTTCAGCCTTCCCGGCTCGACGTTTCCCAGAGATTGATTCCGCTCTCGACCGCGTACCGGTCAATCTCGGCAAGCTCTTCGGGCGCGAACTCGAGGTTGTCGAGTGCACCGAGGCTGTCCTCGATCTGAGACCAACGACTCGCGCCGATGAGCGCAGTTGTCACGCGCGGGTCGCGTAGTGTCCATGCGATTGCCATCTGAGCGAGCGTTTGGCCGCGAGCTTCCGCGATCTCATTCAGGGCGCGCACTCGTGCAAGGTTCTCCTCGGAGACGAAGCCTCTCGCGAGCGTGGCACCCGCTGCGGCACGCGAGTCCGCGGGCACACCATTGAGGTATTTGCCCGTCAGCATCCCCTGGCCAAGCGGCGAGAAAACAATCACCCCAATGCCCTCCTCTTCGGTCACGTCGAGCAGACCATTCTCGATCCAGCGATTCAGCATTGAGTAGGACGGCTGGTGGATCAGGCAGGGTGTCCCCGAGTCTCGAAGGATGGCCGCTGCCTCCGCCGTGGCGGCGGGACCGTATGAGGAGATTCCGACGTACAGCGCCTTGCCGGTCTGGACCGCGGTGGTCAGAGCTCCCATCGTTTCCTCGAGCGGCGTTGTGGGGTCGAAACGGTGCGAGTAGAAGATGTCGACGTAGTCGACGGCCATACGCGCGAGGCTCTGGTCGAGGCTTGCGAGCATGTACTTGCGGCTCCCGCCTCCCTGCCCGTAGGGACCGGGCCACATGTCGTATCCGGCCTTGGTGGAGAGGATCAACTCATCGCGATACGGTCGAAGGTCGGCGGCCATGATTTGACCGAAGTTCTCCTCCGCAGTTCCGTATTCGGGTCCGTAGTTGTTGGCGAGGTCGAAGTGTGTGATGCCACGATCGAATGATCGCAGGAGCATCTCCCGCGCCGGTTCGAGTGCGGCTTGGCTTCCGAAGTTCTGCCAGAGGCCGAGGGCAATCCTGGGGAGGTCAAGGCCGCTGCGACCGCATCGAGCAAAGGGCATCTGGTCGTACCGATCCGCGGATGCCTGGTACATGGGGTCTCCGATCAGATTGGGATGTCTCCCATTATGACCGGGTGATGGTGAATCCCGCTGGACGGATCAGCCGTCCTTGTCCTTGTCTTGGCCGGGTGGTGTGGACGTTTCCTTGTCCTTGTCCTGGCCGGGAGGTGTCTGTGTGGCTTCGGCCTTGTCTTGGCCGGGAGGGGCGTTCTTGTCTTTGTCCCGGTCGACTTGGCCGGGTGGGACGACCTTGTCCTTGTCTTGGCCGGGCGGATCGCACAAGTCTCTGTCTTGGCCGGGAGGGGCGTTCTTGTCTTTGTCCCGGTCGGCTTGGCCGGGCGGGGTGCAGTCTTCCGGGTTCTGGCCCGGCGCCCTCGAGGCTCCGTTGTCAACCGTCACTGCCGAATCGGAGCTGTCGGCGGCGGTGTCTGGTGTGGTGGTGGTGGTGGACGGCACGACCGGTTGGGCCCAAGCAGCGGCAGCGGCGATACGCTCATTCTCCGCTCGGTGGTCATTGGCTTGCGTCTGGGCGAAGACGTTTGCAGCTACCGCGGTCGTGGCGAAGAGGATTGCGGTGATGACAATGATCTGTTCTCGCAGCCGCATGATTGCCGCCTCTCGTTCGTCGGATGCCACCGTCCTCACAGTGGTCCTGTCTGGAGTATCGGCGTTTGGCCGGCCTTTCTACAGAATGGTTGCGGAATGACGCGTTCGGACTAGTCCGTGTGGACGGGTGTTTGACGGCAGCGAGGCCACCCGGGGTTACGGCCACCAAAATCGCTTCGTCATGGCCCCCGGCCCAGGTGAGAGGATGTAGATGTGTAGCGGCCGCAGACTCTGAGGAGATTCTCAGGTACGGCGTGCAAGGTTTCCCGAATCGATCCCTAGCCTCACGGCCAGTCACTTCTACGAAGGAATCCCATGAAACGTGTGTTTGTTCTGATTGCGGCTCTCGGTCTTGTGCTCGCCGCCTGCGGCGGGTCGTCATCCACCGCGGCAACGGTCAATGGAACTGAAATCACCACGGGCGACATCGACGGGCTCTTCTACGAAGTCGACGAAGACCTCACCGAGGCACAGACAGCGCAGTACCTCGGGACGCTCATCCAATGGACCGCAGTCGAGCAGCGAGCAGCGAGCGACCTCGGTTTCGCCCCCACCGAAGAGGAGACCGAGGCTGAGGTCGAGACGATCCTGTTCGATGCCGGCTACGCCGGTGACCTCGACGGATTCATGGAGGCACAGAACGCTTCGGAAGAGGTGCTCACCATGGTCGCGAATCGGTATCTCATCGAGGATGCCGTGGTCCTGGCGGTGACGCCGACGATTGAGGTGCCGACGCTCGAAGAGGCTCCTCTCGAATTCACGCAGGTCTGCGCTGCGCACATCCTTGTGGAGACCGAGGACGAGGCGTCGGCCGTCATCGAGCGCCTCGACTCCGGTGAAGACTTCGCTGTGGTGGCTACCGAGGTGTCGATCGATACCGGCACCGGACCCGGTGGAGGTTCGTTGGGGTGCAATTACGCGGCAACGTACGTACCCGAGTTCGCTGCTGCCGCCGCCGAGGCGCCGGTCGGTGAGGTCACGGGTCCGATTGCAACGGAGTTCGGATACCACGTCATCGTTGTCGAGAGCCGGACAGTCGCGACCGCTGAAGAGGTTCAAGAGGTTCAGCTTCTCATAGAGCAGCGGTTGATCTCCGTGGCCGCCAACGAGTGGATCCTCGATGCGGTCACAGCAGCCGACGTCACGGTTGAGGCCGAATACGGCACCTGGGAGACCGAACCGTTGCCGCAAGTGATCCCACCGCCTGCCTGACCAGACGTATCCGGCACACCGAGCCCTTCCTAGGCTGAGGGTGTGAACCCCAGGAATCGTGTGTTCGCCGTCATGGTGGCCAGCTTCGTGTTGCTCGGAATGCCGATGGCGGCCATGGGCGTCGCCTGGCCATCGGCGGCCGAAGATCTGGGTCGGACCCTTGCCGATCTCGGCTTCGTCACCTTCGCATACGGTGCGGGATATACGATCTCGACCCTGGCGAGCGGAGAACTGACCCGGCGATTCTCAGCGGGCCCCCTCCTCGTGGTTGCATCATTGGCAGCGACTGCGAGCCTCGCGATACTCGCTATGACCTCAGCGTGGACCCCATTCCTCGTTGCCGGCTTCATGGTGGGACTCGCCGGGGGTCTGCTGGACGCCGGCGTGAATGCCTACGTCGCCGTCCACCGGGGAGCTCGAGCGATGGGGATCATCCACACCGGTTTCGGAGTCGGATCCACACTCGGCCCGCTCCTCGTGACGTTGCTCATCGCAGTCGGCTGGTCATGGCGCATCGCTTTTGGAGCCCTCTCTGTCGCCGAACTCATGCTCGCTATCGCATTCATCGCGACGGTGAGTGCGATCGAATCGAACGAACGGGAGAGTGGTTCAAGACCTTCCGTTGCGAACAACGGCCTCGTTCTCGCCCTCTCTCTGACAGTCTTCTTTCTGTATGCCGGGGTGGCCGCCGGCACCGGAGCATGGTCCTACAGCCTGCTCACCGAGGGCCGCGGGATCAGTACCGGCGTGGCCGGAGTGGCGGTTGCGGCGTATTGGGGAGGGGTGACGGCCGGGCGTGTCGCGCTCGGGGTCTTCGGGAACCGCATCCAGCCCAACCGTGTGCTCACGATGTCCGCGATTGGGACGGTCGCCAGCCTCGCGTTGTTGTGGGTCGCTCCGACGCCGTGGCTCGGCATTGTTGGCCTTGTTGCCTCTGGCCTCTCCCACGGATTCGTGTTTCCGCTTGAGGTGCTTCTCACGCCGCAACGGTTTGGTGCTGCCTTCACGCCTTGGGCCGTGGGGTACGAAATCGCCGCCGCCAATGTTGGAGTTGCGGTGCTGTCCGGCACGATCGGACTCCTGGTCGGCGCGTGGGGAATCGCCGTCGTGGCGCCGGCGCTCGTGGTCCTTGCCCTCCTGCTCTGGGCGGCGATCGAGACCTTGCGGATCCAATCGATACCGCGGTCTGTCGCCGCGTTGTAGCGACGTCCCGAAGTCCGCTAGGCCGACACGTCGATTGCGGCTGCCGACTGTTCCGAAACCGCGTTCCGAGGAAGGAACATCGGAATCACGACGAGGGCGGTGAGAGCGCTGGTGATCATCGCAACCCACATGATCATGGAAACCTGCGAGTGGACCTTGAGCGGCGAGACCCACAGGGCCGTCATTGCGACGGCAATACCGAGCGCATTCGCGATGATCGGTCGTCCGGCGCGGTCGATGGCGCGCAGCACGTAGCCGTCGCCTTGCGGCCGTGCGTTGTTGATGGCTGCGATGTAGTGGATGGCGTAGTCGATTCCCACACCGATCACGATGCTTGAGAGAATGGCGGTGACGAGATTCAGATTGATGCCCGACATCGAGATGAAGCCGAGCACCGTTGCGATCGTGAGTGTGATGGGGACGAGCGCCACGATCGTCTCCTTGAGGTTGCGATAGGCGATGAGAAGCATCAGGGCCACGAGGACGAAGGCAACGGCGATGGACGTCAACTGTGCGTTCAGCACGAGGCGAGCGATCTCATCCCACACGATCGGCATCCCGGTGAGGGTCAGGATCTCTGGTGTGTCTTCGGCGAACGCAACCCACGTTTCGAGATCTTCGGTCGTGAAGTCAGCTGGGAAGACCATGAACCGCAAACCATCGCTGCTCGCCATATCGCCAAGTGGAAATGTGAGTCCGCCGGCGACAACACTCTGGATCTCGTCGGGGCTGAGCTGCGTCGCCACGTCTGCAATGGAGAACACCCTCCGGATGCCGGGCAGCGCTTCGAGCTCTCTCGACACGGCGGTGATCTCGTTGAGACCCTCGAGCCCCTTTGAGGGAGCAAAGGCGAACTCGCCTGCTAGCGGCGTCGCCCCGCCGAAGACCTCCTCGGTCTTTGCGAAGGCCTCCCGCACGGGATCGCCGTCTTTGAAGAAGAAGAGCTGATCCGAGTCGACCTGGAGTTGCGGAATAAAGACCGCGGCGTACACGACGATTGCCCCGCAGATGACCAATGCCGGGGTACGGGTTCGGACGAGCGATTTGATGCCCGACGTCACTCGCGGCCCGAGTATCGCCTTGCCGCTGGTGTCGCGGACGGTGATACGACTCATGAGCGCTGGAAGGGAGAAGAAGGAAATGATGCCGGCGAAGCTGATCCCGATCGCAGCGAAAAGCCCGAGCTGCCGGATTGGTGACACTCCCGTCGCGAGCAGGGAGAGGAAACCTGCAGACGTGCTGATCGTCGTGAGGATCATCGGCACGCCAACTTCGGAGAGAGCCGCGCGAACTCGGCCAACGGAGTCTCCCCGACTTGCCGACTCCTGGAAATGCGTGACGAAGTGCAGGCCGTCGGCCGATCCCATGACGATGACGAAGATGGGTACCAGCAGGGTCACGATGTCGACCTTGAGTCCAAGGCCAAAGATCAGCCCGAACGTCCAGAGCGCACCGAGCCCCGCCGGAAGGAGGGACAGAGCGCTCAGCCGGAGGTCGCCAATCGTGAGGTAGAAGACGCCGACGAGAAGGGCAATGACGAGGGGTGGGATGATCAACAGGAACCACGAGAAGATGTCAAGCACCTTCGCGAATATGACTGGGTTGCCAGAGAGAGTGACCTCGACACCGCTCTGCACTTCCATCTCGCCGAGGGTCCTCGCGAGGGCCGTCGCGTCATCGGCCGGGATGACCAGCATGAGCGTGTTTCTGCCGCTCTCATCGAGCAAGATCTCGGAGACGGGGCTCGTATCGATCAACGCCACGATCGCCTGTTCCGGAGCGGAGCTGACGGCGGCTGCCGTGATTGGTTCCCCCGTGATCGGGTTCTCGTCGGGAACGATGGTGGCAACACTCTCCACCCCGTCGACGGCGAGGATCTGATCTCGTAGCTCGACCAACGTCGCAAGCCCTGCCTTCGATCGGAAGGTCTCGCCTTCGGGCAGCGTGACCACCACGTTGATGGGATCGCCGGTGTTGTACTTCTCTTGAAGCTCCACAAACGACTCACCGGCCTCGCTGCCGGTGAGAGCGAAGGAGCTGATGTCGGCATTGAACTGCATCCGGAACAGCATCGCCACGGCGACGAGGCTGATGAGCGCGGTTGCGGCGAGGATCGGCTTGCTGTGCGCAACGATGAGGCGAGCGATGCGTTCCATGGCAACACTGTAGAGGCCTCGCCACGCCGGGTCGTCACCACACAGCCGGGTCACCCTCAACCCGGCACCACCCTGTCCCGCGAGCCCGACGCTATCCGAGAAATGTCAGAACCCTTCCGGTCTACGGGCGTACGATGAGGTCGACGGCAGGCCGATCGTCGAGGTGACACGGCGGCGTAGATCGGTGGGGTCGGGACGTTTGGCGGGTTCGTCGCGATCGACTGATCAAGAACGTCGTCGGGGACGGACTATGACCGATCAGGAGATGTCGCGAGCCGCTGGGGGAATTCCACTCAGGTGGTACGCGGTCGGAATCGTCGTACCCCTCGTGGTCGCCGCATTCACGCAGTTCGAATTCGTTCAGAATCTCGATGGATCCCTGATCCCGGGTCTGCCCTGGGACGTCGGGCGGTGGGAGATCATCGCAGACATATTCGCTCCCGCGTGGGCGCTTTCGCTTGTGGTGCTGGCTGCGCTCCTCCGGCGTCTCGTGGGTGTATGGCCGGGGCCTCGAGGGGCTCCCGCCACAGGCTGGTTCGCGGAGACGTTCCTCACCGAGCGGTGGGCCATTCGGGCAACGTGGATGTCCACCGTCGGCGCAATGCTCCTCATGCTGTTCGCGTGGACGAGGGAGTGGGAGCGGTTTGGGCAACGCCCATCTGCGTTCTGGTATGTGACTCTTCTGGTTGCAGCGGTTGCGCTGCTCGTTGTGCCTGTGTGGTGGATCCGACACGACCTCTTCGCGGCCACCTCGCGCTACTTCCTCGGCTCGCGCTGGTTTGGTGGGATGGAGCGATACCTCTTCGAGGAACCGCAGCACCACCCCAGATGGGCGAACGCTCTCGCGTTGGCGTCGGTGACCTTGGTGGGAGGACTCGTCGTCGCTGCTCAGCTCGACCGGCTTCTCCAGGGCATGCGGGCCGAAGGCGCCGCACGCGTGGGAATTGCGGACCTTGCGGGTTTGTGGGAAGTGGACCTCAGCCGAAAGCCAGGCTTGATCGAAGAGCGGGTCGGGGTGTGGAGAGACTACAGCGACTCGATCGGGGACGGCTTCGCGTCCGCCTACCAGGTGGTGGTCACCGACGTCCTCGTTGATACGGTGCTCGTCGTTCCCGCATTCGCCATCATCGGACTGATTTTCGTGATTGCCGCATGGCGATATCGACCGGTTGCGGCGCCACCATCCACAACCACGAGCTACGCCATCATCGTCCAAACTGCACTCGTCATCTTGATCGCAGTGGTAGCTGCGGATGTTCTCGAGAATGCCTTCACGTGGTTTGTCCTAGATCGAGCATGGAGACCTGATGCCGTCCTGGCGTCGGCGAATGTGCGCATTCTGTGGGCGGCGTCACTCACTCGTACGGTCGGACTGGTGCTGCTCGGAGCGTTTGCGATTCTGCTGGTTGCGCTCCGCGGGCTCCATTTGAGGCGCCTATTTGTCGCGATCGGCGCCGTTCGGGCGGAGCTGATCCTCCTTGCCATCGTGGCGATCGTGCTCTTGACCCAGGCCCAAGCCGCGGATGTGGTACGCCAATGGGATGTGACGATTGCTCTGATCACGGTGTTCATGGCGACCGTGCTTGCCATGTTGCTGCACCAAACATCGTCGACCACGTTGTCGAGGCTCAGGAGCGACGCCGAAGCATCCGAAGAAGGACACCCTCCTACGCCGGCTGAGGTCGTCATGCCTGTGATCGGTCGGCTCGGTCTGAGGACGGCGGTTGTGGCGGCCATCTTCCTCGTCGCGGGAACGCAGATCATCCTCCGTGCGGGACTGATCTGGCCCGTGGGACTCGGGTTCCTCGTTCCAGCCGGGATCATCGCGGTGCTCTGGATGTTCGGTCTGGCGTTGCCTCCGAAACCGTTCTTGCGTGGCGACCGGGCTGTTTCGGCGCACGCCAGGAAGCTGATTCCGCGTTTCCTTGGTACGGCGGTGTTCGTGGCGCTCGGCATCACGGTGCTGAAGGCGGCGATACCGAACTTGGTATTCGCGCGGCACGAGGACTGGTATCTCCTCTTCTGCATCGTGCCGATCGCTGCCGGTTTGTGGAGGATGCACCGTGGCACTTACGAGACCATGGGCGCTCTCGAGATTGTGATTGCTGCACTGATCGGCGTTACCGCACTCGTCCGGGTCATCGTCGGAGACCAGGAGCTCTCACCTGGGGCCCTGACCTTCGTCGGCGTGATGATCCTCTACGGCGCGCTGCCGTTCTTCTACTCGTATGAGCATGCTTCGCTGCCGAGCCGATTCACGACCGCGCGACTCGGGTGGGTGCCGGTTCGCCCCCTGATCGTGATCGGTGCCGCCATCGGGGCGATCCTTGCGTTCGCACTCGTCCTCCGTCCCGTGCGCCTCGCACCGGAAATCGGGACTATTGCCATTGTCCTCACCGGAGCGATGTTCCTCACTCTGATCGGTGCCGGCATGGTGCGGTTCTCCGAGCGAACCGAGTCACCGCGAGTCCTTGCAGCGTTCGGCGTCAACCGAACGCCGATGTTCGTCATCCTTGGGCTTTGGCTGCTCGTCGGTGGATCAATCGTCACGACCGGCAACAACGTGCAGCTCGTCGACTCGACCGACCCGGAGCCCGATCGGCTCGCGGCCGGTGCTTCGATCGACAGCATCTGGGAACGCTGGGTTGAACGGAATGCGGCTGCCCTTGATGGTGCGCCCGGGGTCGAACGGGGCGCTATACCGATGGTGCTCGTCTCGAGCTCCGGCGGAGGGGCGCGGGCGAGTGTGTGGACGTCGTACGTGCTCGATTGTCTCTTCGAAAGAGACCCCGGCGGCACGGTTTCGTGCGGTGACCGTCGTGAGCCGCCGGAAGGTCGGTCCAGCACGATCGCATTGATGAGCGGGGTGTCCGGTGGTGGTCTCGGGATTGCGGGATACTCGTCGTACTTGGCCGATCCTCCGGACGCTGGAGGGGAGGATTGGGTCAAGGAGAAGATGGGCACCGACTCGCTTTCGCCCGCAATGGCGTGGCTGATGTACGTCGATCTGCCGCGTGCGTTGATCGGCTACGGATCAGGGATCCCTGATCGAGCCGCCGTCACCGAGTGGGCGTGGGAAGCACCGTGGACAAATGGAGGGGCGCTCGGGCGCGGGGTCTTTGACTTGTGGCACAACGAGCCTGAGCTGCCCCCCGTCGTGTTCAACGGCACGAGTGTGGGGGACAGTTGCCGCTTCAACGCATCGGTCCTCGAGACCAACGCCCAGCCGCCGGGATCTTCATGCATGGACCTGTCGGTGTACGAAACCGACGCAACGGCAGCCGACGGACGGGTGTTGGCGGCGACCGAGGATCTGGCCGACTACCTGTGCGCAAGCCAAGACATGCGTCTGTCGACAGCAGTTCATCTCGCGGCACGATTCCCAGTCATCGCAGCATCAGGGCGTGTTGGCGCCGATCTCGTTGATTGCGGATCGGAAGGTCGAGTCGCGTACGTGGTTGATGGTGGGTATCTCGAGGGATCCGCGTCGAGCACAGTGGTCGAGATATGGAGCACGCTCGAGGAGCAGGTCGCACGCCACAACGCAACAGCGACATCGGAGCCATGCATCGTTCCTGTGGTGATCCACATCGACAACGGCTACGAGGAGCCGGCTCCAGCGGCTGCCGATCCCGATCCTGGAGAGCTGCTGCTGCCGGTGCGCGCCCTGGCGGGCGGGCAGTTCGGTCGCTACGCCAACGCCCGTCAGTCCGAAGCGTTGGAGTTCTCACGTCCATTTTCCGCCGGCGGGTCGGAGGTGACCATCCGCACCGCGGATGGGACGGTTCTCGATGACCGCTACGTTCGAATCACTACACGTGCCCACCCCGGGGTGCAGGCTCCTCTCGGCTGGAGTCTCTCAGACGCCTCGATCGACGACCTCCGAGATCAACTCGAATTGCCGTCTAATCGAAGGGAGATCGACGAGGTGCGAACGTGGCTCGACGGAGCGCTCACGTGTTCCGTCGGGTCGTAGCGTCCGCGGACCGGTCTTGGCGTCACCCGTCGCAGCCTCGCAGTGATCAGCCGCCGAAGCGTTCGGCAAACTCGGCGAAGATATCCCGGCACTGCTCGTCTGCGGCAACAAAGGCAGGGTCGTCCGAGTCGAACGGCAGATTGCCGTCTTCGATGATCGACGTGAGATCGATGCTGTCTGGGATGTCCTCGATGCCTTGCTCCCGCATACACGCCGCGTACTCGAGGAACGTGTCGTCGAACTCGGCGGTGTCGAAGTCGATGAGGTTCAGCACAACACCTTCGATGAGGTAGCGGCATTCCTCTCCGGCCTCGAACATAGCGTCCTGGTCGATCGACTCGGGATCGTCGAAATCGAATCGTGGGAGGCCGTTCGCATCGACGCTCGGGTCGGGGAAGTCCATGCCCTGATCGCGCATACAGGCAGCGAACTCGATCAGTGCTTCCTCATCGGACAGCGCCTGTGTGGTGTCGTTCGTCGACGCTTCGGCCGTTTCTTCGATCGATGCTACGTCTGCGGTGTCGTCCCCACCTCCGCAGGCGGCGAGAGCGAGGGCGAGGGCGGCGATGAGGATGGTGATTCGAGGCATGGCGTGCTCCCCTGTTCGTTCATCCCGAAGGTACCGCGCCACTCGGCTATTGGTCGTCCGGGCGCGGCAGAACCCCTGGAGGGCGCTTGGTTATGTCACCCTATGGGTGCGGGTCTATGGACCCGATGCTGTGCGCCGCAGGGGTTCTGCCTTCTTCGCGTATCGTCGCGCCGGGCAGTGCCGGTGTCCAGGACTATTTGCCGTGATAGACATTTCTGCCGTTGACACCATGGTCTCGGCATCGCACCTTGGTACTGCCACGGCGAGGCTCGGAGAAGGACAAGGTACGGTCAGCACCCGCCGCCGCCACCGCTCTCGATCGGCGAGACGATTTCGGGGTGTCCCGGATCCTCTTTGGCCTTGCCGCCGGCCTGCTCCGCCCACCGCTGAGTGATGTCCTCTGATCCGGGGATCTCAATCTCTCGCAGCATGCGTCCGAGTTCGGCTTGGCGGTCTCGAAGCCTGGAGCGTTCGGCGAACGCATCCGACGGAAGGCTCTGGAGTCGATCGAGTGTCTGGCCGATTTCTGTCCGAATCTGCTGCTCGATCATGGCCGGGCCGGATCTGTCGTCGGGCACGGTGTCGCAACCTCCTGCATCTGCGAACTGGCAAACCCTCACAACCAGTATCCACCTGTGCGTCTCGTCTGGGAAGGGAAAGATCGGTGCTTGGCCCGGCCCGAGCTCCGCCGTTGGGCACGCCGATGTCCCGCGAGCAGGTGGCCACCGACGGGGCCGCGCTCGTTGGCCCTCCTCGGCCGTGATCCCAGGCGGCGGCCGATCGGCCCGAAGATCCCAGCCCGGGGTGCCGGTAGGCTTCCGGAGGGCGCTTTTGAAGGAGCACCGGTGGAAGACTGGATCGCGAAGGAAGGCTATCCGGGCCGCGGGGGTGTGACCTATGTCGCGCGACTCAACGCCTACAACTTCGCGATTTACTCCAAACACGCGTCGTCTGTCCGGCTCAATTTGTATCGACCAGGATCCGTGGTCGAGCCCTTCTTCGTCTACGACTTCGACCCGCTCAGGAACAAGACCGGCCGCATCTGGCACTGCATGATTCCCGAATCGGCTGCTCGTGAGGCGGTCTACTACTCCTACACCGTCGACGGACCGAACAACCCTGCAGAGGGATTCCGCTTCGATCGCGACAAGGTCCTTCTCGACCCGTATGCGAGGGCCGTCTACTTCCCACCCGATTTCGATCGAGATGCGGCTCGCCGGCCCGGATCCAACGCCGGGCGGGCGCCCCTCGGCGTGATGTGCTGTTCGGACTCCGGCCGGCGGCACGAGACCGATCACACACCCCGCATGCACGGTCACGACCTGGTCATCTACGAGGCCCATGTTCGCGGCTTCACCCGACATCCCTCGTCGGGCGTCGAACCGGATCGAAGGGGTACGTATGCCGGATTCGCGGAGAAGATCCCGTATCTGAAGGACCTCGGCGTGACGGCCGTTGAACTCATGCCGGTATTCCAGGCCGACCCCCAAGAAGGTTCGATGTGGGGCTACATGACGTTGGGGTTCTTTGCACTCCACGGCCAATACGCACGGTCAGCGGTCGCCGGTGAGCAGCTCGACGAGTTTCACGACCTCGTTGCCGCTCTCCACGAAGCCGATATCGAGGTGATCCTCGATGTTGTGTTCAACCACACGACCGAGGGTGATCACAACGGCCCGACGTACTCACAGCGAGGCATCGACAACACCACGTACTACCTGCTCGAAGAGGATCGCCGGTACTACCGCAACGATGCCGGGACCGGCAACATCATCAGGGCCGACAACCGGTTCGTGCGAACGTTCATTTTGGACAGCCTGCGGTACTGGGTGAACGAGATGCACGTGGATGGATTCCGCTTCGACTTGGCGTCGATCTTCACCAGGAGAGCTGACGGGTCGATCGATCTCCGTGATCCGCCGCTCATTTCGGCTATCCGCGCCGATCCGACCCTGCGCGATATCCGGCTCATCGCCGAGGCCTGGGACCTCGGCAGCTACCAGCTCGGCCGTGCCTTTCCCGGCACCTATTGGACGCAGTGGAACGGAGCGTTTCGTGATGACGTGCGGTGTTTTGTCCGCGGCGATGAGGGCAAGGTTCCGTCGCTCATGCGACGGTTGTACGGGAGCGACGATCTCTTCCCGGACACGCTCTTGGACTCGTACCGTCCGTATCAGGGTGTGAACTTCGTCACGTCCCACGATGGGTTCACGCTCTACGACCTCGTCGCGTACAACCGCAAGCACAACGAGGCGAACGGTCACCACAACAACGACGGATCCGACTACAACCTCTCCTGGAACTGCGGCTGGGAGGGCGACGCCGGTGTTCCTGACGGGGTGGTCACGCTTCGCCGGCGACAGGCGAAGAACTTCACTGCGATCCTCATGCTGTCGAACGGCGTTCCCATGTTCCGCATGGGCGATGAGTTCCTCACGACCCAGGGCGGCAACAACAATCCGTACAACCAGGACAACGCCACTACGTGGATCGATTGGGACCGGATGGACGGGTTCGCCGATGTCAGGCGTTTCTTCCGGCTGATGATCGCGTTCCGCGGTGCGCATCCTTCGATCGGTCGGAGTACCTTCTGGCGGGACGACGTCACGTGGTTTGGCACCGATGGCGCACCGGACCTCGGCGTCAACTCGTCCAGCATCGCGTACGTGCTGCGCGGTGCCTCTGAGCAGGACGACGACCTCTACGTCATGATCAATGCGTGGACCGGGTCGCTCGAGTTCACCATCCAGGACGGAGAGCCGGGGGAGTGGCGGCGCGTCGTTGACACGTCACTCGAACCACCCAGCGACATCGCGGCGGATCTGCTTGGTGAGGTGGTCGACAGCCCAACGTATCGGGTCGGATCACGTTCGGTCGTGGTCTTGGTCCGACCCGCCGAGTGACGAGTGCCTGCGAATTGATCGGAGGCGGTCTACTCCTCCTCGAGGATGTTCCGCAGCAGGTCGTCGACGGCGCGATTCCCGACCGTCTCGCCGTACCTCTGATCGAGGAGTTCGCGGAGGCGGCCAACCACTTCCTCCCGCTCTTGGTCCTCGGACTTGGTCGATACGGGAAACACTTCGGTTCCGTCGACCCAGGGTTTGGAGTCCGATGCCCACGGGATCAGGATCAGCCAGGACCACACGGTGTTGCGCCCAGAGACGGCGGTCTTGCGGATGACACCCGTGCACGAATAGGGCAGCGAAATCCAGCCCATCGTTCGGATGAGGTCACGGCCGTCCGGAATCGCGTTGGTTTCGCTCATTGGTCCTCACTTCGTCGCGAAGGCGGACACGGTACCCCGGCGCCGGAGACAGCGGAACGGATCTCTTCCGGACGCGGATGGCGGGGTGACGAATCGCCACCCCGCCTGATCCGGAGAGTTCATGCCTGCCGGCTGGGGACTCGCCATCCGCTCCCCCCGTTCCCGGGAAACCCCGGGACCGCGCGGCTTCGAGTCTTGGCTGCTGGCTGCGGCTCTCGCTCGTGGCCATGGTCGGGCATCTGGCCGGACTCCGCTATCGGGGTTCTCCCCGATAGCTCGGCTCCTCGTCCGGTCGAACGAAGCCGGTGTCGTATGCCAGTCTCGAAAGTTCGTGGCGACTGGCGACCCCAAGTTTGTCGAAGATGTGGCGCATGTGGGTCTCGAGCGTCTTCACCGATATCTCCATGCGAGCCGCAGTTTCGCGGTAGGTGTAGCCGCGGGCGATGAGGTTCACGACGTCGCGTTCTCGTGGCGTGAGTTTCTCGATACCGGCGGCTTCGACGATGTCCTCATCGATATCCAGGAGATATCCGGCTACGTCTGCCGAAACCGGTCGCTGCCCTGCTGCTGCGGCTTCGACGAGGTCGGGGAGGTCGGGGCCGAACGTGGCCTTGGTGACGTACCCGTCAACGCCGGCTTGAAGGAGGCGGAGAACGTCGTGGCGCTCAGCGGAGACGGTGAACGCCAGGAAACGGACGGACGGGTCGCTGCGCCGGACCTGCTCGACAACGTATGCGCCTCCTCCACCGGGCAGGCGCACATCGAGGAGGACAAGGTCGGGCTTGCGGCTGGCGATCATTTCTGCGGCGTCGATGGCGTTGTCGGCCTCACCGACGATGTCGAATCGGTCTTCCAGATAGTGTCGGGCGCCAGCACGCGCCACGTCGTGGTCGTCGACCAAGAAGACCCGCAGGCGGTCGGTCATGTCGCACTCCCGGAGCAGATCTCAACCTCGGTACCGAGGCCGGGTGTGCTGGTGATGTGGAGAGTACCGCCCGCATCTTCCATCCGTTGGCGGAGCGAATGCCGCATACCTCGTCCCTCCTCTACGGTGGTCGGGTCGAACCCAACGCCTCGGTCGCGAACGAAGACACGAACACTGTCGTCGTGTGCCTCGGAGTACAGATTGATGACTGCCGCCCCGGAATGGCGCGCAGCATTGGTGAGTGCTTCCCTGGTTGCATCGACGGCCACGGCAACGGGGGGAGTGAGCGGAACATCGTCCCGGATCACCGTGCGAATCTCCACGCCGTGGAGATCCTCGACCTCGTCGCGAACCGCGAGAATCGCGGCTTCGAACCCCGCCGACCCCGGGTGACGGTAGCGGTTGATCATCCGGTCGATGGATCGTTCTTCGCTCCGAACGAGATAGCGCACTCGGTCCGCGTCGTCAGCGTCGGTGCGAATCACCTGTAGCGTCTGGAGCACCGAATCATGGAGTTCATTGGCGAGCGCCAGGCGCTCTGCCTCCAAGGCACGCTCGGTCCGCTCGGTCTCCAGTGCACTTTCGGCGGCGCGTCGGCGAGCGTCGTTGCGGCGAAGGGTGTCGATCGTCCACCCGAAAATCACGGCGTAGACAATGAACACGAACGCCCCGGTGGTTGCAACGAGCGATCGACCGGTCAGCATGAATCCGAGGATCTGATCTGCCGCGAGCACCACCGCGGCGGCCACTGCCAGGCGAATGCCTCCGGCGAAGGCGGCGACGGCGAGCCAGGAGATCGGATAGCCACCGTGGAAGAGTTCGCTGGCCCCTGCGATGAATGAGGCGCTGGCGACGAAGAGGGCGACGGCGCCGTCAAGGACGACGAACTGCCACGTTCTCATCGTGGGCGGGTTCCGCGAAGTGACGATCGTGACAACCGTCCACACTGCTGCCGCGATCTCGGCGAGGGCGACGACGACGAGATTGGCCTCGGAATCGGCGAACCAGGTGACGACGACCAGCAGCGTCATCCAGACGAAGCCGAGGATCCGGACGAAGAGAACGAGTTGAACAAGCGTGGTCTCGATCTTGGGGACCGGTTCGTTCGGGTCTGTTCGCACGATCACGGCGCAACGCTACCGCCTCCGGAACGCCGTCGGGAGTGGGCGTCCCGCAGGCCTCAGGCGTCCCGCAGTTCGGCGACGAGTGGGGCGTAGGCGTCGAGCCTGGCAAGGACCTCGTCCGGCGACTTCGAAGGGACAGGCAGCACCGCACGTGTGACGCCGGCTTCGGCGAAACGGCGCAGCCGATCGGCATCGGCCGGAGCGCCGAAGATCCCGAGACTCAACGACGCCGGGTCGCGTCCAGCGGCACGGGCCGCCTCGTGGAGCGATTCGACCTTCGATGTGAACTCATGACGGCCGGCGATCGGCATCCATCCGTCGCAAAACTCTGCGATGTCACCGAACGTCTTCGGGCCGGCACCGCCCCCGAGCACGATCGGTGGGTGCGGTCGCTGCATCGGCTTCGGCCACGACCATAGAGGTTCGATGTTCACGTGCTCCCCTGCGAACGACGCCTCATCGTTCGCCCAGATCTCTTTCATTGCGAGGACGTTCTCGCGCAGAATCGCTCGCCGTTCGAGGTAGGCGACACCGTGGTTTGCCATCTCTTCCTTGTTCCAGCCGTACCCGATCCCGAAGATGACCCGGCCGTTCGATATCACGTCCAGGGAGGCCACCTGCTTCGCAAGCCAGATCGGGTCGCGTTGCGCCACGAGTGTGATCCCGGTGCCGAGCATGAGTGTTTCGGTGGTTGCGGCGATGGCCGCGAGAGCGAGGAATTGGTCGTGCGTCCGCCAATACATCTCCGGGAGTGGGGCGGCGTCGGCGACACCACCCCACGGCGTGGCGCGCGAAATCGGGATGTGGCTGTGCTCGGGGAGCCAGAGGGACTCGAATCCCCGCTCTTCTACGGCTCGGCCAAGGGCAACCGGTTGAAGGGTGGTGTCGGTAGCAAAGATGGAGATGCCGATGAACATGGCGGCGAGGCTAGTCGGACGTGGTGCGTGGACGCGGTGCGCGAGCCGGTACGATCGTGTCCATGAGCACCTCCAATCGACCGCTCGCCGTCGGCGTTCAGCTTCCTGAGATCGAGCGGCCGGTCCGGTGGTCGGAGCTCCGCGACATGGGGTTGGCGATCGAGGACCTTGGATTCGACTCGATCTGGGTCGGCGACCACTTGCTGTACGAGACCCCTGAAGGTCCCGTAGGGCCGTGGGAGGCTTGGTCGCTTCTCGCAGCTCTCGCGGCAATCACCGAGCGGGTCAAGCTCGGTCCGCTCGTTGCTGCGACAAGCTTCCACAATCCGGCCATGCTCGCCAAGAAGGCGACCACGGTGGACGAGATCTCAGACGGACGCCTCATCCTCGGACTCGGCGCAGGCTGGAATGAGGTCGAATACCGCGCCTATGGGTTCCCGTTCGACCATCGGGCGAGCCGTTTCGAGGAAGCGTTCACCATCATTCGCACCCTGCTTCGCGAGGGTGAGATCGATTTCGAGGGGGCCTACTACCAGGCTCGGGACTGCCGGCTGGTTCCGCGCAGCAGACCCGAGGGTCCGCCGATCATGATCGGATCGATCGGACCGCGGGTCTTGGCAGCGACGCTTCCGTACGTCGATTCCTGGAACACCTGGCATGCCTGGTTCGGCAACACCCCTGGCGGGTTTGTAGATCTCAACGCGACGATCGACGAGGCCGCTCGCGCCGTAGGCCGCGATCCGGCGGAGGTCGGCCGAACGGCAGCGCTCTACTGGCAGTTCGAAGGCGGCGGCGGGCGGCGGCAAGGGGACACGGACCGGCATACGGCCGATCCGCAGGCGGGCTCGCCGGATGAGCTTGCTGACGCGCTCCGTGCGTATGCAGACGCCGGCGTGAGCCACGTCCAGCTTGTCCTCGACCCGATCACGATACGGTCCGTTCAGCTTGCCGGGCGTTCGCTCGAACTCTTGGACTGACCTTGGACCCCTGAGGATCGAGCGCAACGCCCGAGCTTCGGTGTTCCTGGACTGCGTCGGAGGACTCCTCCGCACCGGGCAAGACCGGAGCCCTTGAGGAACGTCCCGGCCTCTGATACCTCAATGTTCGGATTGTTGGTGCCGATGGTGAGCTACGAGTTTCCGGGTTACGAAGAACGCGAGTGACGCCCGCGGCAGCCCGTTTCGGACTGCCTCGGCCGGCGTAGCTGCCGTGGTACTGATTGGCCTCTTCATCGCGGCGCTTGTTTTCTCCAATTCCTTCGCGGCACGTCAGGTCACGGATGACGCGATGGTGCTGTATCGAGCCGAATCGACGCTCGGCGTCAACCAACTGGTCGTGAAGGCCCTCAGTCAGGCCGTGCTACTGGCCGAAGACGAGGCTCTCGGGGTAGCCAACGCGGAAACCACAGTGGCTGCGATCTCCGAAGCCGTCAGAACCCTCGAGAGCCTCGCGATCGCCGGTGACGAGCTCGTCGCTGCGGTGGAGAACGACGCGGAAGTCCAAGACGCGATTCGAGCAGCCACCTCAGCGGGAACTGAAGTCGTGCTCCTTCTCGAAAGGCAACGGGTGGAGGAGGCAGGACGGTTGCTTGCCGGCGAGGCAAAGCGTTCGTTCGAAGCGGTCCGCGATACGGTCGGGTTGCGACGCGACAAGGCGATCGAGGCGGTGTCATCCACCGATAACTGGGTTTCCCGCCTTGGCAACCTGCCGGCGTTCCTCGCCGCCTTCTTCATTCCCGCGCTGGCGATTTTCGCCTACCGTCGGATTGCCCGGGGCCAGTTGCGCCTGGCCGAAGTTCAACTCGACTCTCGACTGCAATCCGAGCAACAGCTTCTCCGCGCCAAAGACGAGTTCGTCGCCAATATCTCGCATGAGCTCCGTACCCCACTCACCACTATCTACGGATTCTCCGAGATCCTGGTTGAACAAGGAGTCATTGATGCCGATCAATCGATGGAGCTGATCGAAATCATCAACACCGAGTCGACCGAGCTACATCGAATGGTGGAGGACCTTCTTGCGTCGGCCGGGCACGAGACCGGCTCCATCACTCTCGAACAAGGCGTCGTGGATCTACGCCGCGAAGTCGAAGCCAACGTGGCGACACTCTCCCGAGCTGGCATTGCAACAGGATGGCTATAAGCGGATCGGAGCGAGCCGGAGCGCGCATCCACCCATTTCCATTGAGGCTCCCACGCATCGAGCCA
>Ga0316197_10000729_pt1 | contig 23067 bp, 27 predicted proteins | sample OudBiesiAoxic_MG_FD_204939 | JGI IMG/M metagenome (GOLD analysis project Ga0316197, IMG submission 204939) | Coastal sediment microbial communities from Oude Bieten Haven, Netherlands - site A oxic | ecosystem: Environmental > Aquatic > Marine > Coastal > Sediment | place: Netherlands... | reverse complement strand
AGTTGACCCGGACGACGGTTCAGCGACGCACGTTCGGGGCACCCCGCATGCGCATCGATATTGCAGGGTACGGCGCACGACGTCGTGAGGCACTCACCATCTACACCTCCAAACTGGTCGAGCAACTCCTCGAGAGCGGCGGGGAGATGATGCTTGAACCGATGAACGCCGCAGACCGCAAGGTGGTCCACGATGCTGCCGGCGCTTTCGAGGGTGTGCGGACGTACTCCGAGGGCGACGAACCCCGCCGTGCCGTGGTCATCGCCAAGATCGAGAGCAGTAGCGACGACGCCTGACCCGATGTTTCACGGGAAACATGCCGCCGCCTGCCTCGGCAGGGCGGCGGCATGGGCCGGCGTCCCCCTCGACCCGGCCAAACGAGACCAACTCGCCGACTTTGCGACCTGGTTGGCGAGCGAAGGGGCCGAGGCCGGCGGCATCGGCCCGGACGAGATCGGTCGAATCGTCGACCGGCACGTCGCCGACTCCCTCACCTTCGCCGCCGCCTGGGTGACGCTCCCCCGCCGAATCCTCGATGTCGGGGCTGGCGTCGGACTACCGGGGATTCCCCTCGCGATCGCCTATCCCGGGACCAAATTCACGCTCGTCGACCGATCCGAGCGTCGCTGCACACTCGCACGACGCGCCGTGCGCGTCCTTGGGCTCCCGAATGTGGCCGTTGAACAGCGCGATATCGACCAGATCGGCACGCTCTGGCCAGGAATCGTCTTCCGTGCGTCGCTCGCACCGGACCGGGCACTGGCCGTGGCCGCTCCCCGGCTCGAGCCGGGCGGGTGTGCGGTGGTCGGACTCAGTCGTCTAGCGGAACCGTCCTCGCTGCCAGATCCGCCGCCGGGAACCGTCGTCGATGTGTTGGCGACCGGGCCCGGGGTCCTTGACTCCCCCGCATGGCTCCTTAGGATGACGCGGACCGACTCGCGAACCAAGGACGGGAACCCCGCCTGATGCCCGCAATCACTGTTGCCATCGCCAACCAGAAGGGCGGCGTCGGCAAATCAACGACCGCCATCAATCTTGGCGCAGGCCTTGCCTTTCAAGGAGAACGGATCCTCCTCGTTGACCTGGATCCTCAGGGGAACACGACGAGCGGCCTCGGGATCGACCGATCTGCCATCGAGTACTCGACCTATGATCTCCTGGTCGAAGACGTTCCAATCGAGGACGTTGTCGAACCTTCCTCGGTCCGAGACCTCTTCGTGGTCCCGGCTACGATCGAACTTGCGGGGGCTGAGATCGAACTGGTCTCCATGTTCTCCCGGGAAGCCCGCCTCGGCAGTGCGATCAAGGGCATCGTGGATGACTACGACTTCGTTCTGATCGACTGTCCCCCATCGCTCGGTCTCTTGACCGTCAACGGACTCGCCGCGGCCGACGAGGTCCTGATCCCCATCCAGTGTGAGTACTACGCCCTCGAAGGCGTCAGTCAACTCCTCCGGAACGTGCAACTCGTCCAGCGCAACCTCAACCCTCAGCTTGAGGTAGAAGGCGTGATTCTGACAATGTATGACGGCAGGACCACGCTCGCTGCCGACGTGGTCGCCCAGGTTCGAGAGCACTTCGGTGAGACCACGTACCGAACCGTCATCCCGCGCACCGTTCGCCTCTCGGAGGCGCCATCCTACGGCGAGCCGATTGAGGCCTACGACCCCATGTCGCGTGGTGCGATTGCATATCGAGAACTGGCACGAGAGTTTCGGAGGAGACATGGCCGCACGTAAGAGCGGACTGGGGCGGGGCCTCGATGCGCTGATCCCGGTCGATCATCCATCGGTTGGATTTGCGGAGGTGGAACTCTCCGAGATCGCCCCGAGTCCGCAGCAGCCGCGGGTGCACTTCGACGACGACGCATTGGGGGAGTTGGCTGCTTCGATCACCGAGGTCGGGGTGCTCCAGCCGATCGTCGTCCGACCAGGGGATCCCGAGGGAACCTACATCCTGATTGCCGGCGAGCGCCGGCTCCGTGCTGCGGCACTTGCCGGTCTGCGCTCGATTCCTGCGGTGATCCGCTCGGTCGAGAGCGACGAACGGTACCTCAGTGAGGCGCTGATCGAGAACGTGCAGCGCAAGGATCTGTCTCCCCTCGAGGAGGCAGCCGCCTACCGGAACCTTCTGGAAGATTTTGGTATGACCCACGAACAGGTGGCGAAGCGGGTCGCGAAGAGCCGGAGCGCGGTCACGAACACCTTGAGGCTCCTCCAGCTTCCGGCGCCGATTCAGGGCATGCTGGAACGCGAAGAGTTGTCTGCGGGCCATGCCAGAGCCCTTCTGTCGCTTGATGACGAGGCGTACGCCATCCATATCGCACAGCGGGCGGTCGCCGAAGGCTGGTCGGTACGGACCGTCGAAGAGGCGGTCAAGGAGCGGGAGGTCGAAGATCCTCCGAAGCGCCAGAGGATCCCCGAGATGCGTCCGGCCGCCATCCTCGAACTCGAGGAACGGTTGTCGGAACGCCTCTCAACGAGTGTCACGATCAAGGCCCGCGGCGATGGCGGGCAGATGGTCATCAAATACGGTTCGCTCGAGCACCTTGAGCAGATCTACCGCCAACTCTTCGCCTAGAACGCGGCCGATTCAAGCAACGAGCCGCAGATTTCGACTGGCGACTGGCGACCGGTCACTCCTCCTCGTCCGGCCCGTTGGCATACAGGTCCACGATCGCCCGCCCAATGGTCGTGCCGAGTTCCGGTTGTGGTTCCATGACGGCGATCACGACGGCCGGCGACCGCGTCTCCTTGAGGAGCGGCATGGCGCGGGGGAGTGGGTCGAGGTCGAGCTGGCGTCCGAGGTGGACGGCGATCGTGCGGCCGGCCTCGCTGGTGCTGAGGTCTGTTCCGAAGTAGAACACGCCTTCGATTCCATCGGATGGGACAGTGATCGAGATGACGACGTGCACGTCGTGGCGGTTCGCCCGTCCGGCCCGGAGACGCTTGGACGGTGCGGTGTCGACGCTGCGCGACAGCAGCGCACGTGCCCCGGCGAGTTGGATCTCGGAGGTGAGGTGCGTGGCGACCGCCCAGGTACGCTCCGAATCGGGCGGGTCGACGCCTGCCGGATCCACGAAGATGCGTGCTCCGGTGATCGGGCGCGGGAGGGAGTCGATCCAGGCATGGTCGCGTACCTCCTCGCGGCCGGGTTTGTCGGTTGCCTTGGCCATGAGGAGGAGTTCGTCGACGACCTCGCGGCCGGCGATCCCGTCCTCGGACATCCCGCGATTGCGCTGGAAGTCGAGCACGGCCCGCAACGTGTCCGGGCCGAAGAGACCGTCCACCTTTCCCGCATCGAATCCGAGCGAGCCGAGACTCCGTTGAAGGCGGGAGACGTCATCGCCCCGCATCATCGGCGAACGACGATATAGCATCCGGTCGCCCAGGCGGAACCCGGCTTCGACGAGCGCCCGCCAGGTCTCGGGACCGACGATCCCGTCGGCAGGAAGCCCCCTCGACTCCTGGAACTGCGCGACCGAATCGACGGTTCGGGGACCGTAGGTTCCGTCGACGACGACCACGACGCCGAGGCCCGTCAGTCGTCGCTGGATGTCTCGGACCGGTTCCCCGCGGTCGCCAGTGTGATAGAGCCTCACGATTCTGTCTCCCGACCGGTTCCGGTCAGGAGACGAACGAAGCGACCTCGGACTCCAGTTGAGCCTTGCTTCTGGCGCCAACCAGGCGCTTCTGCTCCTGGCCCGCTTTGAAGATCATCATCGTCGGGATGCTCATGACCCCGTACTGCATGGCAGTCGCCGGGTTCTCGTCAACGTTGAGTTTGACGATCTGGAGCTTCCCCGTCATCTCTTCGGCGATCTCCTCCAGCGGTCCGTTCATCATCTTGCACGGACCACACCACTCAGCCCAGAAATCGACCAGTGTCGGCAGGGGAGAGCCGACGAGTTCCGCGAATGTGGCATCGGTCCCTGTGACGGTGTTCTGTCCCATCTTGACTCCCTCGTGATTGTTGGAGATCCCGTCCCTGCGAGCTCTCACATGAATTGAACTATGACCCGACCCTATCGAGCCAGTGTTCGACATCGATCGCGGCCCGGCAACCCATCCCCGCAGCCGTTACCGCTTGCTGGTAGTAGTGGTCGACGACATCTCCTGCAGCGAAGACGCCGGGGACCGACGTGACGGTGGATCCGGACTCGGTGACGATGTATCCCGCGACGTCCAATTCCAGTTGACCCTGGAAGATACTGGTATTCGGATCATGGCCGATTGCGAGGAAGAAGCCCTCCACGGGCAGGACCGACTGTTCACCGGTTGTGGTGTCCGTCACCTTGAGACCGGTGACGAGATCGTCACCGAGCACTTCGTCGACCGTTGTGTTCCACATCACTTCGATCTTCGGATGGTCGATCGCTCGCTGGGCCATGATCTTTGAGGCCCGGAACTCGTCGCGACGGTGCACGATCGTCACCTTCGATGCGAACTTCGTGAGGAAGATCGCCTCTTCCATGGCGGAGTCTCCTCCACCGACGATCGCAATCTCGCGGTCACGGAAGAAGAACCCGTCGCAGGTTGCACAGGCCGAGACGCCGTAGCCGCGAAGCTTCTCCTCGCCGGGGATGCCGAGCCAGCGCGCCGAGGCTCCGGTTGAAACGATGAGGCTCTCTGACTCGTAGGCGTCGTCGCCGACCCAGACCTTGAACGGGCGCTCTGAGAGGTCGACCGTGGTGACGTCAGAGGAGACGATGCGGGTGCCGAACCGTTCGGCCTGCTTGCGCATTCCGTCCATCAACTCGGGACCCATGATGCCATCAGGGAATCCGGGGTAGTTCTCGACCTCGGTGGTGAGCATCAACTGCCCCCCTCGTTCCATCCCCTCGATCATGACGGGTGCGAGGTCGGCGCGGGCGGCATAGATCGCCGCGGTGAGACCGGCGGGACCGGACCCGATGATCAAGACCTTCTCGGCCATGGCTACTCCTGTGGTGATGTGGGCTCGTCATCTGGATGACGCTTCATCCAGACAAACACCCCGGCGAGCAGCAATATGCCCCCGACGATGGCGTATGCGAGTTCCTGCCCAACCAGGGTACCGAGAGCGCGGAAGAGTGCGACCAACAGCCAGATGACCGCCATGACGGCGAGCGTCACGATCACAATGCCGAGGGCAGCCCAGGTGACGCCGACCGCGACTCGATCCACGGTGAGCGAGCGGATGCGGGTGGCGACCTGCTCGAGCGTGTTGGCGATCTTGGCCGGGTAGTCAGTGCGCGATCGATCGGTCATACGTTGGGAGGTTAGTCGAAGCCCGGGTGGCTCAGGGTCGGGTACTGGCGAGTTCCTGGCAGGTAGCGAGATCGAGCGCCACGAGGTAGGGCTCAGCGTCCGGCGGTGTCACCGAGAGAACGATGGCGTCAGTGCCGTCAACCGTGGTTGTGGCAACCGGGACGACGACGAAGCCCTCGTCGGCGGATGACGCTTCGGCCACGCAGACATCGACGCCGCGGGCGGCTTCCGGGGAACCGTCCTTGGGAAGGGAATCGATCCCGCGTGTGAAGGTCTCCGGGTCATCGGCATAGGCGAGGGCGATGCTGTTGAGATCGCCGTCCGGCAGGTGGGGGAGTGCGTCGGGAGGGGCATCGCCCGTGACGTCCGCGGCAGCGGCCGTGGTCGTCGTTTCTTCGGATGCGGCGGCCGTGGTCGTGGGCTCGGCCTCAGAGGCAGCTTCCGTCGGTTCGGTCGGCTCGTCGGCGAAGGAGCCTTCCAAGTCCGCTCCGCCACCCGCCGATGCGTCGGCGTTGCCTGACGCCGCGGTGGTCTCCGTCAACGCAGCCGAGGCGACCTCGAACGAATCGTCCGATCCGCTGCTCGGGAGGATCACGACGGCTCCGATGATGACGGCGGCCGCCGCTGCCAGGCCGGTCACTGGAGCCCACCAGCGCTGCCAACGTGACGGTGCAGGGGCGACGACCGGGGCGGGTGCGTCTTCGAGGTGGAGCTGCTGGCGGAGAGAGGCATGGAGTGTTGAACGTTCGTCTGCGGTCATCGCAGGCGCCGGCAGGTCGGAGAGGAGCGAAGCGGTTGCGAGTTGAGTCTCGTACTCGGACTGGAGCGCGGGATCGGACGCGACATACCGGAGCGCTTCATCGCGCTCGCCGGGGGAGAGGCGGCCGCTGACGAGGTCAGTGATGAGGTTGAGGTCGTGTTCGCTCATGGTTCTTCTCTTTGATGCTCAGACCCCGGCGCGAAGTTCCCGAGTTCTTTGGCGAGCTGCTTCCTGGCCCGGAAGAGACGGCTCTTCACGGTGCCGACGGGCACTTCAAGGGTATCCGCGGCCCCATCTAGCGACATGCCTTCGAGGTCCACCAACACGATGGCGGCGCGGAAGTCCGGAGATAACCCGAAGAGTGCTGTCTCGATGTCGGGACGGAGCTCAACGGCATGGAAATCGTCCGCACTCTTGGGGTCGGCGGGGTCGACGTAGTCGGGCATCGACTCGGTGCGCTTGCGCTGCTGGCGGCGCAGGTGGTCGTAGCAGGTGTTGATGGAGACCCGGTACAGCCAGGTGCTGAAGGCGGCCTGCTCCTTGTATCGATCAGCCTTCCGGAAGACCGTGAGGAACACATCCTGGGTCGCGTCGAGCGCGGCGGTCCGATCCTTCATCATGCGGAGACAGATGCCGAACACGCGGTCTTCGTGGGCGCGCATGAGTTCCTCGAAGGCATCGACGTCGCCTTCGAGGTATCGGCGAATGAGCACGCGGTCTTCCGCTGAGCGGGAGGTCATTGCCCGTGATTCTGGTCTTCAGCCGACGCGGAGGCCAAGGTTTCGTTCACGGGAGGAGCCGGATCTCTGAGATCGAGGTCGCGTAGTTGCCATCTGACTGTTCGGGGAGCGTGGTGAGCCAGACGAGCCAGAAGCCCTCCTCACGGTGCGCCACGTCCAGTCGCGTTGTCCCTGTGAGGATCTGGGCTGCGCCGATCCGATCCCATTCACCCGGCACGTCTGGGACCGTGGCGTTCCACGCAACGGTGAACTGAGTGTCCGGTGTCCCGCTGACCTCGATGGCGCCGATCGGTACCGGCGACTCCAGGATGATTCCGACGCCCTCCTTCGTCTCGTCGAGCGGATCCGGGTACGGCTCGGTCTCCCAGGACGTGCCCCGACTGCCGTCGATGACGGCTCCGATCGCCTCATCGTTCTCGATTCCATCTCCGTACGGGTCGTAGACGGTCGCGAGCGCGGGGATGGCGTTCTCGGTTGGTGCTTCGGCGGGCGGTGCCGTGCTGGTTGGCGCGCCGGGATCCTGTTCGGCGGGCGCAGCCGGATAGAGGAACGGTGAGTCGGGGTCGACGTCGATTGCAAGACCAACGACAGAGAGGGCGAGGAGGACGACCACAACGGCAGCGAAGAGAATCAGCGGCTTCACCGACCAGGAGTGTTCGATCTCCGGTTCGCGGTGGAGGAACGCGTTGCTGAGAGCATCGGAGAGCCCTGCGGCGTCGAGCGTGCCGGCCTCCGCCGCCTCGAGGGCGTCATCCACGGCGGTCGGAATCCCCTCGGCGACGTGCGACGGCAGGATCGCCGGGTTGTCGGTTCCCGTTACCGACTCACGGAGGACCATCGCGAGTGCCGCAGTATCGCCGGCTGCCGTGGTGGTCACCGGGATGCGACCGAAGCTTGCGAGACGCGCCGGGTGAGCTGCGGAGAAGTGGATGGCGCTGGCATCGATAGCACCGTGGATTCCTCCGTTCGCGTGGAATGCGGCCAGGCCCGCGGCGACACCGGATGCGTTCGGCAGGTACTCGGGGATGGGGAGCGTTTCTCCCGCCTTGAGTCGATCAGCGACGGTGACGGCGCCGTCCCATTCGGCGACTGCGAACGCGGAGTGATCGACCTCGCCGGCGGCGTAGACCCGCTGTACGTGGGGATGAGACGTTGCTGCCGCTGCGCGAATCGGAGCGAGGAACTGGGCGACCCGGCCAGGGTCGGCGTCGGGGCCGGGGAATCGGATGAGGACCGGACGCTCGAGTTGTTCGTCGGTTGCCAACCACTCCTCGACGTCTCCGTCGGCACCGAGGCGCACATTCATGCGATAGCGGCCGGGTATGCGCGGGGGCATCGGTCAGTCCCGGCGGAGGAGCGCGAGAGGTTCGGGGAGGGTGACGAATCCCTCCGACTCGTAGAGGTCCAGAGCGGCCTGGTTGTCGGCTTGCGTATTGAGCAGCATGGCCTTGCTGCCGGCCTTGCGAGCCAGGCGGGCAGCGCCCCGGGTGAGGGATCGGCCCATCTGCTGGCCCTGCCAATCGGGATGGACGGCGAGACGCTGGAGGTACGACATGGCATGGCCGAAGCCGAGGATCGCGAACGCGACCGGCTCGCCGTCCGGACCGCGAATCTGGAGCGTTCTCGCCGTACCGGTCGCGGCCATCGCTTCCTGCATCCCGTGACGGTCGAAGCGCCAGAACTCGTCGAACGCTGCGTGGTCGATGGTGAGCAGCGCACCGAGACTCGTCTCGGGAGGGGTGATCACAAGGTGATCCGGGGAGGGAATGTTCTCACCGAGTTCGAGACGCATCAGGGCAAGCGGCACGTACTCCTCAAACCCCGCCTCTTCCCATGGGCGTCGACTCGACGCAGGGAGTGGAGGAGAGAAGACATGGGGTGCGCCGAGGTCGTTGAGGCGCTCGGAACAGAGGGTGAGAAATGCTGACCCGCCGCGCACCAACCGGAGTGCTCCGTCGGGGATGCAGTCGTTCCAGCGCCGGGCATCGGCGCGAGCCCAGCCCCTCCGAAATCGAATCGGCTCCGGCCAGGAGCCGCGCTGGAGTACCGGTATCGGACTCTCCGCCACCGACATGACACCTCCGAGTCTTCCGGCGCAACCTCAGCGTACCCTGGGTGTAGGACGTCCCGGCCGAACCACGGAGATGCGGTTTGGCGCGAAGGCTCACAGATGTGGAACCATGGGGGCATGCGGGTAGCCGTCGTCACACATCCTTCAAGTTTGAGCCATGTGGCTCCCTGGGAGCATCCCGAGCGACCGGACCGTATCGGCGCGGCCATCGCGGGGATCCGGGCCAGCGGCGTTGAGGTAATCAGCGTCGAGGCTCGCTCGGCGACCCGCAAGGAACTCCTTGCCGTCCACAAGGAGGACTACCTCGAGCGAATCCAGACCGTGGCGCTCGACGGCGGCGGAGCCTTCGACTCTGACACATACATCTCGGCGGCATCGTGGGAGGCGGCGCGTTTCGCCGCCGGCGCAGGCATCACCGCGGTGGAGGCGGTCGAGACGGGAGAGGCCGATTTCGGTTTTGCTGCTGTTCGTCCCCCCGGGCACCATGCCAAGCAGAGCAAGGGCATGGGCTTCTGTCTGATCAACAACATCGCGGTCACGGCTGCGGCGCTGGTCGCCCGGGGCAAACGCGTCGCCATCGTCGACTGGGATGCTCATCACGGCAATGGCACCCAGGACATCTTCACCGGGTCTGCCGACGTGCTGTATCTGTCGATGCACCATGCGCCCTATTACCCCGGTACGGGGAGAGTCGAGGAGGTCGGGGGAGGCCTCGGGACCGGGAAGTCGGTCAACATCCCGGTGCCGCGCGGTACGGGGGGAGAGACCTACCGGGACGCCTTCTCCCGGGTCGTGCTGCCGATCCTCACCCAGTTCAACGCTGATTGGCTGCTGGTGAGCGCCGGCTACGACGGCCACGCCGAGGATCCGCTGGGAGGGCTGGGGTTGCTCCCACTCGACTACGAGTTGATGGCGGCCGCTCTGGGCCAGGTGATGGACCGCACAAACACCGTCTTCCTCCTCGAGGGCGGATACAACCTCGAAGCGATTGAGGAGTCCGTAGCGGCAACACTCAACGGTTTTGCATTCGGCGCGTCGGCGATGGAGCGCCCCGATAACCCCGATCCGTGGGTCGACAGCGCGGTCGCCGTCGAGTCCCTCTTCTGGGATCTTGATTAAGGGCGGTCTCTGAGGCGCCGATACACACGGGAACTTACCCCGGGCTTCAGGAGCCGTTGTGTACGAATCATTGCCGTCTCTCGACGAGCTACTCCAGAGAATCTCAACCGTCGGAGCATCCGACCTGCACCTCAAGGTCGGTTCGCCACCCGCGTTCCGGATCGACGGAGTCGTGCACCGATCCGACCTGCCGATGGTCACCCAGGCTGACACGCAGCGGTACTTCGACGAGATCGTCACCGATCGGGACCGGGCGGACTTCGAGCGTGATGGGGAGGTGGGCTTTGCGATCGGGCGATCCGGTCTCGGCCGCTTCCGTGTGAGCGCCTTCAGCCAGCGTGGCTCTGTCACGCTGGTCGTCCGGACCGTTGGCAAGCTCGAAGGAGGATTCGTGGCACTCGGCATTCCTGCTGTGGTGGAACGTCTCGCCGACGAGCGCCCCGGGTTGCTCTTGATCACCGGTCCCGCGGGCTCAGGGCGCACCACGACGGGCGCCGCGGTCATCGAACACGTGAACGCCACACGGAAGTGCTCGGTGATCACGATCGAGGACCCCATTGAGAACCTCTATCCGGACAATCAGTCGTTGATCTCCCAGCGCGAAGTAGGCCTCGACACCGCGTCGTTTGCCTCCGGCCTGAAGGCCGCCATGCGCAACGACACCGACGTGATCTTCGTCGGGGAACTTCCTGACAGGGAGACGCTCGCTGCCGCGCTTCGTGGGGCAGAGACCGGGCACCTGGTGATCGGAGTCCTGCCGACCTTTGACAGTCTCGAAACGATCAACCGCATCGTCGAGTCGTTCGAGCCCTATCAGCGCCAGCAGGTGCGGCAACTCCTTTCAGTAACCCTCAAGGGCATCATCAGCCAGCAGTTGATCCCGCGCGCCGACGAGGCGGGGCGAGCGGTGGCGGTCGAGGTGCTCGTGAACACGGAACGTGTCTCAGAGAAGCTGAAGGACGAGGAGTTGACTCTGACGATCGCCACGGACATCGCCGAGGGGGAGTTCTTCGGCATGCGCAACTACGACCAGGCGATCCTCTCCCTGTATGCGCGAGGCGATATCTCGTTCGAGGATGCGCTCTCCCACGCCACGTCGACGACCGACTTCAAGCTCGCAGCCCAATCCCGCGGTGCGTTGAGCGCCTAATCGCTGTTCCGCTCGTCCGGTCGGTACGATCCTTGGCGCATGCCCAGTTTCACCTGCCAGACCTGCTCGCAAGAGTTCTCGCTGCCTCAGCACATCCTGGATCGATTCCCGGGCTGGAGTCCAAAGGAGTGCCGTGCCTGCCGGGAGGCCAAGCCAGCCGCGCGCGGTCCGACTCAATCGGGCGATGACCCCCAGACGGGGGTGTTCACCGATGGAGGCTGTGTCCCGAATCCCGGGCCGGGAGGATGGGGAGCGGTGTACGTGGTTGACGGAAAGGTCATCGACGAGGCCCATGGCCACGATGCCGACACCACGAACAACCGGATGGAACTCACCGCGCTGATCGAAGGAGCGCAACTCGTCCCCGAAGGGACCGCCGTTCCCGTCTACTCGGACTCCAACCTGGCGGTGAGGACTATCAACGAGTGGGCCGCCGGCTGGGAGGCGCGGGGGTGGAAGCGGAAGACCGGCCCGGTCGAGAATGTCGACCTGGTTCGGTCCGTGTACGCGGCCTATCGGAAGCGACCGGAACTCGACCTGAAGTGGATCAAGGCTCACGTTGGCTTCACCTGGAACGAGTACGCCGATCGGCTCGCCAACCGGTGGAGGGAGTCATGATTCCTCCGAGGCTCCAGGGACTGTTGGCCGACGGGACTCCGTCGCGTGAGCTTGCCGAGCTGTTCGGTGCAGCCGGTCACGACCTCTACCTCGTCGGCGGGAGCGTCCGTGATGCCCTCCTCGACCGGCCAAACGCCGACCTGGATTTCACGACCGGGGCGCGTCCGGAGGAGATCGAGGACATCGTTCGACCCTGGGCAGCCGATCTCTATCTCGCTGGCAAGTCCTACGGAACAATCGGGGCGATCAAGGGTGGCCGCGTCCACGAGATCACCACCTTCCGATCTGAGATCTACCGCGACGAGAGCCGCAAGCCTGAGGTCGCCTACTCCAACGACATTGAGGAGGATCTCTCCCGGCGAGACTTCTCCGTGAACGCGATGGCGATCCGGGTCCCGACATCGGGCGACGAGACACCCGAAATGATCGATCCGTTCGAAGGACTGACGGACCTATTCCGTCAGGTGCTGCGAACCCCCCTCGATCCCGAGATCTCGTTCGGCGACGATCCCCTCCGCATGCTGCGCCTCTTCCGATTCGTGTCGCGACTCGGATTCATCCCGGACGAGGACGCCGTCAGTGCCGTTCACCTCATGCATGAGCGGCTCGAGATCGTCTCTGCCGAGCGGATCAAGGGCGAACTCGACCGCCTCCTGATCGGCGACCACGTGGGCCCTGCGCTCTGGGGCCTGGTCGACACCGGTCTCGCCGAGGAGTTCATCCCCGAACTCCCTGCCCTCGCTCTCGAGATCGATCCGGTACATCAGCACAAGGATGTACTGGCGCACACCATCGCGGTCGTGGAGAAGGCATCGGCGCGCCTCGAGCTTCGTCTCGCGGCGCTGTTCCACGACATCGGGAAGCCGGCGACACGGGAGTTCGGACCCGGCGGCGTCTCGTTCCATCACCATGAGGTCGTCGGAGCCAGGATGACGAGACGGCGCATGAAGGCCCTGCGGTACTCGAAGCAGACCACAGAGGACGTGTCTCGCCTGGTGTTCCTCCACATGCGACCCCACACCTATCAGATGGGGTGGAACGACTCGGCGGTGCGGCGCTACGTCCGGGATGCTGGACCGCTCCTCAGGGACCTCAACGAACTTGTCCGATGTGACGTCACAACGCGGAACCGGCGCCGCGAGCGGACGATCAGTCGGCGAATCGACGAACTCGAAGAGCGGATTGCGATCCTCAGTGAGGAAGAGGAACTCGACGCGCTTCGACCGCCGATCGACGGGAACCAGGTGATGGAGCACCTCAACCTGGAGCCGGGCCGCCAGGTCGGCGAGATCATGAAGATGCTCTACGAGAAGCGCATCGATGATGGTCCGTACACCGAGGAAGAGGCGTTCGCTCTTCTCGATGAGTGGAGCGCTGAGCAGGGCTAGCTGGCTTGGATCCTGCGCCGGCTGTCACGGGGACCGCTTCGGCCTGAGGCCCGACGGGGGCTACGACGACCGGATGCGCTCGAAGGCTGCCCACCCGGACCCCGCGGTCAGCCACAGCAGACCCGTGATGGCGACCGCCGAGGTGAGGCACCACATGCACGTCGCTCCGATGACGAACGGTTCCAGGAACGTCAGGTAGATCGAGAAGAGAGTGCCGCCGATGGCAATAGCAGCGGCCGCGATCATCCCGAAGTCGGCGACGCGGCCTTTCGTCGTCTTCGCAACGATCCAACCGACGAGCAGGACGCCGTAACCGATGATGCCGAGGATTCCGATCGGGATCCCGAAGATCGTCGCATACTCGCTCTGCTGCACGGCGTTGCAGTCGCCGACGGGTCCACATACGGCTTCGGTTCCGCTGGCCTCGACGCTGCCGAGGTAGATGGAGACACCGATGCCGATCACGGCCAGTACGGGGATCAGCCAGTCCGGAGTTGAGGCGAGGCTCCCCTTGCTGATCAGAATCGGTACAGCGATCAGGCTTGCGAGCATCGCAATGAGCACAAGCACGGCGAGGCTGTTGCCGACAGGGTCATTGCCGAACTTCTCGGCGACGGTCTGATCCTCGGAATCGGGGATGACTGCAGCGGGGTCCTCCGTCGATTCGCCGTCGATCGGTTGATTGCCCTCTGCCATCCCTGGGACGGAGGCGATGGCGTCCTCGATGCCCGGGATGTCCGGCCAGGGGATCCCGCCGGCCGCGATGCCGGCTTCGATGATGCCGGGGAGTTCATCCGGGATCTCTGCAGACCCCACGTAGTAGTCGTCCAGGACATCGAGGCGCGGTACACCCATCCGTTCGTCCGGGACGCTGAGCCGTTCCGTGTCGACTTCGTAGAGTTGCGCAGCGGCATCGACAGTGACCTGGCCGAACAGGATGTCGAGGGTGCCGTTCGTCATCTCGTAGAACGCAACCTGCCCCTCAGGAAGCGTCTCGTCGAAGAAAACCGACGGTTCTCCTCCGTAGTCCTCGAAGACGCCAGGGAGCACCTCGTTGATCACGTATTCGCAGTGACCGCAGGTTGGAGAGAAGAAGAAGACGACACGGACAACCGGATCGGCTTCGCTCTCGGACTGTGCGGACGCCGGGAGGGCGATCGCGAAGAGCGTTGCGACGAGCACGAACAGGAAGGTGACCCTGGATCTCATGTCGGCATAGCCTGCCGTCGCTTTCGATTTACCGCCAGGGCCGGAAGACCGCAGAGCGTCTGCTCCTGGTCCTCTGGCCCCGGCGGTGACGTTCGTGCGATCAGCCGAGCAGTTTGGCCTTCGCCGCAGCGAACTCCTCATCGCTTAGGAGACCGGAGGTCTTCATGTCGGCGAGTTGTTTGAGTTGGGCGATGGTGTCGTCGGCAGGGGCCGCTGCGGGAGCCGCGGCAGGCGCCGCGGCAGGCGCCTGCTGGGTCTGCATGGCGTTCATCTGCGCCTGCATGTCGGCGAGTTGCTCCTGCGACTCGTAGGCGGCCTGGTTGGCAGCGTTCTGATCGTACGCGGCCTGGTCTTTGGCGTACCGACGCCGCTGCATGCCGCCACTGACGGCGGTTGCGGTTCCGGCGACGACCGCCGTTCGGGCCATCGTTCCGGCGATTCCGGGACGTCCTCTTCTTCGGGGCATTCTCGTTTCTCCTATTCGTCTTCGAGTTCGGCAACTGCGGCGAGCACCTCGTCGACCACGAGGCCGGGGATGCGCACGTTGGCGAGCAGCAACCCTCCCGCGTCGAGGAGTTCGTTGCGTAGTGGCGTGAACCAGGTGTGTTCGAAAACCAGCGCTGCCGCTGATGAGCCGGGCTCGAGCGCTGCGGCGAACTCTTCGACGTCCTCGTCGGAGAGCAGTCCGTTCGCATCGGTGAGCAATCGCCCGAGCGCCGCGATGTCTTCGCCGGCATCGATCTGGTCGAGTTCCAGGTAGTCGACGGTGCCGTCTTCCTCTTTCACGATCAGAAGGGCATCGACGACCGTGATGACGCCGTTCTCTACGAGTGTCTCGAGTTCAGGCAGGATGCCGCCTGTGAATTGGTTGCCGGGGAAACCGATGACCAACAGTTCGATCGGCGCAAGTGCCACTCCGTCCTCCTTGTGACTGGATGCTTGGAGTCTTGCTCAGGTGTCTCCGATACACAAGCCATTCGGGAGAGAGCCCCGAGCCACCAGCTTCCAGCTACCAGCTACGAGCAGGAAGGGCCGTCCGGGTTCCGGAGTTGCACTTCGGTCGAAAGCCCAATCATTCTTCCTTGGGAGGCTCGGGATCGTCGCGTTTGGCCTTCTTGTCGAGTCTTCGGACGGCGACCACAGCGATCACAATCGGCACGACGAAGAGCAGCGCTTCATCCCATCCATACTGATGGGCAAGAATTGGGTTGATCGAAGGCATGCGACTCCGTCGGTGGTTCCGTCATGACCTAGGTTCGCGGATCGGCGACCGGTTCGACAATCCTCCCCGTCACGACATTGCATTGGCGCGTGAATATGCGTATATTCGCTGCTCGCTCGAGGGCCCCTTCCATGTCTCGTTCCATTGCCATCTTCGGTTCGTCCGGCTACGCCGGTGGCGAGCTGATTCGCTTGATCGACGGTCATCCCGACTTCGAGATCGCCTATCTCGGAGCGCACTCCACCGCAGGGAAGAACCTCGGAGCGGTTCACCCTCATCTCCGCGGCGGCGACCGCACGCTCGAACCAAACGACGCCGAGGCCGCTCCGCGGGTCGACCTGGCATTCCTCGCGCTACCCCACGGGGCGTCGGCCGAACCGGCGATGATCCTGCTCGAGCGGGGAGTGGCCGTTGTCGACATCGGCAGCGACTTCCGGCTCGATACAACCGACCGATATCTCTCGGCCTATGGCGTCGAGCACCCCTACCCGGAGCAGCTCGGCCAGTGGGTCTACGGACTCCCCGAGATGAACCGCGCCGCCATTGTTGCCACCGACCGTGTCGCCATGGCCGGCTGCTACCCAACCTCGGCGATCCTTCCTCTCGCCCCGGTCCTCGAGGCCGGTCTTGTCGAGCCAACGGGAATCATCGTGGACTCGATGTCTGGCGTCTCCGGGGCGGGTCGGGGCGCTCACCCCGACCTCCACTTCGGTGCCGTCGACGAGTCGGTCAAGGCCTACAAGGTCCTGGCCCACCGGCACCAGCCGGAGATGGAACGGGCACTCAATCAGGTGGCGGGCGGTCCCACACAACTCATCTTCACGCCACACCTCGTTCCGATGCAGCGCGGCATCCTCAGCACGGTGTACGCGCAGGGCGTTCCCGGGACGTCACGCGACGATGTTGTCGCCGCACTCGAAGCGACCTATCGGGACGAGCCCTTCGTGTCGCTGGTCGAGGGCTCGCCGGAGACGAAATGGGTCGCCGGATCCAACCGGGCGCTGATCTCGGCTCACCTCGACGACCGGACCGGAACCGTCGTCCTCATCTCGGCTATCGACAACCTCGTCAAGGGTGCCGCCGGCCAGGCCGTGCAGGTCGCCAACCTGATGCTCGGCGTCGACGAGACGACCGGCCTGCCGATGGAAGGATGGATGCCGTGAGCGTTCTCGCCCCCAAAGGATTCAAGGCCGCCGGTGTGTCGGCGGGGATCAAGGCGGATGGGGTCCTTGACGTCGCCGTCGTGGCGGCCGACAGGCCGGTTCCGACCGCTGCTGTCTTCACCACCAACATGGCGGCAGCCGCTCCGGTCCGCCTCTCCAGGAATCATCTCGCTTCCGCTCCGACCGCCAGGGCCGTGGTCCTGAACTCCGGCTGTGCCAACGCCGCGACCGGCAAGCGCGGCAAGGCCGTGGCGGAACTGACCGCGAACCGAACAGCGGAACTGCTCTCGTGCTCACCCGAGGATGTCCTGGTCTGTTCGACCGGGACGATCGGCACCCATCTCGCTCCTGAGGCGATCACCGGCGGGGTCGTCGACGCTATCGCTGAACTCGGTGACGGCGAACCCAACGCCCATGCGGCCGCCCGGGCGATCATGACCACCGACTCCGAGCCGAAAGAGGTCGTCGTCGAGGCCGACGGGTTCACGGTCGGCGGGATGGCCAAAGGGGCCGGCATGATTCGGCCCGATATGGCGACGATGCTCGTGGTGCTCACCACCGATGCGGCGGTATCCGCCCCGGTGCTCGACCAGGCACTCAGAGTTGCCGTCGACCACTCGTTTCACGCCTTGAACGTGGATGGATGCCCGTCGACCAACGACACCGTGATCGCCATGGCGTCCGGCACATCAGGCGTCTCTCCTGAGCCAGACGTGCTCGCCGCGGCCCTCACCGGTGCCGCAGTCGATCTCGCCCAGCACATCGCCGCCGACGCCGAGGGGGCGACCCGGGTCGTCACGATGGCCGTCACCGGAGCCACCGACGACGCAGCCGCACGCAACATCGGCCGGAAGGTCGCGGACTCAATCCTCGTCCGGTCGTCGTTCTACGGAGCCGACCCAAACTGGGGGCGGATCGTGGCAGCGCTCGGCGAAGTCGACGACGAGGTCGAGTTCGACGGGCTCACGATCGCGTTCGCAGGAACGACCGTCGTCCGCAAAGGAGCAGGGGTTCCTTTCGACGAGGACGCCGTGAGCGAGGCGATGGAAGGAGACTTCGGTGTGACGATGTGTGTAGGAGGCGGGCCAGGGACCGCCCGGGTCTTCACCACGGACCTGACGCCTGAGTATGTGATGTTCAACGGGGAGCGGTCATGAACACCGGACACACGCCACCGACCCACGGCAAGCCGCGGATCGCCAGCACGATGGGCAAGGCGCGCATCTTCTCCGAGTCCATGCCGTTCATCAAGACTCACCGGGGAAAGACCGTCGTGATCAAGTACGGCGGATCGGCCATGGTGGACGAGGGTCTCCGGGGCACCTTCGCCGACGATGTCGCCATGCTCCACTACGTCGGCATCAAGGTCGTGATCGTCCACGGCGGAGGGCCGAGGATCAGCGAGGCCATGCACCAGCGCGGTGTTGAACCCCAATGGCTCGAGGGTCTCCGGGTCACCGACTCTGAGACGATGAGGGTTGTCCAAGCGACGCTCGCAGGCGAGATCAACCCGGACATTGTTCGTCTCGTCAACGCCCACGGGGCCCTCGCAACAGGCATCAACGGCCTGGATGGGAACCTGTTCGTGGCGCGACCCAGGGACGAGCGCCTTGGCTTCGTCGGTGATATCACAGAGGTCAACCCCGGGCTCGTTTCCAGCCTGCAGGATCAGGGCTACGTCCCAGTTGTCGCCCCCATCGCCCGCGGCGAGGATGGCGAGGTCTACAACGTGAACGCCGACACGGCAGCCGGTGCCCTGGCTTCCGCGCTTGGGGCGAAGAAACTGGTATATCTCACGGATGTTGAAGGGCTCTACTGGGTCCTCGGGGAAGAGGACTCGCTGATCCAGCGGGTTACGGAGGACGGGATCAAGGAGATCCTCGCAGGCGGAACCGTTACGGCGGGGATGCTCCCGAAACTCGAATCCTGCGTCGACGCCATCGAGGCCGGTGTCGAGCGGGTGCACATCCTCGACGGCCGCATCCAACACTCGGTGCTGCTCGAGGTGTTCACCCCCGAAGGAATTGGGACGATGATCACGAAGGAGCCGGTTCTGTGAGTTCCACGGAAGCTCGGAGGCGGCTGGTCACCCGGTTGGTCACGACCGAATCGATCGAGAGCCAGGCGCAGCTCCGGAGGCTGCTGCTCCACGCTGGTCACACGGTCACGCAGGCCACCATCTCCCGTGACCTCGAGGCGATCGGAGCGATGAAGGTTCGCGAGGGTGAATTCTCACGCTACCGCGTGCAGAATCCGGTTGAGATGCGGCGTGCCAGAGCGGCGCTCGCCGCGGCGACCGACGAGTTTGTCGAGTCCGTTACGGTCACCGGGTCGCTGGTCGTTGTTCGGGTTCCTCCTGGTGCCGCGAACCTGCTCGCGAGCCGGATCGATGTCGCCGGGCTGAACGGTGTGCTCGGGACGGTCGCAGGGGACGACACGTTGTTCATCGCCGTAGATCAAGCGACAGACGCCGCTGCCGTCGCAGCGATCATCGAAGGAGAATGATGTGAAGCGAGGGATTAAGAAGGTCGTCCTTGCCTATAGCGGAGGGCTCGACACGTCGATCATCCTGCGGTGGATCATCGAGGAGTACGGCGCCGAGGTCGTGACCTACACGGCGGACGTTGGCCAAGGTGCAGAGGCACAGGAAGCCCACGACAAGGCGCTCGCGACCGGGGCCGTTGAGGCCATCACCGAGGACCTCACCCACGAGTTTGTCGAGGACTTCGTCTTCCCCGCGGTCCGTTCGAGCGCTCTCTATGAGGGCTACTACCTCATGGGAACGTCGCTCGCCCGCCCGGTGATCTCAAAGGGGCTCGTCCGAGTCGCGGAGGAGACCGGCGCCGACGCCATTGCACACGGGGCGACCGGCAAGGGGAACGATCAGGTTCGTTTCGAACTCTCGGCGTATGCGCTGAAACCCGACATCAAAGTCGTGGCGCCGTGGCGTGAGTGGGACATGAAAGGCCGGGCCGACCTCGTCGCCTACGCCGAACGGTTCAACATTCCGATTCCGACGACACCGAAGATGCCGTACTCGATGGACGCCAACATTCTCCACATCTCATACGAGGGTGGCGTGCTCGAGGACCCGTGGGTTGGGCCGCCGCCCGGGATGTTCCGCATGACGGTCGACCCCGAGGACGCTCCCGACGAACCCCAGGTCATCACCATCGGCTTCCGTGCCGGAACCCCGGTCTCGGTCGATGGTGTGGAGCTCGGCCCGGTGCCGCTACTGACGTTGCTCAACGAGATTGGCGGCCGCCACGGCGTCGGACGCATTGACATCGTCGAGAATCGATTCGTCGGCATGAAGAGCCGCGGTGTCTACGAAACGCCCGGTGGAACGATCCTCTATCACGCGCACCGCGCTGTCGAGTCCCTGACCCTCGATCGCGAGGTCGCCCACCTTCGCGACGAGTTGTCGAATCGCTACGCGGAGATGGTCTACAACGGGTTCTGGTACTCACCGGAGCGCGAAGCGCTGCAGGCATTCATGGACGACATCCAGACCCGCGTCAACGGGGAGGCCCGGCTGCGGCTCTATAAGGGCCAGGTCGTGGTCGAGGGCCGTCGTTCGGCCAGTCACGATCTCTACGACGAGGCGACGGTCACGTTCGAGGCCGACGATGTCTACAACCAGGCCGACGCCGACGGGTTCATCCACCTCCAGAGCCTGCGCCTACGCACCTTCGCCGAGAAACGAATGGGAGAGGGCGAGTGAGTCGACAGCTACCAGCTACCAGCGACCAGCTCCGAGCCGAGCTTCTGTCCTCCCGCCCGTCGGCTGGGGGGGCTCGGAGGATCGGAGTTCCGTCGCCGGGGGGATCCCGTCTGGCTGGCAGCTGGCAGCTGGCAGCTGGCAGCTCGATTCTGGCGACCGGCGCCGGAGGCGCCCAATGACCCTCTGGAGCGGCCGCTTCGCGGCGGGACCGAACGAGACGTTGTGGCGATTCACGACCGACCCGTCGGATCGGCGGCTTCTCGTGGACGACGTCACCGGGTCGCTGGCGCACGTCGCCATACTCGGCGAGGTTGAGTTGCTCCCTGCGGATGTCGTGGTCCGAATCGAAGAGGGCCTCGAACACATCCTCGAGGAGGCGAACCTCGGCCGGTTCGAGTTCCGCGCCACCGACGAGGATGTTCACACCGCGGTCGAGCGCCGGCTCGGTGAGCTGATCGGTCCGGATGCCGGGCACCTTCACACGGGCCGGTCTCGCAACGACCAGATCGCCCTCGACGTACGGCTCTATCTCCGCCGCGCTGTCGGCCATCGGGTGGAGCAGATCCAGCACCTCGTGGCGGTCCTCGTGGATCAAGCCGAGCAGGCCGGCGAGACGATTGTCGCTTCGTACACCCATCTCCAGCAGGCGCAGGCGATCCCGCTGGCACATCACTTCCTCGCGTATGCATGGATGCTGCTGCGCGACGCCGACCGGCTGGTCCAGGCGCGGGGTCGCATCGATGTCTCGCCGCTTGGGGCGGGCGCCGCGGCAGGCAGTGCGCTGCCGCTCCGACCCGACCTCGTTGCCGACCGTCTCGGGTTCTCGGCGCCGTTTGGCAACTCGCTCGATGCCGTCTCGTCACGGGACTTCGCATCGGAGTACGTCTTCTGTGTGTCGCAGGCGATGGTGCATCTATCGCGCCTCTCTGAGGAACTCGTGTTGTGGTCGACCGACGAGTTCGGCTGGGTCGAATACGACGACGCCTACACGACAGGTTCGTCCGCGTTGCCACACAAGAAGAACCCGGACATTGCAGAACTCGCTCGCGGCAAGGCCGCGACGGTCATCGGTGATCTTGCCGGCCTTCTGGCCCTGCAGAAGGGCCTGCCGCTTTCGTACAACCGGGATCTGCAGGAGGACAAGCGGGCGGTGTTCCACGCCGACGACGTGCTGACGACGGCGCTCGCCGCGATCACCGGGATGATTGCGACGGCAGAATTCGATCCGCCTGCCCCGTCGACTTGGGTGGTGGCGCTTGACCTCGCTGAGGCCCTGGTCGCCAGGGGCGTCCCATTCCGGGAGGCACACAGCGCGGTCGGTGGACTCGTGGCGGGATTGAAGGCAGAGGGACGGTTGTTCGACTCGGTCACGGCAGACGAGTTGGCGGCCGCGCACGCACGGTTCGTCGCTGAGGACCTCGCCCTGCTCGACCCGCAAGGCTCGGTAGCGGCACGTCGGTCGCCTCGTGGCGGCTCCTTCGCGTCGGTCGCCGAGCAGATCACGGAGTTGCGCGCTCAGTTGCCGTGACGATGTGCGCTGCCGGGACCGGGCGGTTCAGGCCGCCGTGGCGAGCGGGTCGGCGTGCGATCCGGAGCACGAGTCGCACTCGGGAACCGGGCACCGTTTGACGACGCTGACGGTGAGTCCTGCTGTGCCGAACCAGGCTTCGATCTCTGTATCCGTCATGGCTGGTGTTGGGTTCATCTCGATCATGGGGACACCGTATCCGGAGGGTGTGACAGAAAACGGGCCGGGCGCCGTTTCCCGGATACTCCTCGATTCCAATGGCCTACCATCGGTATATGGAACACAAGCGATACGTAGATGCCGCTCCATTCGAGTTCGGCGATTTCGTCGTCAGGGAGCTCTCTGGCGATGCGTTCTCAGTTGGATCGATAGCCGAGATCATGGTCCCGATGGGCGCCGAACGGACCTCGCGGGTCTCTGAGAAGACGCACCGGATGTACGTCGTGGTGACCGGAGACATCCAATTCCGCGTCGCAGGGGAGACGTTCCGAGCCGGACCTGGGGACACGGTTCACATCGCCTCCGGCGAGGAGTACGGATTCCACAACGGCGGCTACGAGCACGGACGTCTGCTCCTCATCCGCGTCCCAGGCCCAACCCTCCCAGAGCGCTACTAGCGAGAAGCTGCCAGCTACCAGCTACCAGCTACCAGCAAGGCACTCCGAACTCGACCGCGTCCCAAGCCTTCGCCTCTCCCACGCAGCCTCAATCCACGGAGTTGTGGATCGGGCTGTGTCCGGGGCCCTTGGCAGAGAAGCTCTTCCGCGGTTCCGGGGCCACACCGAAAGCGTGGCTACTCCAGTGGTGGCGGAGCCCCTCGGATGACTGGGATTCCCGCCGACCTTCCACCGAGAGACCGTGGATTGAGGCGCAGTGGGGGAGGCGCGAGCACCGGCCGCCAGGCCGGAGCGCAGCGGAGGGGGCGCTGGGAGCATGAGTCGCGAAGATGAGGTCCTGGCGTGTTGTGAGAGGCCCCCTCTGCGATCGAGCAGCCGATCGATCGCGTCTCCCCCACTTCGCCTGAATCCACGGTTTCTAGGCGGCGTTGAGGGTGGTGAGGGCTGTGGTGATGTGGTGTTGGTGGGGCCAGTTGGTGGGGAGGTGGAGGGTGGTGGTGCGTGATCCG